>Ga0256840_1004736_pt1 | contig 10036 bp, 9 predicted proteins | sample 355202metaG_FD_185969 | JGI IMG/M metagenome (GOLD analysis project Ga0256840, IMG submission 185969) | Hydrothermal vent microbial communities from Mid Atlantic Ridge, Atlantic Ocean - 355-202 | ecosystem: Environmental > Aquatic > Marine > Hydrothermal vents | place: Atlantic Ocean: Mid...
ATCAACATTTATTTGAGGAGTTAATTGTATTTTATTTTTACTCATATAGTAGTTAGGGTAACTATTTCGTAATTCCTTACAGGATATTTCTAAAATTGCTAGATGCGATAAAAATAAGGCTACACCAACTAATGAATCTCTACCATAATGCGATTCTGGATAAATAATTCCTCCATTACCTTCACCTCCAATTATAGCATTTGTTTTTTTCATTAATTCAACTACATTCACTTCACCTACAGCACTTGCCTGATAATTACCTCCAAGTTTTTCGGTAATATCTCTTAAAGCTCTTGATGATGATAAATTTGAAACCGTATTTCCAGCTGTTTTACTCAAAACATAATCTGCACAGGCAACTAAGGTATATTCTTCTCCAAACATAGAACCATCTTCACAAACTAAGGCCAACCTATCTACGTCTGGATCAACTACAATACCTAAATCGGCTTTTTCCTTTACAACTAAGTTTGAAATATCAGCTAAATGTTCTTTTAAAGGTTCTGGATTATGAGGAAACTCTCCGTTAGGTTCACAATACAGTTCAATACATTCAACACCTAATTTTTCTAACAATGCAGGAATTGCTATTCCTCCTGTAGAATTAACCGCATCAACAACTACTTTAAATTTAGCATTTTTTATAGCTTCAACATTAACTAATTTTAAATTTAAAACTTCATTAATATGCTTATTAATATAATGTTGCTTTTTTCTAAATTTCCCTAAACTATCAACTTCAGAAAAAATATACGCATCGTTATCAGCAATTTTTAATATACTTTCACCATCTTCAGCATTTAAAAATTCACCTCTGTTATTTAATAATTTAAGGGCATTCCACTGTTTTGGATTGTGACTTGCAGTAATAATTATTCCACCATCTGCTTTATCTAACTGAACTGCAACTTCAACGGTTGGTGTTGTAGACAAACCTATATCCGTTACGTTTATTCCCATTCCAACCAGCGTATTCCCCACCAAACTACTTACCATTTTACCTGAGATTCTGGCATCTCTTCCTAAAATTACTGTAAGTTCTTCTTTCTTGGTTTGATTTTTAAGCCACATTCCATAGGCGGCTGCAAACTTAACAGCATCTACTGGAGTTAAATTATCATTTACTCTACCTCCTATGGTTCCTCTTATTCCCGAAATTGATTTTATTAATGACATTCCTTAAATTTAATTTGCAAAGATAAATCTTATTGATTTAATAATGAAAAAAAAAGCTGTATCAAATGATACAGCTTTTAATAATAATTTAGTTAGAATAGAAATTTATTTTCCTTCCATTTTCCTCTTCAATGCAGCAAGATCTCCACCTAAATCACCCAATGTAGTTTTATCAGCTGATTCAGCTTTTTTCTGAGCCACTTTTATATTCTTCTCTTCTTGAGCTTTAAATATTGAAGTATGTGATGCTACAACACGTCTAAACTCTTTGTTAAACTCAATAACTTTAAATTTATCAGTATCTCCTTTTGCTAATTTTGTACCGTCTTCTTTTATAGTAAATCGACTTGGTACAAATGCTTCAACTCCATCTTCTAAAGTAACTATTAATCCTTTATCACTTTTCTCTTTAACAGTTCCTTCGTGAATTGAATTAATGGTAAATTTAGCTTCATGTGCATCCCAAGGATTTTCAGTAGTTTGTTTATGACCTAAATTTAATTTACGTCCTTCAACATCTAATTCTAATACTTTTACTTCTAATTTATCTCCAACAGAAGTAAAATCAGATGGATGCTTAATTTTCTTAGTCCAAGATAAATCTGAGATATATACCAAACCATCAATTCCCTCTTCTAATTCAACAAACACACCAAAATTAGTATAGTTACGAACAGTACCTGTGTGTGTTGAACCAATTGGATATTTTTCAGCAATATTACTCCATGGATCTGGGTGTAATTGTTTAATTCCTAAAGACATTTTACGATCTTCTCTATCTAAAGTAAGTATTTGAGCTTCAATTTCATCTCCAACTTTCACAAAGTCTTGAGCTGAACGTAAATGAGTTGACCAAGACATTTCAGATACGTGAATTAAACCTTCAACTCCTTGAGCTACCTCAATAAATGCTCCATAATCAGCAAGTACAACTACTTTTCCTTTTACGGTATCTCCTACTTTTAAATTTTCATCTAAAGCTTCCCAAGGGTGTGCATTTAATTGTTTTAATCCTAATTGAATTCTTGTTTTCTCATCATCAAAATCAAGAATTACAACATTCAATGTTTGATCTAATTCAACCACTTCACTTGGGTGATTGATTCTAGACCAAGATAAATCAGTAATATGCACTAAACCATCAACACCACCTAAATCTACAAAAACTCCATAAGAAGTAATATTTTTAACAACACCTTCTAATACTTGTCCTTTTTCTAATTTACTAATAATTTCTTTTTTCTGAATTTCAATATCAGCTTCAATAAGTGCTTTATGAGAAACTACCACGTTTTTAAATTCATGGTTTATTTTCACAACTTTGAATTCCATTGTTTTTTCAACGTATTGATCGTAATCTCTAATTGGTTTTACATCAATTTGAGAACCTGGTAAAAATGCTTCAATTCCAAAAACATCCACAATCATACCTCCACGAGTTCTACACTTCACAAAACCATTAACTACTTCACCTGTTTCATGGGCATTATTAACACGTTCCCATGCTTTAATAACTCTAGCTTTTTTATGAGATAATACTAATTGACCTGTACTATCTTCTCTTTTATCTACTAAAACCTCTACGGTATCTCCAACCTTTAAATCTGGATTGTAACGAAATTCATTTAATGATATAACACCTTCAGATTTAGAATTGATATCAATAATTACTTCTCTATCTGTTTTTCGAACAACCAATCCTTCAATTACCTCTCTTTCATTAACTAATCCAAGTGTACCTTCTAAGGCTGCCTCAAACGCTTTAATATTTTCTTCATCAACTGCTTCAATTCCTTCTTCATATTTATGCCAATCAAAATTTTCTAAAAATTCCTCAGGGTTTACAGCTTCAGCAGCAGGAGCATCTTCTTTTGCTTCTTCCTCAACCTTAACCTCTTCTTTGGCTACTTTTTTAGCTTTCTCTTTTACTTTTGGAGCCGCAACTTCTTCTTTAACTTCCTCCTTAGGTGCTTCTGCAACTTTTTCTTCAGCTGGCTTTGCATCATAAACAGATTGCATTCCTAATTCTTCAACTAAAATTGTGTAAAATAACGCTCTGTATTTATTACGGTTAGATTTACCAATTTTTTCAATTGCCGTTTCAATAGCCTTGTCTAAATTTTCACTGTCTTCTAAACCTAATTTCTTAATTAAAAAGTTTTTCTTAACCGTTTCTAATTCTTTTTTGTCAGAACTTGATACCTTTTCAGCATCCTCTTTATAGATTGAAGGACCTAATCCTTTTGTTACAGCTGCTAATAATTCAGCATTTAAACCTAAACCTAACTTTTCAGCTTCATTTGTATAAAGCTCTATTTTTTCTTGTAATTTTGACATATTGTCAATTTAATTTTTGTATCTTGTTGTTATTCAGATTATTACACGATAATAACTCAAAGAGATTATTTATATAATTTTCTATTTATTTCCTTTATTAATCTGTTCTCGTAAAAAGGAGTGCAAATTTAATGATTTTTTTTAGTATAACAAAAAGAAAATGAAGCGATTAGTAGTAGTTTAAAATATTACAAATAAAATATTAGGAGTTGTAAACCTTTAACTATTGATTTACGCTAGTTAATCCAATTTTTAAAATCTTTTACTCGCTCTCTACTCACAATAATTTCGCTGTCATTAAAGTTATTAAGCACTATTTTTAACCTACTATTTGTATACGAGATAATATCTTTTATTGCATTTATATTTACAAAATATTTACGACTTACTCTAAAAAACACCTCTGGTTGTAATTTGTCTTCTAACTGCTCTAACGTATCTTCTATCAAATAGCTTCTATTAGTTGTTGTATGAATATACGTTGCTTTATTTTCACTGTAAAAACACGCTATAGTTTCTATTGAAATCATTTTTAAATGCTGTCCTATTTTCACAGAGAATCGTTTTTTATACGTTTTTTGTGATGGATAAATTAAACTTCTTATTTGTTCTAAATTAAAACTTTTATGAAGCATTTCAGAATGCAGGTTTTTATATTGATTTACAGCATTTTCCAATTCGTCACTATCAATGGGCTTCAACAAATAATCTACGCTATTTAATTTAAAGGCTTTAAGTGCGTACTCATCATAGGCTGTGGTAAAAATAATAGCGCTATTTATAGTTACTTCTTCAAAAATTTCAAATGACAAACCATCTGAGAGCTGAATATCTAAAAACAACAAATCTGGATGTTTATTATTTTCAAACCAGTTTATAGCTTCTTTAACTGAGTGTAGCATTGCAATAGGCTCAACTCCTATTTCGTTTAACATTCTGCTCAATCTTCGTGCGGCAGGTTTCTCATCTTCAATTATAACAACTTTCATTCAATCTATTTTTCTTAGTTACTTTAAATTTTTACAATTTACTTTTATTGCCAAGTATTATTTTTACCCCGATTCATTATTTCATTTATTTTACGTTCTTCCCATTTTTTTCCTAAAATAAATTCCATTCCAAATACATTAAAGGCGTGAAACGCTAACCCAATCCCCCAAAATATCATAGTTGAATACGATTGCCATTCCCAAAATATTTTCCAGCCTCCATGAGATAATGCCTGTGATAATAAAAGAAATCCATTTACCAAAAGATACACAGTTAAATGTACATAGAATCCTTTTATTGATTTAACTTTCTTTTTTGCTCTTATATATTTTTGTTCTTCTGTAAAGTTGTTTTCCATTTTTTTAAAATTTAGTATAATTATCTTCATTCATGTATTCTCTAATTTTACGTTCTTCCCATTCTTTACCCAATCCAATTTTATGATTGAACACACTAAATGCATGAAAAATTATTCCTATTCCCCACCCAAACATTGGCCACCAAAACCATAAATGGTTTGAAGATGTCATTAAGTTTATAAAAATTAAAAAAGGAATCACTACACAATAAGATAATAAATTTGAATAAAATCCTTTTAAATTATCTACTCTTTTCTTTGCTTTTATATATTTATTTTCTTCAGTATAATTTGTTTTCATTTTAGTATTTTTTAGTATTCATTGCTTTACACTTTCAAATTTCAGCCCTACTCCCAGTATTGCTTTTTGTCTTCATTCATATATTCCTGTATTTTTCGATCTTCCCAATTCTTTCCTAAAAATGGGTTGTATGAGAAGGCTTTAAACCCTTGAAATAAAAGACCTAATCCCCAACCTGCCATTGGAAACCAAAACCATTGAATTGTGTTAGGTGTATACTTAAAGTAAATAAAAATTAAAAAAGGAATTACAATACAGTAGGCTATTAAGCTACTATAAAACCCTTTAATTTCTTCTACGCGCTCTACGGCTCTTATATAATTGTTATTTTGTTGTGTATTGGATGTTTCCATTGTTTTTATTTTTTGTGTTAATAAAGGTAATTTTACAATAAATTGATTGGTTGTTTTTTCAATTACTACCTTCTTTAAGGTTATTAAATTATACCTGTCAATTATATTTTTCAATCCTACTTTTGTACCTTTCTCTAAAATAGTTTTAGGGCTAAAATTGTTAGAAACTATCAAATACCCATTTTCTTCTTTAATAGTAACTTTTAATGGGTTTTCTTCTGAAACCACATTATGTTTAATAGTGTTCTCTAATAATAATTGTAACGATAATGGTAAGATTTTAAATTCAGAATTGCTTGCTTTGTCAGGAATTTCAAATGTTACTGCATTTTCAAATCTCATTTTTAGCAATTCCATATATGTTTTTGCAAAATGCAACTCCTCATCTAATTCAATTAAGTCTTTATTTTTTTGTTCCAAAACATACCTATACACTTTTGACAGTTTTGTTGTAAACTTTTCTGCCTGCTTAGGGTTTTCTTCTATTAATGAGGTTAAAACATTTAAACTATTAAACAAAAAATGAGGATCTATCTGGCTTTTTAACGATTCGTATTTGGCTGTTTCTGTTTTTGCTACTATTTGCTGTTCGTTAACTTTTTTCTCAGTCAATGCTTTATAAAAAAATATAGTGTGAAAAATGAGTGTAACAAACAGTGTAATAACCAGTCCAAAAACGTAATAGCTACCTGCATATTTATCTGTTAAAAATTGCTCAATTGGATTTCCTGAAATAATAACTATTGTTACAAACCTCAATAACACAAGTGCAATCATAGTTAAAATCACAGAGCCTAAAGCACCAATAACTAGTCTTTTAGTCGCATGCTCATCCCAAGAAATTTTTTTCCCAATAAAATAAAAGAAATAACTATTAATTACTGTTAAAACAAAAGCATACATAAAGTGAATTGCAAATATTTTCACCAATTCATTTATTGGCTGATTAAAACCTCCTGTAAAAAACAATCGTTCTATTACAAATATTGCGATTGCAATTATTAGTGAAATTTTTAACAAATATTTAATGTTTGTTTTCATTTTATGTTGACTTACTTTTTATTAATTGCAATTTAAAACTTAATTTCTAAAGATAAATTTTTGTCAGCTACTTTAAATTTAGAACTTTCAAAAGTTGGAGGACCAAAATTCATTGGATTATTTGAAGTCCCATAACTCTCTTTTGGCATCCCATTTTCAAAAAAATCCATCCTACCATTATTATTTTCATCATGATAACTAATAATTGCATATTCACCCTCTGGAACATTGCTAAAAGTTACTGTGCTTTTTCCATTCTTAATATGTGCCGATTTTGCAAATAGAGGTTTCATTCTAAAATTTTCTTTGGTATAAAAAGCAAATTTAATGGCTCCTTTATCATTCAAAGCATTTACTACAGATACAGTAACTATTGTGCCTTTTTTATTTGTATCATTTTCTTGAGCAAATAACATTGCAATTGATGAAAAGACTAATACGATTGTTAATATTAAATGTTGCATTTTATTGGTTTTAAATTAAAATTATTTGTATTTCACACTTCAAAAGTCTTTTAAAAGTATAGAAACCACAATTTTAAATAACTGAATTGTGACTTTACAATGATGAATTGTTATTTTTACATAATTTACCATAAGAAAATTCAATCCAACTAATAAAATATTCCCTTTCAAAAAAACACTAACATTAGTCATATTTTTGTATTAAAAAGTTTGTAACTTTATACAACTTTTCACAAAAACAATTATATTATGAAAATATATGATGACAAACACATTAAAAATGTTGCTATTGTAGGCGCAAACAAAAGTGGTAAAACTACACTGGCAGAAACAATGCTCTTTGAAGCTGGCTTAGTCAAACGTCGTGGTAGCGTAGAGAACAAAAATACTGTTTCAGACTATCACGAAATTGAACAAGAAAGAGAAACTTCCATATTTGCCACCCCACTTCATACAGAATGGCGCAACTACAAAATAAATCTTATTGATACTCCCGGTTTAGACGATTTTATAGGTGAAATTGCTTCAACAATGCGTGTTGCAGATTCTGTTATTGTTGTTGTAAATGCGCAACAGGGTGTTGAAGTTGGTACTGAAATAATTTGGAATTATGTAGATAGATTTTCCTTACCAACAGTTTTTGCCATAAACCAAATAGACAGCCCTAATGCTGATTTTGAAGAAAGTTTCAAAAGTATTGTTAATTTAATTGGGAAACACGCAATTAAAATTCAATACCCCATTATTGTTGATGGTGCACAGTGTATTATTGATGTTCTTAAAATGAAAATGTACAAATTTGGACCTAACGGTGGTAAACCTGAAAAATTAGAAATTCCTGAAGACCAAAAAGAATTAGCCAATCAGCTACAAAATGAATTGATTGAAAAAGCCGCCGAAAATGATGAAGATTTAATGGAACTTTATTTTGATAAAGGCACATTAAATGAAGATGAAATGAGAGAAGGAATTAAAAAAGGAATGCTAAATCATGAGTTATTTCCTGTTTTTTGTATTTCTGCATTGAATGATATGGGTAGTGGTAGATTGATGGGGTTTATTGATAACGTTGCGCCATCATCAGCAGATTTAAAACCCGAGCAAAGTGTTGAAGGTAACACCATTGAATGTAAGTCTGACGCACCAACATCATTGTTTATTTTCAAAACTTTATATGAACCAAACCTAGGGCAAATTAGTTTCTTTAAAGTAAAATCAGGTGAAATTAAACAAAATGATAAATTGGAAAACTCTAGAAATGAAGAAATTGAAATAGTAAATCAATTGTTCATTATGGATGGTAAAAATCGTGAACCCGTTGAAAAATTATGCGCGGGAGATATTGGGGCTACACTAAAACTAAAGTATACTAAAACAAATGACACTTTACGAACTAAAGGTTCAAACATTACAATTAAGCCTATACATTTTCCAGAACCAAGAATAAATAAATCGATAACTGCAGCTGATAAAAATGATGAAGAAAAATTAAACGATGCTCTTAAAAAAATTCACAATCAAGACCCTACAGTTATTATCAAATATTCAAAAGAATTAAAACAACAAATTTTATCTTGTCAAGGTGAGTTACATTTAGCAACTATAGATTGGACTTTACAAAAAATATATGGTATTAAAGCCAATTTTGAACAACCAAGAATAACCTATAGAGAAACAATTCAACGCTCAGCAACTACCAGTTATAAACACAAAAAACAGTCTGGAGGATCAGGACAATTTGGTGAAGTTCATATTAAAATTGAACCTTATTTTGAAGGTATGCCTGAACCAGAAGGGTTTAATATAAGAGGTAAGGAAGTGGTAGATTTAGAATGGGGCGGCAAATTGGTATTCTATAATTGTATTGTTGGAGGTGTTATTGACACACGTTACTTACCATCCGTTTTAAAAGGAATTTTAGAAGTTATGGAAGAAGGCCCTTTAACAAAATCTTATGCAAGAGATATTAGGGTTATGCTTTTTGATGGTAAAATGCATGCTGTTGACTCTAATGATATTTCATTTAAAATTGCAGCTGCACACGCTTTTAAAGAGGCTTTTTTAAATGCTAAACCTAAATTATTAGAGCCTATTCATGAAATTACTGTAAAAGTTCCTGAAGAATTAATGGGAAATGTTATGACCGATCTACAATCTAGAAGATCTATTATTTTAGGTATGGATAGCGATGGTAAATATCAAACTATTAAGGCTAAAACACCGTTGGCTGAAATGTATAAATATTCTACTACTTTACGTTCTATAACTCAAGGTAGAGGAAGTTTTAGTACCAAATTTTCAAGTTTTGAATTGGTACCTAACAATGTTCAAGAAGAACTTATAAAAAAGAATAAAGAATAGCTAACACCATTTTTAATAATTAAAAGACTCGTCGAAATGACGAGTCTTTTTCTGTTAATAACAGTCAATTAATATTTATTAATTCAATCAATTTATAATTCTTAAAGCTTTAGTTGGTATTTAAAACAAAGGTATTTTAAGAAAAGGTTTAAATATTAATTGATTGGCAATATATCATTTTTTTATTTAAATTATAAACAAACTTATTAACAATTAACGTTTTAAGTGTGAATAATCCACACTTCACAATAATTTAATACATATTTAACAATTAAATAATTTTGGTAATTTAGTACTAAATTTTACACATTCTTCCAGTTAGAATTAATTATATTTGCACTATAAATTTATTACTTATGAAACTTTTATTAATTACATTAGCATTACTAGGATTGGGAATTGCTGGATTAGCAATTAAACTTTGGGCAAAAAAAGACGGTAAATTTGCTGGAACTTGTGCAAGTCAAAATCCTCACTTAAACAAAAATGGTGAAGCGTGTGGATATTGTGGTAAATTACCCGACCATTGTGAAAATAAATAAAAGATGATTGCATACATTTTTATTGCTTTTATAGTAATTATATGTATTCAATTTGTTTATTATATTTTTATTTTTGGCTCATTTGCATTTTTTAAGAATAAACCAATCAAAAA
>Ga0256840_1004737_pt1 | contig 10034 bp, 5 predicted proteins | sample 355202metaG_FD_185969 | JGI IMG/M metagenome (GOLD analysis project Ga0256840, IMG submission 185969) | Hydrothermal vent microbial communities from Mid Atlantic Ridge, Atlantic Ocean - 355-202 | ecosystem: Environmental > Aquatic > Marine > Hydrothermal vents | place: Atlantic Ocean: Mid...
AAATCGGTGCTATTTTCTAATGGTATGCAAAGCACCCATGTTATGGCTTGTGCAAAGCATTTTCCTGGTCATGGCGATACAAGTTCAGATTCGCATAAAACATTGCCATCAGTCAACTTTACGGCAGCACATATTGATTCTATTGATTTGTATCCATATAAAAAATTATTTAAAGCAGGTATTGGTTCGGTTATGGCAGCACATTTAAGCATACCAAGTTTAGAAGAAAATTTAAAATTACCAAGCTCGTTATCATATAAAGTCATAAATAATCTATTAAAAAACAAATTACAATTTCAAGGTTTAATATTTACCGATGCATTAAATATGAAAGGTGCATCCGAATTTGTTGAAGATGATAAAGAATTCAAAAAATACAAAACAACCAGTAAAAAAGGACTGATAGATTTAAAAGCATTAATGGCAGGTAATGATGTTTTGCTTTTTTCTGAAGATGTTGCGGCAGCTATTTATCAAATTAAGAGAGCCTTAAAACAAGGTTTAATTAATCAAGAGCGGATTGAAGAATCGGTTAGAAAAATATTAAATGCCAAATATTGGTGTGGTTTAAACAATTATAAAGCCATTAAATTAGAAAATGTTGTTGCTGATTTAAATACAAATAATGACGATGCTTTGCATTATGAATTAATGGCAAATGCAATTACTTTAATTAAAGATGAAAAAGCAATATTACCAATACGAAATTTAGTAAAAAATAAAATCGCTTACGTAAAATTAGGCGATGCAAAAAATGAAATGTTTGTTAATAGGTTAAATGATTACGTTAATGTAGATGTAGTTTCGGCTGTTACAACTGAAGAATTGTTAGCTAAATTAAAAAATTACAACCTTGTTATTGTTGGTTTTCATAAGTCGAATAAAAACCCTTGGAAAAGTTACGATTTTTCTAAAAATGATTTGATAAGATTGCAAAAAATAGCAAAAGAGAAAAGAGTAATTTTAGATGTTTTTGCAAGTCCGTATGCGTTATTGAAACTTAAAAATTTTAAGAATATTGAATCTGTTTTGATTTCTTATCAAAATTCAAAATTTTCTCAAGATTTATCGGCACAAATTATTTTTGGTGCAAGAGGCAGTAAAGGTAAATTACCTGTAACTATAAATAATGATTTTAAAGAAGGTTTTGGTTTAAGATCGGCTAATATTTTTAGATTGGGTTTTGCTAATCCGGAATCTTTAGGCATGAGTTCTGAAAAATTAAATAAAATTGACACTATTGCAAAAATTGTATTGTCTAAAAAAATGGCACCAGGAATGCATGTGTTAGTTGCAAGAAAAGGAAAAGTTGTTTTCAGAAAATCGTATGGTTACCATACCGATTTAAATAAAATTAAAGTAAGTAATAAAAGTATTTACGATTTGGCATCGTTAACAAAAATTTTAGGAGCAACTTCTATGTTAATGAAAGCAGAAGAAGACCAATTTTATAAAATTGATGAGACTTTAGGTGAAATTATGCCAATATTAAAAGGCAGTAACAAAGATACAATTACTATAAAAGAAGCACTATCTCATTATGGACGATTAAAAGCTTGGATACCATTTTATATAAAAACAATAGATTCGGTTACCAAAATGCCTTTAGCAAAATATTATAGAAAAGCACCATCTAAAAAATTTAGTATTAAAGTAGCTAATAATTTGTATTTAAGAACCGATTATAAAGATACTATTATACAGCGAATTATTGATGCACCACAAAGACAAAGCATAGGCTATAAATATAGTGGATTCCCATTTTATTTATTAAAAAGTTTTATTGAAAAAAAATACAATAAAGGTTTAGATGTATTAAACGATTCTATTTTTTACAAACCATTAGGTTCAAATTTAATGTATAATCCGTTAAATAAAGTAGATAAAAATTTAATTGTACCAACTGAAAAAGACACTTATTTTAGGCATCAATTATTACAAGGTTATGTGCACGATATGGGTGCAGCAATGTTAAATGGTGTTAATGGTAATGCAGGTTTGTTTGGAAACTCATTAGATATAGCAAAAATGATGCAGCTGTATTTGCAAAAAGGCTATTATGGCGGTAAACGGTATTTAAAACCAGAAACTCTTAATAAATTTAATACGGCATATTATAAGGACAAGCAAGTGCGGAGAGGTTTGGGTTTTGATAAACGACAAATTAATAAAGACGAAAAAGCTACTTGTAATTGTGTTTCTTATAGCAGTTTTGGGCATAGCGGTTTTACAGGTACTTATGCTTGGGCAGATCCAGAGAGTGAGTTGGTTTATGTATTTTTATCAAATCGTATTTACCCAACAATGGCTAACAATGGTTTAACTAAAGAAGATATTAGAACTAAGGTACAGCAAATTATTCAAGATGCAATTATTAAATAATTTAGATTAAATTTGCATAAAATATTTATTATGAAGAAAATATATTATTTATTAGTGATTAGTGTGCTGTTTTTGGTTTCATGTAAAACACAATTGTTAGATCAAAACAAAACATATATACCAGAAGAAGAAAATTCGGTTTTAGATAATAGTAAAGCAGTTGCAACAAATGCAAATGTGTTTTATTTTATAAGGCATTGTGAGCCTAACGGAAACAGTAAAACAAACCCTCATCTTTCAAAAGCAGGTATTAAAAGAGCACATTTGTATAAAACATTTTTTGCCAATAAAAGTATTGATACTGTTTTTAGTACTAACTTAAATAGAACTTTTGATACATCTTCTATAATTGCAAAAACAAAAGGACAACGTGTTTATTTTTACGATCCTTTTGATATTGATTATGTAAAATTTTTAGAAAATCATAAAAGTAATTCACTGGTAATTATAGGTCATAGTAATACGACACCAGAATTTGTAAATGGTGTATTAGGTAAATATAAGTACTCACAAATGGTAGATGATAATTATTCCAACATTTACAAAGTGTCAATTTTAAATGGGAAAATAATAAGCAATCAAATTTTAGTGTTAGAAAAAGAAATTCAAAAAATAGAAGATGCTAAACTTTCTCCAAGTGAACTTAGAAAAGTTTTAAGACAAAGAAAGAAAAATAAAAAGTAGAGATATATAATTGTTATGCCCAATTAGAAAAACCGAAAGAGAAGAATGACGCAACATAGAAAAAGAAATAAAAATTTAGGTTTAGCAGAATTAATTGCCATTGCGTTAGGCGGAATGGTAGGTGGTGGAATTTTTACTATTCTTGGTATTTCCGTATCAATGATTGGAAACTTAACACCAATTGCTATTAGCATTGGTGGTTTAATTGCTTCATTGGCTGCATATTCTTACGTTAAATTAGGTTTGTACTATCGAGATGAAGGAGCAACCTACTCGTTCTTTAAAAGAACTTATCCAAACTCACATTTTTCAGCATCTGCAATTGGGTGGTTTATCATTTTTGGTTACATAAGCACATTAGCATTATATGCCTATACATTTTCTTCCTATGCAATTAGTAGTACAGATTTTGCTGATAGTGTTTGGATTAGAAAAGGAATTGCAATTGGTGTAATTGGGCTTTTTACATTGATAAATATTTGGAGCGTTAATGGAATGGGGAAAATTGAAGATTTGATGGTTTACACCAAACTAATTGTTTTAACCATTATTTCTGTAGTATTAATGCAACACGGAACAACAGATTTTGGAACTTTTATTGAAAATATGGCTTTGGATGCCGAAAATTCAAGTGTTTTTTCAATTCTTATAGTTGCTTCTCTCACATTTGTTGCATATGAAGGGTTTCAGTTAGTTATTAATGCAGTTAACGAAATGACAAATCCTGAAAAAAATATTCCAAGAGCCATTTATTCAGCCATTAGTTTAGCAATTCTAATATATGTTGTGATTTCATTAGGTGCTTTATTTGCGATACCAACAGAAGAAATTATAAAAAATAAGGAATATGCACTTGCAGCAGGTGCAGGAAATGTGCTTGGAAAACTTGGAACTAACCTTGTTATTCTTGGTGCAATATTGGCAACAAGTAGTGCAATAAGTGGAACTGTTTTTGGCTCATCAAGACAAATGTCTGTAATTGCTAAAGATGGCTATTTCCCAAATTGGTTAGCAATTAGAAAAAATAATAGCCCACAAAATGCAATTATTGGGATGGCTATTATGGCAAGCGTTTTAATATTAATTGGTGGACTTGAATTAATACTTGAGTTTGGAAGTATAACTTTTTTGTTAGTTTCATTATTAATGGCTGTAGCAAATTATAAAATTAGAGAAAAAACAAACTCTTCAAAATTTCTAACAGGACTTTCAATATTTGGATTAGGAATTGGCGGAATACTCATATTGTATTATGAATTTACAACCAAATGGGAACAAATGATTGTCATAATATTACTTTATATAATCTTGGCTTTTGGTGCTTGGATATATTCGAAAAAGAAAGAAACAAAAGAAAAAAGGGCATAACACCGTATAAAAATAATAGCCGAAATAGTAGTAAATATGAACATTGTAGTCCGCAAAAACATTAGTAGTAAATTGAAAAATTCTACCTCCGAAATCGGCTACTATTCTTATACTAAGCGTTAATGCGAAAAATGAAAATATCCAAAGAAAATAGCGAACATTATTATTGGGGAGACAAGTGTAGCGGTTGGCATCTTGTTAATTCCAAAAACCTAAGTATTATACAAGAAATAATGCCTCCTAAAACAAAAGAGCAAAATCATTATCATAATTTTTCAGAACAATTTTTTTATATTTTAGATGGAATTGCAACTTTTGAAATTGCTGACCAAATAATTGAAGTTGAGAAAGGTAACGGAATACATATTTTGCCTAAAACAAAACATAGAATTAGAAATGATAAATTCGAGAATTTGGAATTTATTGTTATTTCACATCCAACTACTCGTGGAGATAGAATTAATGAACCTTTTAGTGCTGAAATTTCATTAAATCTTAATGGCAGAAAATTCAAATCAATATTAAGTACTGAAAATGGAGAAGTAAATTCATATACAATATTTCATTACAGACAGAAAAATAATATTATTTGGGCTACTTATGAAGGAGGAAATATATTATTTGGAACGCTAAGTGGAAAATTAGAAAAAAACAAGTTGATTTTCACATATCAACACCAGAATATAGATGGTGAATTTAAAACAGGAAAATGCAAATCAACTATTGAAGTAGTGAATAATAAAATAAGATTAAAAGAAGAATGGGAATGGACTTGTGATGATTATTCAAAAGGAAAATCGGAATTAGAAGAAATACGTGCTAATGCCAACAAAAAATATACGTAATTTCGGTTTTGTAGCTTAACCAAAAGTTTAATCTCCTACTAAAATTTATTTTTCAGGATTAATAGCCACAAATGGTTGGTAAAACTCCTTGTATGTATTACATTAATATTTTCTCAAAATCAACTGCAACCACTTTATATTCTGGTGTCATGGTTTCTTTATCGCCAACATCACCAGTAATGATATTTATAAAAACTTCTGGTTGATGAAACGTAGTTCTTACAACTCCTGGTTTTACAGTATAATTTAATTTTACAGGTATTTCTACACTTCCTCTATCTGAAAATATTTTAACTCTATCGCCTGCAGAAATATTTTTCTTTCCTGCATCTAACGGGTTTATTTCTAAATAATCCATTGGTGATAAAGTTTGATTATCGGTTCTACGTGTCATTGTGCCCGAATTGTAATGTTCTAATTGACGAGCAGTTGTTAAAATAAATGGGTATTTTTCTCTATGTTCAACTAATTCAGGACTTTCTTCAAAATTAAAATTATGGAACTTCCCTTTTCCTCTTTTAAAAGCACCATTAAGATGTAGCATTTTTGTATCTGTTCCATCTTCTAAAACTGGCCATTGCAAACCATTATCAGCTAAATTATCCCAAGTAACACCTTTCATAAAAGGAATTACATCGGCTATTTCTTCTAAAATTTTACGGGCAACATATTTTGTTCCTGTTGGTTGTTTGTAACCCATTTTGTACATCATATCAATTACTATTTGTCCATCAGGTTTTGAATTTCCAATAGAATTAACCACTTTATTTACTCGCTGTACTCTTCGTTCGCCATTGGTAAATGTACCGTTTTTCTCAAAATAAGACGAGGCAGGAAAAACAACATCAGCCATTTCGGCTGTAGCGCTCATAAATAATTCTTGTACAACCAATAAATCTAATTTTTCAAAGGCTTTACGAATGTGATTGGAATTTGGATCGGTCATTAGAGTATCTTCGCCCATAATCCATAAAGCTTTAAAAGTTCCATGTAAAGCACCATCAATCATTTCAGGGATTTTAAGACCTTCTTTTAATGGCATTTTTACGCCATATTTTTCGGTAAAATAAGCTTGAACATCACTACTATTTACATCCATATAACCAGCAGTTTGATGTGGTTGAACGCCCATATCTGCAGCTCCTTGTACGTTGTTTTGTCCTCGTAACGGATTTAATCCAACACCTTTACGACCAATATTACCTGTCATCATAGCTAAGTTTGATAAAAGCATAACTGTTTTAGAACCTTGATAATGTTCCGTTACACCTAAGCCATGAAATTCCATCGCATTGTTTGCTTTTGCATAAGCGATAGCTGCTTTTTTTACCAATTCTTTGGAAACACCTGTTAATATTTCCAATTCATTCATATCTAAATCAATTACATGATTTTTGAATTCGTTATATTGTTCTGTATTAAGATTAATAAATTCTTGATTTACTAAGTTTTCTTTGATAATATAATGCGCAATCATATTAAGAATTGCCACATTAGTTCCAGGTCTTAATTGCAAATGGTATTGTGCTAATTGCGCTAATTTTGTTTTTACAGGATCTACCACAATACTGGTAATTCCTTTCATAAATAATTGCTTAATTTTTGCTCCTGTAACTGGATGTGCTTCTGTTGGATTTGCTCCAAACAAGAAAATAGCATCTGTTTGATCTAAATCGTTTATTGAATTTGTTGCAGCACCAGTACCAAAAGCTTGTTGCATTCCAAAAGCAGTAGGAGCGTGGCAAACACGAGCGCAACCATCTATATTATTTGTGCCAATTGCAGCTCGCATCATTTTTTGCATTAAATAATTTTCTTCGTTGGTAGCTCTTGATGAGGAAATTCCACCAATACTATCTGCACCAAATTCGGTTTTTATATTTTTTAGTTTATTCGCTACATAATTATATGCTTCTTCCCAAGTAACTTCTTCAAACTTACCATTTTTCTTGATTAATGGCTCTTTTAATCTGTCTGGATGATTGTAAAACTGAAATGCAAATCGTCCTTTTAAACAAGTATGTCCTAAATTTACTTCGGCAGTTTCTGGCGCTTGAATTCCTTTTATTTCTCCATTTATTTTGGATACTTCTAATTGGCAACCAACACCACAATAGGTACAAGTGGTTCGTATAACTTCATCCGCGATAAGCGTTTTAGTCTCAAATTTATCGGTCAAAGCTTCCGTAGGGCAAGTTTGTACACACGCACCGCAAGATACACAAGCTGATAGGTCAAAAGTGGTATCAAAACCTTTGATTATATTGGTTGCAAAACCTCTTCCAGACATACCTAAAATCATTTCTCCCTGAATTTCTTCACAAGCTCTTACACAACGATAGCAGTTGATGCATTGCGATAAATCAGATTTAATGTAAGGGTGATTAGTGTCTTTTTTTATTTCTAAATGTGTTTTTCCTTTCGGATAACGAATATTAGGAATTCCAATTTGAGCAATGGTTTTTTGAAAAGGAGTTTCGGCTTTTCCTTTTTCAGCAAAAACTTTATCACTCGGGTAATCGGTTAGTATTAGCTCAACAATATTTTTACGTAATCGTTTTATTTTTTCGGTTTGTGGATAGATGTATAAACCTTCCGAAATAGGAGTATGACATGATGCCATTGTTTTTGTTACACCATCTTTTTCACGAGCAACTTCTACAGAACAAACTCTACAAGAGCCAAAATTTTCTAATCTATCATCTTGACACATGGTTGGAATTTCTTCACGTTCTATTCTTCTAACGAATTCTAAAATAGTTTCGCCTTTGATTATTTGATGTGCTTGGTTGTTTATATATGCTTTCATATCTGTTGTAAGTTTTAACTTAGTTGTTTCACAGAGATACACAGAGTATCACAGAGTTATATTATAAATCGTTTTATGCCGTTTTTTAATAATTTTACATGAAAATTTATTAATAATCCTATTGGAAAATTACCTAATTTCATGTAAGTTAAAATTTGCGCTGAGTGAACATCAGTGAAATTTTCTACTGTTTTTAATTCAACAACAAACTTATTGTTTACTAATAAGTCAATTCTATAACCATGCTCTAATTTTATGTTTTTATAAATAACAGGTAAAGGTTTTTCTTTAATTACAGTTAAACCAGATTTTTTAAGTTCATAAAATAGACATTCTTGATATGCAGATTCTAAAAGACCAGGTCCAAGTATTTTATGAACCTCAATAGCTCTTCCTATTATTAAACTTGTAATTTCGTAATCTGTCATTTTTTCTCTGTGTATCTCTGTGGTTTTCTCTGTGAAACTCTGTGTAATAACTGTATTATTATATACTAACCTTTAAAGTATTGTTTCAATTCTTCATCAAAATACTCTAAAGCATTTTTTATTGGTAACGGAACTCCGCCGCCAAGTGCACAAAGTGATCCAATTTCTAAGGTTTCTAATAAATCATTAAATAGATTTTTATCAATTTTATAATCCGAATTACCAGCTTTTTCTACCATTTCAAACCCTCTAAAAGAGCCAATTCTACAAGGATAACATTTACCACAACTTTCATCGGCAGTAAATTTTAAAAGATGTTCTATGTATTTAAGCATTGAAAAACCTTTTGGTATGGAAACAAAACTGGCATGCCCAAGTAAAAAGCCATTACTACTCATCGATTCAAAATCAAGATTTAAATTTTTTATTTTATGAATTGGAACAATTCCACCAAGTGGTCCACCAATTTGAACGGCTTTTATTTCTTTTTTAAATCCACCACCGAATTTTTCAACAACCTCGGTAAGTGAAGTTCCCATTTCAATTTCGTACATGCCTGGTTTATTAAAAAAACTATCTAAAGAAACCAATTTTGTTCCAGTAGACTGTTTTGTTCCTAATTCAGCAAAATCTTTACCAGAATTTTTAAGTATCCAATGTAAATTTGCAAAAGTTTCCACATTACTTAAAACGGTTGGTTTACCAAATAAGCCATATTGTGCAGGATATGGAGGACGAACACGAACTTCTGGACGCATGCCTTCAATAGAACTCAATAAAGCAGTTTCTTCCCCACAAACATACGAGCCTTGACCACGAATTATTTTAAATCGGAAATTTGGTATTAGATTTTTTTCTTTCAACTCTTCAATTGCTTTTTGAACAATTTTAATAGAATCAGGATATTCGCCACGAATGTATAATACGCCAGTATTTGCACCAACAGTCAAGCCTGAAATATACATGCCAAATAATACTTTATGTGCTTGATGTTCTAAAAGGTACATGTCGGAAAATGCGCCAGGATCGCCTTCATCCGCATTACAAACAATATATTTTTGTTTGTTTTCTTCTTTTATTACTGCATCTAATTTAAACCAAAAAGGAAATCCTGCTCCGCCACGACCACGAAGATTAGATTCTTTAATTTCTTTAATTACTGAATTATTTTCACCTTTAAATTTATCCGCAAGGGAATAGAAATCAACTATATTACTAATTTTACCAGTTAAGATTGGTGTAGTTCCACAATTGACATTATAAGCATTTCTTCCAATTTCACTAATATAATTCAAAGTTACAATTTGCTCTACTTCATTATCATTTTTGGCAGAATACGTTGTGTCATTAATCATAAACGCATGATTGGTATGGCAATGCCCTAAACAAGAAGCATGACCAATTTCTTTTTCATTAAAAAAGTATGTAATATTTTCTTTTAATTTTTTTTGTGTACCAGCAGTCATACAAGCTGTTCCGTTACAAATATGAATTATTTTTTCTCTGTTTTCTTCTCTT
>Ga0256840_1004738_pt1 | contig 10034 bp, 8 predicted proteins | sample 355202metaG_FD_185969 | JGI IMG/M metagenome (GOLD analysis project Ga0256840, IMG submission 185969) | Hydrothermal vent microbial communities from Mid Atlantic Ridge, Atlantic Ocean - 355-202 | ecosystem: Environmental > Aquatic > Marine > Hydrothermal vents | place: Atlantic Ocean: Mid...
GTCTAGAACACCGCGACCCGAACGAGAAATCGTTCACCCGTGCCCGGGTAGCTCAGGGGTAGAGCAGTGGACTGAAAATCCTCGTGTCGGTGGTTCAAATCCGCCCCCGGGCACCATTCTTTTCCAGAAAATCATTTAATATCAGTATATTGATGGAGGGGGCGAAATTTCCGTCCACCTTTCTGTCCACCCTATGGCTCTGGTTGCCCAACGTGAGGCAGGCTGTGCAGAAGCTGTCCGACCGCGCATTCGCCGGGCGGGAGGATGCCGCAACCAGCCGGGCAAGGCTCCATGTCAGTCTGTTTGATGACCGGCCCGGGGCTTCACCCTGTGCCCGGAAGCAGCCGGAGTGCGCGATCTGATGTTCTGGGAGAAGCGAGAATGCAGCCCCCGCGTTGCAACCCGTTGCAAAAATTCGCTGTGGCAGGGGCTGTGCCGGAAGAAAATAACAAAAAACCCGGAAAAGGGGGTATCAGCTCTGCCGGAGCGCAGGGAAGCCTTCGTAGAAGGCGGAGTGATCCCCGTCGTGGTTGTCCATCCCCGGCCTTGTCAGGATGCCCCTGGGCTTGATGTAGCTGGAAATCCGCCGCTCGGGGTTTTCGTGCCAGGTGATGTTGAATGCCGCCAGCCTGGGAAAGAAGAACAGCGCCGAATAGGGCAGGTGGTCATGTATCCACCAGGCAAGGCTGCGCCAGTCCTGCCCCTGCTCATAGCGGTCGGCAAACCACGGGATGACGATGCAGGCGGTGGCCCCCATGCAGCCCTGCGCATCGCGCCGGTCCCAGATGTGGCCTGCATAGCTGTCCTCGTTCGAAGCGCAGCTATAGCCTTTTTTCCCGGCCTTCTGTTGTTCGTTGCAGAACCGGTTGAGCGCGCAGGAGCGATAGGCCGAGCGGATGACCACCTTGCCGAATGTGGCCTGCAAGGGCTCCAGCAGGTTCTCGCACAAGCCCCGCCCGGCGGCTATGGCAAGGTCCGGGTTGTCGGGGATGTTCGGGATGCCGTGAAGGGCGGCGACTTCGCTGTAGAGAAATTCGCGCATGAAGAAGGATTTCGACAGGCGCACGCGCCCAAGGTTATTCAGTGCGGTAACGGTTGCGGGTTTCCTCATGCTTGCGTTTCAACATGTTCAGTTTACTTGATCATCGCCAGCCTTGCGAGCTGCTGTTCTGCCGGGCGAATTTGCAACCCGTTGCAACGCGGGATTTTCGGGCGGCTGCATCCGCTTTTCACGGGATCATCCGCCCGGCAGCAATAGACATGATCGGCCCTCAGTAAAGATGCGTGGCGCTGAGGATGATCAGGCGCAGGGTGTCGCTTCCGGCCGGGGCCTTGTTGATCCGGTCGCAATCCTGTGCGCCGCGCTCAAAGACATAGCCTTGCCGGGCAAACTGGTTCAGCACCACCAGCTCGGTTATGGCCGAGAAATCCTTGCCCAGTGCTGGCCCCATGCACAGCCCGGCAGTCAGAACGCCGGTGTAGATGTCTTGGGTGATCCTTCTCTGGGGCAGAACAACGGTCAGCGTGCCGTTGTTGAGCGTGACGGATTTGGGTGCCCACATTTCCAGCACCTCTTTGGCGTCTTTCAGCGGTCCGGCGGCCAGCACGCTGGGCAGCATTGCGGCCAGCAGGGCAAGGGGGATCAGTTTGCGCATGAGGGTTCTCCTTTACTTGGCAGGTTTCAGGGCTTCGCTGATGACCCAGAGCACGGCCGAGCCGCCGTTGCCGTAGACCCGGATGCGCGAGGTCATCCAGCCCCGGTCAATAACGGAATATTCCATCCCCTCGATGGGGGTGCAGATGGTGCTGGTCAGGGCGCGGATTTGGCGAAGATCGTTGTTGTGCGCGGCCGTGCGGAATTCTTCCAGCGCGTCCTTGGTAATACAGCCCACATGGGCGCCGGTGATACGTTTGGGCGCGGGTGGTGGCGGTGGCTGGCGCTGGGCGCGCTCCGACATTTCGCGCAGTCGCGCCTGAACGGCTGCCAGGCGCTCCTCTTCTGCGGCTCGCTCGGCTTCCTGGCGGGCCTTTTCGGCAGCCCGCTCAGCCCTTTCCCTTTCGCGCCGCCGCTCCGCCTCGGCGGCTTCCCGTTCACGACGTTCGATTTCCGCCCGGTAGCGTTCGGGGGCGAGGGCTTCGAGCTCGCGCAGCCATCGGCGCGGGTCGGTCTCTTCAAGCTCGTCCAGATAGGCCGCCGGGTCGCTTTCCCGCAGGGCGGTCAGATAGGTCTCGCGTTCCGCGACATCCTGGAAAAGTGCAAGGTTGCCGAGGCCGACAAAGACGAAAATGACCCCTGCGAAAACACGGCTGCCAAGGCCCAGCCTGGGCAGGGGCCGGAACAAGGCAAAGCCGGACACCACCGTCACCGGCAAGGCGAGGGCAAACCCGGCAAGCGGGCTGATCGTAACGGTAAGGGCGATGGCGAACAACAGACCAGCCACAATGGCAACCAGCTTGAGAAATCGCATTCAGAAGTCCTTTTTCCTGTTATTTGCAACGGGTTGCATCATTATATCACCCCCATTTTGGGGGTAAACCTAAAACAGGGGTAACAGCCGGTATCAGTGAAGGGATACCGGTTTGGCAGGTGCCGTCAGAACAGAGGCCTATCAGAATTTCCTTGCAGCCCTCGTGGCGTTGCGGAAGGCCAAGGGCCTGTCCCAGGCCGAGCTTGCGCGCAGCTTGGGCAAACCGGCGTCATTCGTGGGGAAATATGAGCTGGGCGAGCGACGGCTGGACGTGGTGGAAACCTTCGTGATCCTGAATGCGCTGGGCGAAGAGCCGGCGGGGTTTCTGGAGGGGTGCCTGGGGGAGCTGCCGGAGGGGATATAGTGGTGTGAAGCCGCTTTTATTAAGGATGAGGTTGTCAAACACTTGATATGGCATCTGGTTTTGAAGGCGCAAACGGCAAATACTTCACTAACACATTGATAACGGGATGGGTTTGCCCTTAAGTTGTTTGGCAGTCCAGTCTTGAAGCACCCCAACCAAATTGGCGAGTAATGAACAACGATCTCTCAAAGCTATTAGAACAAATGCGGTTGCAGTCGCGAAGTGAATTTGAAAAAGGTGCGTATTTTGAACGCCTTGTCAAAGTCTACCTAGAAAACGATGCACTACAAAGACAATACTATGATAAGGTTTGGCACTTTGCAGACTGGGCAAAGGAACAAGGCCTACCCGCCAAGGATACCGGCATAGACCTTGTGGCGCGCCACGCCGATGGGTCTGGTTATTGTGCGATCCAATGCAAGTTTTACTCTTCTGACCACCGCATCCAAAAGCCGGATATCGACTCCTTTGTCGCCGCTGCCTCAAGCAAGGAATTCGTTAGCCTCGTTCTGGTTGACACAACCCTCCATGATCTAAGCCCAAATGCGCAGGCCGTGTTTGACAACCTGGACCGTGACTATCACCGCATTGCACTAAGTGATCTGGAAAAGAGCCAGATCGACTGGGCAACATACCTTCGGGAAGAACGAGTAGCCCTTCTGAAGCCGAAAATTCTGCGCCCACATCAAGAAGAAGCGCTCGAAGCAGTCAGAGAGGGCTTGCAGGAAGCCGACCGTGGCAAACTGATCATGGCTTGCGGAACCGGTAAGACTTTTACTGCGCTAAAAATCGCAGAGGAGCTTGCTGGAGCAGGTAAATTGGTGCTGTTCATGGTGCCGTCTCTGGCACTTATGTCCCAATCCGTCCGAGAATGGAAAAATGATTGCGCCGAGGACTTCCTGGCCTTCTCGGTCTGTTCTGATGTGAAGGTGGGGAAGCGGCAGGCTTCAAACGACGTGATCAGGTTCACTGTGCATGATCTTGCATTTCCTGCTACAACAGATGCTGGAAAAGTTGCAGAGCAAATCGCGCAGGCGGATCGTGAAAAAATGGTTGTGGTATTTTCCACATACCAGTCAATTCAGGCGATTTCGGACGCGCAAAAACTGCACGGGCTACCAGAGTTTGACCTCATTATTTGTGATGAGGCGCACCGCACTACAGGCGCAACCCTCGCCGGCGAGGATGAAAGCAATTTCGTGCGCATCCACTCCAATGATCATGTTGCGGGCAAGAAGCGCCTATATATGACGGCAACGCCCAAGGTTTTTGGCGACAACGCCAAATCCAGAGCCAAAATCCATGCGGTTGAATTGGCTTCGATGGATGATGAAGAAAAGTTCGGCAAAGAGCTTTTCTATCGGGGGTTTTCTTGGGCCGTCGAGAAAAACCTTTTGTCTGACTATAAGGTCATTGTTCTGGCTGTGGACGAAGGTCTTGTAAGTGACAACCTTCAGAACCGCTTGGCTGAAGGGTCTGAGCTGCGACTGGATGACGCCACCAAGATTGTTGGCTGCTACAAAGCGCTGACCAAACAAAACCTAATTGGCGAAAACTCCGATAACCCCAAGCCGATGAAGCGGGCACTCGCGTTTTGCAAAAACATCGCGGTGTCCAAAATGATCCGGGATGAATTCACGCAGGTTGTCGAGGAATTCACAGCCTCTGAGACAGATGATGATACCACCCGCCCAGCGCTGCATGTGGAAACCCGCCATGTGGATGGCACCTTCAATGCCAAGGAGCGTGAGGAATGCCTTGACTGGCTCAAGGCCGAGACTGACCCGGACGTGTGTCGCATTCTCACCAATGCACGCTGCCTTTCCGAAGGGGTGGATGTTCCTGCCCTTGATGCCATCATGTTCCTGCACCCGCGCAACAGCCAGATTGACGTGATCCAGTCTGTCGGGCGTGTCATGCGCAAGGCTCCGGGCAAGGATATGGGGTATGTGATCTTACCGGTGGCCATCCCTGCTGGTATGCCCCCGGAAGAGGCTCTGAACGACAACGAACGCTACCGGGTTGTCTGGCAAATTCTGAACGCCCTTCGCGCCCATGATGACCGCTTTGATGCTCTGATCAATCAGGCCGATTTGGGCGAAGACATTTCAAGCAAGATAGAAATTGTGGGCATCGGGCCGCGTGAACCGGCCGAAACCGTGGTAGTGGATGATATTTCCACAACCCGTTCCCAGCCCGCTGGGTCCGGGATCGGTTCTGGAACAGGCAGCGATGATGATGGCGCGGTTGTTATTGACGACAGACCACGGCAGGGGGCCTTCGTCTTCGATGAACTGACCCAGGCGATCCGGGCCAAGATTGTCGAGAAATGCGGCACCCGTGAATACTGGGATACCTGGGCCAAGGATATTGCCAGGATCGCCCAGACCCATATCACCCGCATTTCCGGGATAGTCGCCAAGGAAGGCAGTGAAGAGCGCAAAGCCTTCCTCGCTTTCCTCGAAGAAATCCGTGACGACCTGAACCCGGAAATATCCGAGACGGACGCGGTGGAAATGCTGGCCCAGCATCTGATCACCAAGCCGGTCTTTGACACCTTGTTCAAGGACAACGAATTCACCAGGAACAACCCGGTTTCCCGCGCGATGGAAACCGTGCTCGGCCAACTGCACCAGCACAACCTGGGCAAGGAAGCCGAAAGCCTGCAAGCCTTCTACGCCAGCGTTCAGCGCCGGGCAGAGGGCATCAAGACCGCCCAGGGCCGCCAGACGCTGGTGGTTGAGCTATACGACAAATTCTTCCGCACCGCCTTCCCGACGCTCACCCAGAAGCTGGGCATCGTCTACACCCCGGTGGAGGTGGTGGATTTCATCATCCATAGCGTCAATGACGTGCTGCAAGCCGAGTTTGGCCAGACCCTAGGCAGCGAGGGCGTGCATATCCTTGACCCCTTCACCGGCACCGGAACCTTCATCACCCGGCTTCTACAGTCCGGCCTGATCGCGCCCGAAGAGCTGGAGCACAAATACCGCAACGAAATCCATGCCAACGAAATCGTGCTGCTGGCCTATTACATCGCGGCCATCAATATCGAGGCCGTCTATCACGACATGGCCCCCGAAGGCGCGCCCTACACGCCCTTTGAGGGCATCTGCCTGACCGATACCTTTCAGCTTTACGAGCAAGACCACGATATGGTCGCCAACCTCCTGCCCGACAATTCTGAGCGGCGCACACGGCAAAAGGCGCTGGATATCCGGGTGATCATGGGCAACCCACCCTATTCTTCGGGCCAGAAAAGCGCCAATGACAACGCGGCCAATATCTCTTACCCGAATTTGGACAAGCGCATTTCGGAGACCTATGCCGCGCGCTCCGAGATGACCTCGATCAAGAACCTTTACGATAGCTACATTCGCGCATTTCGCTGGGCCAGTGACCGGATCGAAAATTCCGGTGTGCTGGCCTTCGTTTCCGGCAGCGCCTGGCTGGAGCGCAAGTTTGCGGACGGAATGCGGCAATGCCTGGAAGAGGAGTTCTCGAACATCTACGTGTTTCACCTGCGTGGTGATATCCGCAAGAACATGCTTTCCGGTGGCGCAGCGGGCGAAGGGGAAAACATCTTTGGCCAGGGAAGCATGACCGGCATCGCCATTTCTGTGCTGGTCAAGAACCCCGAGGCAACAGAGCACGGAAAAATCCATTTCCTCGACATCGGCCAAGACCTGAGCCTTGAGGAAAAGAAGGCAGTCCTGCGCGGTTTTGGCAGCATCCTGTCAGAACCGGCCCTTGCGCGCATGGAGCAGATCACGCCCAACGCAAAACATGACTGGATTGACCAGGGTGACCCGGAATTTGAGCAACACTTGCTTATTGGTCAAGGAACCAAAACCAGCGAGCAAACTGTGTTCAAACTTGCCTCACTTGGGTTAAATACAAACAGGGACTCATGGTGCTATTCATCATCGCGAGAGGTTCTCAGCGCCAACATGCGCTCTATGATTTCTGCCTACAACCAAGAACTAGAACGCGGTGCGCAGTGGTCAGAGGTTCTCCGGGACAAGAAAAAAATCAAGTGGTCCAGTAGCCTTGAAGCTAAATTCAAGGCAGGGGTGGTTGCTCAATTTGACGAAACCAGAATATTCCCTGCGGTCTATAAACCATTCCAAAAGCAGTGGGTCTATTTCGATCCGATGTTTGTTCATCGGATAGCAAAAATGCCCCGCATTTTCCCCGAACCCGATACCGAAAACCTGGTCATCTCCGTTTCCGGCGTAGGGGCGCGGGCCGGGTTTTCGACAATGATGCTGGATGCGCTGCCCAACCTGCACACAATCGACTCCGCCCAATGCTTCCCGCTTTACCTTTACGAACCGGCCAGCCCCGATGATGGGCTGTTTGAAAATGGCGAAAGCGGCTTTGTTCGCCGCGATGGTATCTCGGATGCGGGGCTTGAGCATTTCCGCACCGCCTATCCAGGCGAGGATATCAGCAAGCAAGACCTGTTCTATTACATCTACGGCCTTCTGCATTCGCCCGAATACCGGCGGCGGTTCAAGAACAACCTGACCAAGGAACTCCCCCGTATCCCCGCCGTGCGTTCATTTGCCGATTTCCGGGCCTTTGCCGAAGCCGGGCGCGAACTGGGCCAACTGCACGTGAATTATGAAACGGTGGAACCCTACCCGGTGGTGATCAAGGAAGGCGACCTGCGCCTGGCCGATATCCCCGACCCGGAGGCGTTTTTCCGGGTAGAGAAGATGAAATTCGGCGGCAAGGGCAAGAACAAAGTGAACCGCCCCGGTAAACCCGGGGCGGTTCAAAGACAAGACCATCGTCCACTACAACGCCAACATCACCATGACTGAAATCCCCCTGCGGGCCTATGATTACGTGGTGAACGGCAAACCCGCCCTGGAATGGGTAATCGAGCGCCAATGCGTGAAGGTGGACAAAGCCAGCGGCATCGTAAACGACGCCAACCGCTATGCTGTCGAAACCGTGGGCAACCCGGCCTATCCGCTGGAACTGTTCCAGAGGGTCATCACGGTCAGCCTGCGAACCTTGGAGATAGTCGAAGGCTTGCCGGAATTGGATATTGATTGAAGTGAAAGGAATTTGAATGGCCTTACCCCGTGATTACCGCTGGATTGCCGTGGGCAATGTGAAAATTAGGAACCGCAAGAATGCAAAGCACTTCGCACCCGCCTGGGCCATTGCGGACCTGATCAATGCTCTGAAGGACAGGATCAAGCGCAAGGCGACACGCCGGTTTTATGCCAAAGATACCCGGATGATGTGGTGCGAACATGTGGATGAAACCAATGACTATTATCATCTGCTTTTGCAGGTGGGCGACAAGAATGTAACCGGGGTGTCCTTTATCGACTTCAAGACCAGCAACACGCGCGATATCGAAAAGGAGGAGGATGAAGGCGGGCATTATGCCTCGCATATCATGATCCAAAAAACTGCCGACCCCTGCGGGCGGCATCTGATCCTGATCGAAAAGGTGCCTGGGATATACCTATCATCCGTCAAGGATCATTTCGCCTGGGCCTGTCGCGACCCACATTATGAAAAAGTGGCCCAGGATGATGACGGGGCCGATGTGCGCTTCAGGGCATCATTCGATGTAGACGGGTATCAGTCCAAAACGATCCGTGAAGCACTGAAGACTGGGGTGCTTCAGGATGTTGAATTTATTTCCCACGAAGAGAATTTTCCCGATGGCCTGGATGAAGACGGGATCATTCAAGAGGTGGAGCACGAAGCGCGCTGGAAGGTCAAAAGGCGGGTGAATGAAGAGCAGGCCAAGAGCATTTTCAAGCGCATCCCGGATTTCATCAAGGGGTTGAAAGGTGGTGCGGCTCACACCCAAATTTTTGTTCGGATCAAGGCCGACAATGGCCAAATCAAGAGAACGGAGGTCCGGCACAATGGTGAAGAGATACTGGAACAGGCATTTGTTCAGAATGAAATCGTGACGGATTTCGATCCACCCCTGACGCAACGGTATGAGAAGTTTCGCGATGACATGATCAAGAAAATGACGGACCTTGCCAACGGCTTGGTAAATTGAGATGGCGTTTCGAAAACATACCAAGGTTTTCACGGTCTTTTCATTTCTCCGCCTGAAAGGCCCGGATATAAAGTGGTATCAATGGATTTACCCCACGATCCTAAGCATCATGATCTTGGGCGGATATTTCTTGCTGGGTGACTGGGTTCAGGTTCCCAGCAAGCCAAACCTGATCGGGGATATCAATTCGTTGATGGGCGTTCTTGTCGGGTTCTATATTGCGGCCCTTGCCGCTGTATCCAGTTTTACAAATGAAAATCTGGATACGATCATGAAGGGTCGACCGCCAAAACTGACGGCCAAACGCAATGGTGCAATCACCGAGGAGACGCTGACACGCCGTCGGTTCCTCGCGATCATTTTTGGATACTGCGCTGCGTTGTCGATCATTCTTTATGTTCTCGGCGTGCTATTTGTTCAGGTTTCTTGGAGTTTTCCGCCCGGCTTTCCCCCTGAGCGGATTATTGAACTCCTCAGAGGGGCTGCCTGGTTGGGATATATATGGGGCCTATCAAGTCTTCTGATTGTGACGCTTCTGAGCCTTCATTACCTTGTGGAGCGTATGCATCGAGCTTAACCGAACAAGATATGGGCTGTTGCGCCACCCCGGCCAAGAAACAAGAAACCGCGCGGGCGGGCGAAGGCTTAGGGGCGGCCCCGGCGCCTCATATCGTTTCGCACCCTTTCGACCTCGGCCCAGTCCGGCCCGATCATGAGCGCCCTTTCGCGGATCGCTGCGCGCCCCTCTTTCAGGGGAAAGCTGGCGACCATGCCGCGAATGGATTTTTCTTCGTCCACATAAATCCCGTGCGGGTTTTCCAGCTTGTATTTCAAAACCTCGGCATGGCGATCGCGTTCCAGCTTGCACCATTTTTTGTGGGAAAGATCAAGCTCCCACTCGCCGCTGGAGCTGCAATGGCGAAACTCGCAGCCAAGATAGTCGAACGCGCCACCGGTTCCGGCGGCATTTTTTCTGAGAGGAAGCGGGCCGAGCTTGGGACACTCGAAAAAATCGACCAGCATCTGTTCTACCCGGTCCAAGTGAACCGCCCCGGGTTTACCGGAGAGTAAAACTCTCGAAGGATGGACCCTATGACACAGAGAAAATACACCCCGAGTTACACGGCTGAATTTCGCGAGCGCGGTATTCGGCTTTTCA
>Ga0256840_1004739_pt1 | contig 10032 bp, 7 predicted proteins | sample 355202metaG_FD_185969 | JGI IMG/M metagenome (GOLD analysis project Ga0256840, IMG submission 185969) | Hydrothermal vent microbial communities from Mid Atlantic Ridge, Atlantic Ocean - 355-202 | ecosystem: Environmental > Aquatic > Marine > Hydrothermal vents | place: Atlantic Ocean: Mid...
TTTGCAGATTAATATACATTCAAGACATTGCCTTGTCTTTTAGTTAAATTTTACATTTCATTACATTGTTCTGTCATACTTGGGTATCTCAAAAATAAACCATCCTATAAAGAATAGCTTAAACCCCTAGCTGTTTTTTATAGACAGAGGTATCCTGTTGGATTCTTTGAGTATTTGAAAAGAATATTCAAATGATCAAATAGATATTTAACAATATTTGGTCAGTGTTCATTAAAAACTCATTGTTTTCACAAGTGCTAAAACTAACGTGAATATTTATCTTTTTGGGATAAATACTCTTTGCGGTTCATAGGGTTTATTATGTTTCACAATAGAATACATGATAGCAGCGATCTTCTTTGCAAGAATGATCAATGCTTCCTTTTTGGATTTTCCAGCTGATATCTTGTCTCGAAAGAGCTTGTTCATCTGGGGATTATGCAATACAGAACCAACAGCAGCCATGTAAAGAGCATGTTTGGCAATAGGTATGCCTCTTTTGGCAAGTCTACCCACAGAGTGAGAGTTTCCTGACTGGTATTGTGTAGGGTAAAGACCTATATAGCCAATAAAAGCTTTGGCAGAATCAAAGCGTCTAAGATCTCCACACTCTCCAAGTATGGCAGAGATGGTCTTGTCAGAGACTCCAGGAATGCTTTGAAGGTTCTCAACGGTGTTGTCCAGAGTATCTATCTCTTCCTTAATCAATTGTTTGATTTGAAGTTCTGTCTCTTTCTTCTCTTGACAATAAAGTTCTAATATCTTAATATAAGAACTGAGCAGTGATGCTCTAGCTTTGCAGGCACGACCAGCATACACTGAAGTTTGAGCAAGATCAATCAGATACTTTGCTTTATCTTCAGAGAAGTTGTTACCTTTGATGTGTCGAAACAGACGGGTCAGCTTCTTTGGCGTAGCCTGTGCTATATCCGTAGCAGTAGGATAGACTTTAATGACTTCTAATGCAGTCTTCGTAAAGATATTAGGAAATACTCTTGTAATTTCAGGATTGACAGTCGCCATGACAGTAGAGATTTCTCTCTTGATAGTTTTGATCTTATCCATTAAAGACTTCTTTGCTCTTCCCAATACTTTTAATGAATGATACGCATCATTGGAGATATGACTCTCTTTGTACTTTTTTGTAGATAACAGTTCTGCAATGACATAAGCATCGATTGTATCATTCTTAACTTTCTTGGCAGTACGAAAATCACGAAACTTTGCAGTCTGATATGAATTTAACAAGACTGCTTTGTAATCACTGTCAGTGATATATTCATACAAGTTCTCTGAATAAGCTCCTGTTGATTCTAAACCTACAAGAAAGTCGTCATTATTCCAAGATAGTTCAGCCAACTTCTCTATCAGTTTTCTTAAACCAAGAATATTCGTATAGATCCAAAACGGCTTCACAGCATATTCACCTGTATCATCCAAGATACACACATAATGTTTTTCTTTAGCAACATCGATTCCAACATAAAACATAATAAACCCTTCGAGTGTTAATTTTAAAGTTCTCATAGCTTCGTGTTATACAAGGTAGAAGTTCTTACGCTCCTCCTTAGCATCCTATAGATGATTTTATAAAGCTAACACAAGACGTTTATTGTGCTGGTACAAAAGTCCAAAAAGGAAAAAAACTTGTTTATTGTTAGCTTTTGTGAAAACTATGAGTCTTTATTGAACTCAACCTTATTTTATCGATTTGGTTGATAAATATATTATACGAAGGATATAAAATGAAACAGATACAAAAACTGGGCTTAGCCTTAAGCATAGCACTTATGCTTGCAGCATGTGGAGGTGAAGGGAGTTCTGCATCTACTGAGACTTCATGACTTGACCGCATCGTAGAGTATGTACAAAATGGTGGCACTGTACCTACACTGCAAGACTATATTGATGCAGGAGTCACAGGTATAGACTCAGAAGAACAGTTAGTAGAGATTAACCAAGTTGTGGAAGGACTCGTGGCTGATGATGTAGATACTACAGAAGAAGTACAAGCTTTAGCAAATGCTTTGGGTGCAGAAGTACCAACAGCCACGACTGCAACACCAACAGCAACACCCACGACTGCAACACCAACAACTCCAACACCCGATACTACAGCACCAGTTATTAGCATCACGGGGCAAACCCCGCTACTGTTACACAAGGAGATGTTTACTCAGATGTAGGAGCAACAGCTACAAAGGATTGACATGAGTGAGATTGTGATTTATGATGATGGAAATGTAGAGCTTAAAACAGTTGTAGAAGGTGAGACTATATGGTTAAACCAAAATTTTTGGTAGTGACAAATCAGTTATTTCTCGGCATATCAATAATGTATTGAAAAGTAATGAACTTGAGAAGCATGCAGTTGTTGCAAAAAATGCAACAGTTCAAAGAGAAGGTAAAAACTGCATTTGCTAGTTTTGCTTTTTCTAAGATGAGTGGGGAGAGTTTGGGTTTGATGGGGAAGTTGGTATGATGTGTTTACTTTAGATACTATTTTAGTTATAATAGTGAAAAATACAAGGACATAGATAATATGTTATCTTTTTTACCTAAAACACCATCACAGATGCAAGAGGAATTGAAAGTAAAATTTAGAGCCAAAAGAAAGGCTTTGAAACTTACTCAAGAAGAACTTGCCATAAAGAGTGGTGTGAGTTTAGGTTCTCTTAAACGCTTTGAGTCTTCGGGGCAGATTTCTTTGGAGTCACTTTTAAAGGTGGCTTTGGTGTTGGAGTGTTTGGGAGATTTTAATAGCGTTTGTGAGAAGAGAGAAGAGATGCCTGAGAGTATAGAGGATTTGTTATGAGTGAGATTGTGATTTATGAAGATGGAAATGTAGAGCTAAAAACCACTGTTGAGAGTGAGTCTATTTGGTTAAAGCAAAATGAGATAGCTAAGCTTTTTGATAAAGACAGAACAGTTATTACAAGGCATATCAACAATATTTTAAAAGATAATGAAGTAGATGAAAAAAGCAATGTGCAAAAAATGCACATTGCAAATTCTGATAAACCTGTAAAGTTTTATAGTCTTGATATTGTCTTAGCAGTTGGATACAGAACAAACTCTGCAAAAGCTATTAAGTTTCGTCAATGGGCAACAACTATTTTAAAAGACTATATCATCAAAGGCTATACCCTCAATCAAAAGAGAATAAAAGAAGACAAACTACAAGAATTAGAACAAACTATATCACTTATAAAACAAGGGCTTGAAAACAAAGAATTGAGCCTACAAGAAGCCAAAGGCTTTGTAGAGATAGTAAGCAACTATGCCAAAAGTTGGGCATTGCTTCAAGGCTATGACGAACAGAGTTTAGAAGAGGTGTCTCAGACCTGTGAGACTCGTTTTGTACTTGATTATGATGAGGCGAATGAAGCAATAGCAGAGCTAAAAAGAACGCTCATAGCCAAAGGCGAAGCGACCAAGCTTTTCGGGCAGGAAAAAGCAGGAGAATTCAAAGGTAACTTGCTCAATATCTACCAAACCTTTGGAGGTGTAGAGCTACTACCATCAGTAGAACAAAAAGCAGCCAATCTTCTTTACTATGTCATCAAGGGTCATCCGTTTAATGATGGTAACAAGCGTATAGGTGCGTACCTCTTTATACTATTCTTGCATAAAAACGGTATACTTTATAAAACCAATGGTGAAGCGAAGATAAATGATAATGCTTTGGCTTCATTGGCTCTGTTGGTTGCTACCTCTGCACCTGAACAGAAGGATATTATTATTAAGTTGGTTATGAATATGTTGGTGGAGGGGAAGATATAGAATGAGCTTAAATAGTGCCCATGAAGGTTATGATTATCAAGATTTATTAACAAGTTATTTTATATTGAAAGAGATATTAGCAGGTAGAACAAACTCTATATTTTCAATTGATAAAAAAAATACATCTAATGGTATCCCTGACAGTTTTGATGACTTGGTAATTATAAATAACTCAAATATTCAAAGAAAACAGATTAAGTATAGCAATGATGGAACAGCTAAAAAACTTGAAAAAACAGACTTAGCAAATAATAGTGGCTATAAATTAGCATTATTTGAGCTCTACAAAACTTGGAAAGAATTAAATACTGCTAATAGTGAGTTTAGACTTTGTTTGGCATGGGATGAGCCTGTAGATGATGATATAAAAAATATTTTAGTGCCTTTACTTGAAAATTTTTCTTCATTTGAAAATTTTTCTACAAAGCTTTATAAAATAAATCTCGAAAATATATGGAAAGATGGAGAAGAACCACTAGGAACTTGGAGAAGTTTAAAAAGTTTTGTTAGCGAAAATAATATAGATAGGAATGATTTTAAATCATTTTGTGATTCACTGATTATTGAACTAGAATTACCAAAGGCAAGTTTAAAATTTAATAAACCAAATGATTTGGAAAATATTTTATATAAACAAGCAGAAAAACTTGGAATTGGTCAATATCCTAATGATGATGTTAATGTTCCTGATTTCTTAGAGAGATTGGCTAAAAAAGCAGGAGAATATAGAACAAGGTCAGCAGTTGTCAATGCGGATAAAATCTTACAAGATTTACGAATTAAAACAGATTTTGGAAAGGTTGAACAAAAGTTTGAGATAAACCAGAGTAAAAATATTAAATTTAATGAAAGATATAATTCTTTCAAAACCGAAATTACTACAAATAAAAAAACTTTACTAATTGGAGAACCAGGAAGTGGCAAATCTTGGTTCTTGACTAATTTTATTGAATATCTAGAAACAAATTCCCAAAATGTCATAAGACATTATTGTTTTACTAGCACAGGGGATGAACATATAGAAAAACGGGTTAATTCAAATGTATTTTTTGGAAATTTAATTGCTGATATTGTAAATAAATTTCCAGAAAAAAAGAAAGAAAATTTAATAGCAAATTTAAATGAGTTAAATTTATTACTTTCAGATATTGATGAGGAACTTATTATAATTATTGATGGATTAGATCATATCAATAGAGTCTTAAATAATTCATCTAGTTTATCAGAAGATAAAACAAAAATAATTGAATATATATCAAAAATAGTTGTTCCCCCCAATGTATATATTGTCTTAGGTTCTCAGTCTGTAGAAGAAATTAAAACTTTAATTAATGACTTTGAATATATAGAATATAGATTACCCAAATGGGAGGTTGGGGATACATTAGTATTGATGAATAAGTATTCTTTAGACGATACTATGCTTAATAATAAACTATTATCTGAATATTTGTATGAGAAAAGTGAAGGTAATCCTCTCTATCTCACTTATATTATTAAAACATTAATTAATGATGAAATTACAATAGGGATAATAAATAATTTACCTCAGTATGATTTTAACTTGCAAAATTACTATCGATATTTAACTTCTCAAATAGATGGTAATTTAACTTCAGAAATATTATCTTGTTTAGAGTTCTCTATCAATATAAATGAGCTAGAAAAAATAAATCCTCAGAGTCATCATTTGGAAAAAGATTTAAAAATCATCTCTCCAGTTCTAAATGAAAATATTTCAAGAGGGGGTATAAAACTTTACCATGATAGTTTTAGAAGATACAATATTGAAAAATTAAAAGAGGATAATGGGCTCCAAAATATTTATACACTTATTGCTAAATGGCTAAAGAAAGAAGGATTTTACAAAAGCTATAAAGCATATAAATATCTATTGGACTACTACATAAAACTAGGTAAATACAAAAAAGTTAAAAAACATGCTACTAATGATTTTCTTACAAAAAGTCTATATTACGGCTATTCAGAGAATAGTATTAAAAATAATCATGATAATTTTTTATATGTAGCTAAAGAAACTCAAGACTGGGAGTTATTTATTTACATAAGTGAACTAAATAGAACAATAAATGCTACTTTATCGGATAATCAAACAAATGAATTTGAAGAGAGGTTTGAAGATTATTTTGAAGCCATAGGACTTATTTATGGATTTGATAAAGCTAATAAAATTTTATTTTTTGAAGGAAATGCAAACTTTAGTGATGAACTTATTGCTAAAGCTTTTTATATTTCTCAAAGAAATGGTTATATACCTAATTGGAAAAAGATTAAACACTACTTTAAAGATAAAATCACATTAGATAAGTATAAATATTTTATAACTTTTTTAATTGGTATCAATAAGCTTAATGAAAATATTAGAAAAAATAGAATTTTTTTATTTAAAAATTTTGATTATCTTAAAATCCTTATAGAAGAGGTATATTATTTAGAAGGTTTTAAAAAAATATTATCTCTTTATGAAGAAAATAAATGTACTTATAAAGAGATTATTGCAAATAAAATAAATCAAGTTTTAGATAACACAACTTGCACACAAAGAATTTTGGTTGAAAATAAAATACAACACTTATGTTTACCTGCTTTAAATTTAAATTTTGTAGATGACTATATTCAAGAAGGAGTTTTGGAGGAGTTTTATTATTTAGCAAAACAATATAGTAAGTGTAATTTAACTGCTTTGACAGATTTTGAACAAACTATACCATCAAATAATTTTTTCTATAATTGGTTAAAGTTTTTTATTAGAAATTTTATTATTGAAGAAGAAATCATTCAAAATAAATTTGCTACATATAAAGAACTTGAAAAGAAATTTGTTGAAAATTTTGAGTTTTTGGCGAGTGATGTTGAACCTTTTAAAGACAGACCAAGAGCGATTGATATGAATAGTTATATGGTGGAATTATTTATAAATACTTTAGAATTACCTTTAAGATATATTAAAACTCAAGAGGCTTGGAATGAGGTATTAGAATCATTAAAACAAATATCTTTTGGGACAATGGGCTATTTAAAAGGTACTCAAATGGGAATATTGAATTATGGTGACTTTATAGATATTTTATTAAAATTTTTATTTACTGAGAATCAGCAATCTATTGAAGAGATAATTTCATTAATTGACAATAAGGATGAAAATTATAGTTATCATTTAGAGTACAAATTAAAAAAAACTATTTTTTATTCAAAAATAAAGAAGATGAAAATATCAAAAAAAGAACTTAAAAATGCTATGCTATTAGTTACAAGTTACACTTTTCATAAAGACAGGACACTAGTAGAAGTTATCAATCCATTAGATAGTGTTAATAAAATTAATAATACTTTTGCAATAGAATATATTAAGAAATTAAAATATCTAGCAGATGCTGTCATTAAACATACTGATGATGGAAAAGACACAAGATGGTTGACTATAGAATGGTTTGAAAAATTTCTGATTGTAAATCCAAAAATGTCAATTATTTATTTAATTCATGAATTTATGAATCATGAATATTATTGGAAATTAGAATATATGTTTGTAGATTATATTGAAGCTACTAAAGTAAATTTAAATCCAATAATATTAAATTTCTTATATAGGTTGATGCCTACAAATACTAAAGATAGTTATATTGAAAGTTATGCTGATAATATTAACAAATTAATTTCCATTGATAAACAATTATCTTATCAATCACTTGTAAATATTTTAGAAAGAGATTTAAATAATTCTTATGATAGTTTAAGTAAAAAAACTACACATAAGTTATTTGTATTAAAAAAGTTACTTCATATAAATCAAAAGATAGAAAAAGAAACACCTATATACTCTACATATAGTGAAAAAAGCTTAGCAGAAAAATTAACAATTCATTTTGATATTACCGAGACACTAAAAGAAAAAAGTATTGAAGAGATAAATAAATATTTTGAAAAACAAGATAGACATCTAAAGGACAAAGATTTAAATTTTTTGTTTAACTATTTTAATGAAAAAAAAGATGATAAATTGGTTCAAAATATATTAGAGCCTATTATTACAAAAAGACTTATGGTAGATGAAAATTATTATGAGAAATTAAAAGAGTTGGTTAAGCATGTAAAATGTTCAGATGAACTAAAAATATATCTTTTAGTAAAAATATTTGTATTCTCACAGGGTGGTTGGTTTGAAAATTTTATAAACAAAGATGCTTTAAAAGATGCAGTTGAATTAAATAAAAAACAAGCTCTACATTATTTATCTCAAGAGCTTTTTGATAAATTCAAAACAATATATTTTTATGCTCAAAGCACAGCCAATTTAATAATTGCATTTGAATATGCTGGTTTAAAGAAAAAACATATTTTATCTATGTATAAGAGAGGATTTAAATTTATTAAATATAGATTACCAGATGATAATGATTTTGATTGGGAAAGTATAGAAGATGAAAACTTGAAAAATATGCCTGATAATGAAATAGCTATTGTTATGATATTGGTTAAATCTAAAAACATGGATGCTTTAGTTCAAAAAGAAATTATTTTTGCAATAAATTATTTGTTGAAAAATGAAGAATCTTTATTGATTAAGCCAATGCAGTGGTTTTTTGAAAATATCAATCACTTTCCTCATCTATTTATAGCTAGTCTATTGGAGTTATTTTTAATTTATACAAATGAAAAGCCAGATTTCTTTATAACTTTAAAAGATGATATTTTGAAGGTGAAAGATTTAGAGAATTTATATATTTCGAATTGTTTGGTGAAGTTATTTGGGAGTATTGAGTAATGTTTGAAAGATTGAAAGATACAATTCTTAGAAATCAGTATATCTCTTATCTCAAACGTTTAGAAATTGATATAAATGAAATTCTGAGTAATATTAAAAAGAGGTTAGATGACAAAGACTTGTTTTCTATTTTTGAAAATAGAAGTTATGAAATGCTTTCACCTAATATCATTCTTGAAAATATAATTTTTGAAGAGGTTAATAAGTACCTGTTGATGAATAATTATGATTTAAATATATTTAAAAGAGATATAGAGATAGATATAAAAACTTTGATAGCGACACAAAACTCAATAATAGAAAGACCAAATATTAAAAAGCCTTTGGATATAAAAGAAGGTTATGACCAAATAATAAATATTGAAGATAATTTTATTCAAATAGCAAGATTTGAGAATGAAATGGTGAAAAATGATAACGGATTGGGAAGACAAGGGCAAACAATTGTTTTTGAAGGATTAAGCATTTTTGGAGAAAGAAAGCCTTTTGTTGAATATTTGCCATCATCATTAATTTGGCATAATGCTTTTTATTATGAACCTTTTATTATTGGTTTTATAAAAAAGTTTAATAGTATTGAATCAAACAATGTTTTGTGGATTAATAGTTTATTACTACAAGGTTTAGATCTAAAATTAGACAGTTTCAATAATGGATTACAGGCATTAAATAAAAAAGATGAAGTCATCTTAAAGTTTAGACAATGGAGAAGTAGTTTAATTGGAAATGGTGCTTCATTTGTAGGACATGATTCAAATACATCAATGCTTGAAGGATGTAATTTAATACTTAGAGAAGATTATTTTGAAAAACTGAAAGTTATGATTCCTGATATGAAATTTTATAGCTATATAATGGATTTAAAATGACTAAAACCCTTCAAGTCCACCTAAACCAAACCCCCATAGGAACGCTAGCACAAAAAGACAACAAAATCTACTTCGAGTACAACAAAGCGTTCCTAAAATCAGGTATACAACTAAGCCCCTACAAACTCCCACTCAAAGCAGGTCTATTTCGTTGTGATGATGATACCTTTGAAGGGCTTTGGGGTGTGTTTGCTGACTCTTTGCCTGATGGTTGGGGTCGTTTGCTTATGGATAGACATTTGGTACGGCTAGGGGTGAACCCACAAAGCATCACGCCACTTGACAGACTCTCATATATAGGTAACTACGGCATGGGGGCTTTGCGTTATGAGCCTGTGCGTGAAGTGGACGAACCCTTGGGCGAAGTAGTACTCGACGATTTGGCTCAGAGTTCGCAGGCGATACTCGAGGGTACTAGCGAAATGATGCTCGATGAACTACTAGCCCTTGGTGGCTCATCTGCTGGGGCTAGACCCAAGGTCTTGGTACAGTTGAGTCTTGATGGTAAAAAGATGATACATGGTAGACAACAACTGCAAGAGGGTTATGCACACTATATGGTAAAGTTTTCTAATGCTCTTGATGGTGTAGAGA
>Ga0256840_1004740_pt1 | contig 10022 bp, 9 predicted proteins | sample 355202metaG_FD_185969 | JGI IMG/M metagenome (GOLD analysis project Ga0256840, IMG submission 185969) | Hydrothermal vent microbial communities from Mid Atlantic Ridge, Atlantic Ocean - 355-202 | ecosystem: Environmental > Aquatic > Marine > Hydrothermal vents | place: Atlantic Ocean: Mid...
AGGAATCATTAAAAGAATGAACTTACCCACTGAGAGCATCACTGCCATTAAGGTAAGGAAATAAGTAGGATGCGCTCAATTTAAGGGGGTTAACTTAGAGTACCTACCAAGGCCATGCTTTTATCGCTTAAGAGAGAGTGCCATATAGCTAAATCATAATGCTTAAATCCCTTGGGGCGTAAAAGGGTAAAAAAACAGCCTTTATTAATACCCCGTTTTCGAGGGACGAGAAAGGCGAGTGTTTATGCCTCGGGGGAGGTTTATTTAAGATCATTCGGGAGCTGCAAAAAGAATCCAAAATAATAAAAAAGAAGAGACTGGTCAGCCAGAAGAAGGCGGTGAAATTGAGAGTCAAACTATTGATAACCCCTTTACTCCAAGGTCTCTTTTAGATTTTTCAGTTTAAACTCATTAACACGTCCCTGTGTGGTTTGATTTCTTTTAAATTTATCTATACTTCGCACGGTCACGACTGCGGATTTCTAACCGCTGAGTTTTTGCCAATAGCTGCAGTGCTGAAACAGTTGCGTAGCTTGCTATGCGCCTGTTTCAGCACCTTGCTATCGACAAAAATCAGCAGCTTATAAATTCCGCATCCGTGACCGCGCGAAGTATATCAAATACATTCAACTTTTAAGGAACGTATTTTATGGTAGAAATTATACTCTCCAAAACTATGGATCTTCGAGTTAGGGTGAAGAATAATTTCAGAGTCTTCAAGAATATCTTGCATAGTAATCCCTAAAGATTTCATTAGCACAGGGTGCTTTGCCATTTCTTTTAAAGTTAATTTCATATTTTTATTTTCAAAGACAGTCACTGTTGCTTTAGGGCCGACCAAAACACTTTCAATTCTTTTGTCCCAATTCTCTCCTTTAACGTTAACTAAATTTCTTTTGTATGCCGGTCCCTGTAGACGAAAACTGCTTCCTTTAAATTGAGCATCCTCATAAAACTCAGCCCAACAATCACTTCTTTTAGCATGCACTGATGTTGTATAGCCTAATAACATCATTAGAATCAATAATGAGATAAAACCATGTATTGTTTTTTTAATTTGTTTCATTTTTACTCCCCCTTATGAAATAAAAAGCAGGGGTGCTAATAAACCAACCATTACGATAGGTTTCTAACCCCCACTGCTTACTAATTTCATAAAAAACACTTTAGAAAAGTTTATTTTAGTGTTTAAGCCTTTACTTTACACGCCTTTCTGGGCTTAAGGAGCGGGGACTCAACAATACCCGCTCTTAATTAATATTTGTCGCTAAAAAATATTCCTTTAATCTATTTATGGACAAGAACTATTTTTAGTTTAAGCCAAAGGTTTGTCGCATAATATCTATAACATAAAATTAGACTATGAGATGAATAAAGAGTTTCATAAAAAGGTGTTGATACATCATCATTATTATAATGGGCTATATAGTCAATTTGTACCTGCCTCCAGTTATTAGCAATTAGCCTGTATTTTTAAAGCAATGCAGGCTAAAGCCAGCGCCCGAAAATAACAGGGATATTTGCTCTGTACTTTGTCTTTTAGCGAGTGGTTGTTTGTTTAGTGCGAGTTTGACTAAATAGTGGGTAATTGATTTAGGGCATATTTACTATCGGGGTTATCAACTTTTTACGGTATTACTTAATGCTGAAAAAAGTGACCAAACTACACTAAATTTAAATTATATTTTTAAGGCTTTTTAAACCCGATTGTCCTGGTGATTAATGTTTTTTAAATTGCCCAAAAGTATATTGCATGGTATAAAGGTAAGTTCATTTTTGTATTAATTCTCACATCTATCGACACAACTGGTAGGGTGCTAGTTTTTTAACTGGTTTCCAGTCGGGATAGGTGGAGGCGAAACCCAGGTTATTAGCTTTTAAAGTGGTGACCGAATTATTTTAGGAGAAAAACATGGCAGCAGTGTCAATGCGTCAAATGCTAGAAGCAGGTGTTCATTTTGGACATCAAACTCGTTACTGGAACCCCAAAATGGCTTCATACCTTTTTGGTGCGCGTAATAAGATTTATATTATCGATTTAGAGCAAACTCTTCCATTATTTAATGATGCGATGAACTACCTAGGTCAAATGACTGCAAACAAAGGTAATATTTTGTTTGTTGGAACAAAAAAATCTGCACGTAAAACAGTAGCGGAAGAAGCACAACGTTGTGGTATGCCTTACGTAAACCATCGTTGGTTAGGTGGCATGCTAACTAACTTTAAAACAATTAAAAAATCAATTAATCGTTTAAAAGAATTAGAAGCAATGAAGGCTGATGGTACTTTGTACCAAAAGTTTAGCAAGAAAGAAGCTCTAGGTATGGAACGTGAAATGGAAAAGCTTGATCGCAGTCTTGGTGGCATTAAAGACATGCGTGGTACACCAGATGCGCTTTTCGTACTTGATGTTGGTTACGAAAAAAATGCAGTAAATGAAGCAAAAAAACTAGGCATACCTGTTATAGGTGTTGTTGACTCAAACAACTCACCTGAAGGTATTGATTACGTTATCCCAGGTAACGATGATTCAATCCGTGCGATTAAATTATATTGTCAAACTGCTTCAGCTTCTGTTTTAGAAGCTAAGTCCGCAGGATTAGCTGGCTCAGCAAAAGCAGATGATTTTGTTGAGGAAAAAGTAGAAGAAGTAGCAAAAACTGAAGAAGTTGCAACAACTGAAAAAGTTTAATTGCTGTTGTAAAGACTGGGCTATAGATTGAGATAGCTATTTTAAACGCCCCCTTTATTGCTATTGGGGGCGTTTTTTTAGAAAAGAATTTAAGGGTTAGATAGTATGAAAATTACGGCCGTAATGGTTAAAGAACTTCGTGAAAGAACGGGTTCAGGAATGATGGAATGTAAAAAGAATTTGACCGAAGCTAATGGCGATATGGAATTAGCTATTGAAAATATGCGTAAATCAGGCCTTGCCAAAGCAGATAAAAAAGCAGGTCGAGTTGCTGCTGAAGGTGCAATTGGTATTAAAATAAGTGATGACAGCAAAACTGTCGCTATGGTTGAAATTAATAGTGAAACAGATTTTGTAGTAAAAAGTGAAGATTTTAAAAACTTTGTTGATGCACTAGCTACAGCAGTATTAACTAATGATATTGAAAGCAATGAGCAATTAGCAGATATGGTGTTGGCTAGTGGTGAGACTGTTGAAATAACGCGTCGCGCTTTAATTGCTAAAGTGGGTGAAAATATTTCAGTAAGACGTTTTCAAAAATACACTAATGTAGCGGGTGGAACTGCATGCTACTTACATGGTGGAAAAATAGCAGTCATTATTGAACTGGCTAAAAATGATGCTGAGTTAGGTAAAGATATTGCAATGCATATTGCAGCGGTAAACCCTTCTTGTGTTTCTGAAGATCAAGTATCTGAAGACCTAATTCAAAAAGAAAAAGATATTTTTACAGCTCAGGCACTAGAAAGTGGTAAAAAACCTGAAATTGTTGAGAAAATGATTACAGGAAGAATTAAAAAATTCTTATCTGAAATTACACTTGAAGGTCAGTCGTTTATTAAAGATGACAAAATGACTGTTGCTCAGTTGACTAAATCTAAAGACAATTCTGTTGTTCGTTTTACTCGGTTTGAAGTAGGCGAAGGTATTGAAAAAGAAGAAGTTGATTTTGCAGAAGAAGTAAGAGCGCAAGCAGCTGCAACAGCTTAAACTATAAAAGAAACGTAACTATTTAGCTTGTGAATAGGCAATGATGATGTAGGAGCATTTGCCCTTACGAAACATTGCACTAAAGATGCTAAATAGTTACCAAATTTTTACCTTTAAGGAACGAGGACTCAATAATATCCGCAAGTCAGCCCCGGGTACTATTGAGTCCTGGCTCTTAAATGTATACTCCACCTAATTTATTATTGATAGGATTTTTGATTATGACCCAAATGATATGTAAAAGAATTTTACTTAAATTAAGTGGCGAAGCTCTAATGAGTGAAGAAGGCGGTAGTATTGACGCAAAAATAGTCAAACGCCTTGCAACTGAAGTTAAAGAGTTATGCGATGCTGGTGTTGAAGTGGGTCTTGTTATCGGCGGTGGGAATATATTAAGGGGTGCAGAAAAAGCGGCTGAAGGTTTGGATAGAGTCACCAGTGACCAAATGGGGATGCTGGCAACTGTCATTAATGCCTTGGCTATGCAAGATTCACTTGAACATTTAGGGCAGCAAGTTAGAGTGATGACGGCGTTAAAAATAAACCAAGTTTGCGAGGATTATATTCGTCGTAAAGCTGTTAGGCATCTAGAAAAAGGGCGTGTTGTGATCTTTGCGGCTGGAACAGGCAACCCATTTTTTACGACTGATTCTGCTGCAAGCCTTAGAGCAATAGAAATTAATGCCGATTTAATGATTAAAGCAACGAAGGTCAAAGGTGTTTATTCTGCAGATCCAGAAAAGGATGAAAATGCTAAGTTTTATTCACGGATAACTTATGATCAGGCCTTAGACCAACGTTTAAATGTAATGGATACAACAGCTTTAGTATTATGCAGGGAAAATGATCTTCCGATGCGGGTAATGAATATTTTTGAACCAGGGTCAATTATGCGCCTTATGCAAGGTGAAGATATTGGTTCTTTGATTGAAAAAAGTTAGGAATAAAAATGATTAGTGATATACAGGAAGACGCTTCAAAACGTATGAGTAAAAGTGTTGATGCACTGCAAAAAGCGTTTACAAAAATTAGAACAGGGCGTGCACACCCCAGTTTACTAGATCAAATATCTGTTTCATATTATGGGTCTGAAACTCCCTTATCCCAAGTTGCCAATGTCTCTGTTGAAGACTCTCGTACTTTAAAAGTATCTCCATGGGAAAAAGATATGGTTAAGGCCATAGAAAAGGCCATTATGACTTCTGATTTGGGGTTGAATCCTACAACGCAAGGTGTGGTCATTCGTATACCTTTGCCTCCATTAACTGAAGAACGTCGTCGTGACCTGGTTAAGGTGGTAAAAAATGAAGCAGAGCAAGGTCGAGTAGCTGTTAGGAATATTCGTCGTGATGCAAACTCTGATATAAAAGAGGCTTTGAAAGAAAAAATGATTTCAGAAGATGAAGCGCATGATGGTGAAGAAAAGGTTCAACAGATTACAGATAAGTATATTAAAGAGATTGAAAAAAACCTTGAAGTTAAAGAGGCCGATTTACTTTCAATGTGATTTTATAAATGACTATTAATGGATAAATCAATGACAGATAACGGTAATCCTTGCCACATTGCTATTATTATGGATGGTAATGGCCGTTGGGCAAAAAAAAGATTAATGCCAAGAATTATCGGACATCGAGCTGGCGTTAAAACGGTCAGGAAAGTTGTTGAATATTGTGTAAAAGAAAAGATAGAGGTTTTATCTTTATTTGCCTTTAGCAGTGAAAATTGGCGTAGACCTAAGAAAGAAGTCAATATGCTGATGGAGTTGTTTATGGGGACTCTTCAAAGTCAGGTTGATAAACTTGATAAAAATAATATTAGACTCCATATCATAGGTGATAAAACTGCTTTTCCTGATAGTTTACAAGAAAAAATTGTGTCTGCTGAAAAACAGACAGAAAAAAACACGGGGCTAAATCTTGTTATTGCTGCTAACTACGGTGGTCGCTGGGATATAACCCAGGCAGTCCAAAAAATTACAGCAAAGGTGACTGCTGGAGAAATGCAAGCCGAAGATATTAGTGAGTCAGTTATTAATGACCACCTTACTACTGCAGGCCTCCCTGAACCCGATTTATTTATTCGCTCGGGGGGTGAGGAGAGAATAAGTAATTTTTTGTTATGGCAGTTAGCTTATACAGAGTTTTATTTTACAAGTACCTTGTGGCCAGATTTTAATCAAACCCTGCTGGCAGATGCTATTAATAGCTTTAAAAATAGACAGCGAAGGTTTGGTCATACAGGCGAGCAAATTGTCGATTCTTTAAATTCAAAAAACCAATAATAATTAAAACAATGCTACTTCAACGAATTATAACAGCCTTAGTGCTAGCCTCTGTCGCTATAACGGCTATATTTACACTTCCACTCGATTATTTTTATCCTTTTATTGGATTGATTGTTTTAATTGCAGCTTGGGAATGGACGGAATTATCATCAATTAACAGTCTGTTCGGAAAAATTTTATTTTTAGCAACATTGACTTTCTCCATGCTATTTATTTATTCTTGGACCTACATTCTTGAGTTACTTTCCGTACTATTTGAATTTCCGGATATAAAAACATATTCAGGTGCCTTGGAATGGTTAGTCATTGGGCCTGTTATATTTTGGGTGATGATGATGTTACTTATCAGACAAGCACCTGAAGAATTGTTATCTCTTGAGTTAAAAAAACGCTATAAAGTGTTTATTGGTTGGTTTGTGTTATTTTCAGCTTGGATGTTTTTAGTCAGGCTAAGAGCATTTTATGGCTCTGGTGCTGTTATGTATTTCTTAATACTTATTTGGGTAGCAGATATATCTGCTTACTTTGCTGGTAAACGCTTTGGGAAGGAAAAATTAGCCCCTTTAATTAGTCCAGGAAAAACAGTGCAGGGTATGTATGGTGCATTACTTTCTGCGCTAGTGTGTGGAATTGTTTTGGCATTGATTTACGGCTACCCACTAATGATCGCTACAGACTTTATTATGTTGTCGATGTTGACAGTCCTGGTCTCAATTTATGGTGATTTATTTTTTAGTTTGGTTAAACGAAAAAATGGTGTGAAAGACAGTGGGTCAATTTTGCCAGGTCATGGTGGTGTGCTAGATCGTATTGATAGTGTTATTGCTGCAGCTCCATTTTATTATGCAGGTATCATTCTTATTGGTCGAGGGGTATTTTCATGAAGGGTATCTGTATTCTCGGGGCAACAGGTTCAATTGGGGTAAGTACTCTAGATGTTGTTGCTAGGCATCCTGATAAGTATAAGGTTATTGCATTAACTGCTAACACCAATATTGATACCTTATATGAGCAATGTATTCAGCATAAGCCTGAATATGTTGTTGTGGTTAATGATGCTAAAGCTGAACAATTTAAACAGAAAATTGTTGCTACTCCTATTTCTGATATTAAAGTTTTGTCGGGTGCAAAGGCTCTGGAAACAGTATCAACACTGGATACTGTTGATTCAGTAATGGCTGCAATTGTTGGTGCGGCGGGGTTATTATCGAGTTTAGCTGCAGCAAAAGCAGGTAAAACAGTATTATTAGCTAATAAAGAATCGCTGGTGATGTCGGGTGATATTTTTATGCAGGCGGTGCGTGAATCAGGTGCAAAATTATTACCTATAGATAGTGAGCATAATGCGATTTTTCAGTGTATGCCAGCAGGTTATATTGCTGGAGAAAGTGTAAAAGAAGCGCGTAGGATTTTGTTGACAGCATCGGGGGGGCCGTTTAGAGAAACGCCCGTAGAAGAGTTACATGATGTTACCGTTGCCCAAGCTGTTGCTCATCCAAAATGGGAAATGGGGCGGAAAATTTCAGTAGACTCGGCAACTATGATGAATAAAGGCTTGGAATTGATTGAAGCCTGTTTATTATTTAATATGTCACCTGATAATATTCAAGTCGTTATACATAAACAAAGTATTATCCATTCGATGGTAGATTATGTAGATGGTACTGTATTGGCTCAAATGGGAAATCCAGATATGAGAGTGCCTATTGCTCATGCTATGGCTTGGCCTGATCGCTTTGAATCAGGTGTGGAACCTTTGAATATTTTTGATGTAAAACAGATGGATTTTGCTGAGCCTAGTTTAGAGCGCTTCCCGTGCTTGAGACTTGCTTATGAAGCAATTAATGCTGGAGGTATTATGCCGACAGTACTCAATGCAGCAAATGAAATAGCGGTTGATGAATTTTTAAATGAAAGAGTCAAATTTACTGATATTCCCGTCATTATAGAAAAGTGTATGGCTAAGTTTTCAGCAGATGAAGCCAATACTTTAGAGATTATTTTAAAAGCAGATGCAGAGGCTCGGGACATGTCTTATAAAATTATTCAGGAAATGTCTTAATAATGGACTTTTTTTATACTGTATTCCATTTTATTGTTGCTATTGGCATATTAGTTTCCATTCATGAGTTTGGACATTTTTGGGTTGCTAGAAAATCCGGGGTTAAAGTCCTTAGGTTTTCTATCGGTTTTGGTAAAATAATTTGGTCGTACCAAAAAACAGAAGATTCTACAGAATATGTTTTATCAGCCATACCACTAGGTGGGTATGTCAAAATGGTCGATGAAAGAGAAGGGAATGTCACTGAAGAAGACTTGCCTTATGCTTTTAATCGGCAGTCATTATTAGCTCGCTCTGCTATTGTAGCAGCAGGTCCAATTTTTAATTTATTACTCGCCGTGGTTTTATTGTGGGCAGTCTTTATAATTGGTGAAACAGGAATGAAACCTGTTGTTGGCAAAATAGAGATTGATACCTTAGCCGATAAAGCTGGTTTTTCAGAAGGCGATGAGATTTTACAGGTCAATGGGCAGAAAGCACCCACATGGTCAGAATCCATGAACTTGCTATTTTCTTCTGCTCTACAAGGAGAGCGAATTATTACTGTTTTAGTCAATAACAGTGATAATGTAACAAAAACCCTTCTCCTTAAATTAGCTGAAGGGGATGCTGAATCACCGGATATTTTATATAAAAAATTAGGTTTAAAGCCTTGGTCACCCGTTTTAAAACCAATCATAGGTAAGATTATTGATAACTCCCCGGCTAAGACGGCTGGATTATTAGTGGGGGATTTAATTCTTACTGCTAATTCAGAGGTAATGAATGATTGGATGCAATGGGTGGAATTTGTTAAAAGCCGCCCTGAACAGTCAATTAAGTTAATGGTTGAACGTGAAGGGGTTCATCTTCCATTGCTTATAGTGCCTGAAACAGTTGAAACTGATGAAATGAGTTATGGCAGGATTGGCGCTGGTGTTAAAATTCCTGATGAATTGATTAAGTCTCTACAGGTAAGTTACTCTCTAGCACCTGTTGATGCATTATTTGCAGCAGTGGATAAAACATGGTTTTATTCAAGCACAACGGTAGAAATGATTTTTAAAATGCTGTCAGGCACGGCATCGGCAAAAAATTTAAGTGGCCCGATTAGCATTGCTAAATATGCGGGTCAATCAGCCGAATTGGGTATCGTTCCTTTTTTAAAGTTTCTAGCGGTTGTCAGCATCAGTTTGGGGGTTTTAAACCTTTTACCTGTCCCTGTATTGGATGGTGGGCATTTGATGTTCTTTTTTATTGAAGCTATTAAAGGTAGTCCAGTGTCAGAAACTATACAGATGTATTTTCAGCAACTGGGTATGCTAATGCTGATGTCTCTTATGTTTTTTGCGGTTTTTCTCGATATTACTAGATTGTTTCAATAAAAGGTTAATGGCTCTATTGAAGAACTGGGTAAGGGACGTACACGAAATAACTTGAGCAACTTGGGAGTGAGGCTTTAGCCTTGCTCTGTCAGGTGTGGGGTTAAAAATTTTCACTTCCAGTTTGATAGCTATTAGCTTTATTTCATATACACCCCTAATAAATAATAACTCTACTCTTTGTTTTCGGTGTTATAAAATATCCTACTCTGGATCTTAGTGGAACAAAAATTAATTTTAAGAGTCCATCAAGGACACTCAATTTACTATGAATGGATTATGAAACAATTAAAAATTATTACTTTAACGCTTTTGGGTTTTACATTAGCACTATCAGCTAATGTTCATGCTGATGCAGATGCTGTAAGAGCATCGATTAAAAAAGCAATGCCCTCACTTAAAATTGATTCAATTAATGCTTCAGAGGCTAAAGGATTATTTGAAGTGATTTCTGGTGCCAATATAATGTATGTTTCTAATGATGGGAAATATTTATTACAAGGTCATTTGATTGATATTGCCGCTAAAAAGGATTTAACCGAAGCAAAACTCGGAGGTGCTAGAAAACAAGCTCTTGCAGATATAGGTGAGAATCAGAAAATTATTTATAAACCTGAAGAGAGTAAATAT
>Ga0256840_1004741_pt1 | contig 10021 bp, 11 predicted proteins | sample 355202metaG_FD_185969 | JGI IMG/M metagenome (GOLD analysis project Ga0256840, IMG submission 185969) | Hydrothermal vent microbial communities from Mid Atlantic Ridge, Atlantic Ocean - 355-202 | ecosystem: Environmental > Aquatic > Marine > Hydrothermal vents | place: Atlantic Ocean: Mid...
TTATCTTTTCTGTAAATACTTTATCTTTTTCCATGGTTTATCCTCCACCAATAAAATCTTGCATGATTTTATAATATCTCTCATCATCAGAGATGTCTATATGCCCTCTGTTTTTAATCACCGTTGTAACGACTTGCCCTTTTTTAAACGCTTTAATGAGTCTTAAGGAATGTGATTTAGACACAACCTTGTCATACTCAGCCATGACCACAAATGTTTTGGCTTTAATGTCTTTGACATAACTTATGAGTTTATAGGTATCTTTAAGCAATAGTGATGCAGGGTAAAGAGGATAACGTTCCTGCGCGATGGAGACGATACTGTCAAACGGTGTAATAAGGGCTAACTTTATCACTTCACGGTGTGCAGCAACATAAGCTGCCACACTTGTACCCAAAGAGCGTCCCCCTATACTTATACGTGCATGTTTTTCTTTTACTTTATCATACAAAGCCAAAGCATCTTTATAGATTGCTTCTTCGCTCGGCTTGCCTGTACTGCTCCCATACCCACGATAATCCATCAAATAACAGGTAAACTCAGGTAACTGCTGTGCAATATAGTCAGAACTCTTTGCCATAGATTCGGCATTGCCTCCAAAGTAAAGTATGGCATTTTTATGCCCCTCATTAAGGATATGAATATAAGTAGAGACATTGCCATCTTTAAGTACAAAACCTTTATAGTCTGTTTGTATGTCAGGGGTAGGATGATACAAAATATCTCTTTGTTTCACATAGAGTAATGCCCCAATAGCTACATACCCAAGCACAAACGCCATCAATGCTATTTTAGATAAACGCTTTAACATACTAGGGCTCTAGCAGTATCTATGTCTGCTTCTATCTGTGCTTTAAGTACTTCTAAACTCTCAAACTTTTGGTTGGGTCGTATAAAATCTATAAATGCCAAAGCCACATGTCCTGTAACCGTGCCAACCTCTTCATCCAGTATATGTGTCTCCACAGCAAAGCTACCATCGGTACTGACACGATGCCCCAAGAAACTCACAGAGGGGTACCAGCTATCTTCTATCTTCGTACGTGTAACATAAACACCTTCAAGTGGAAGCTGATAGCCCTTTACAGTCAAATTGAGTGTAGGCACAAGCTCCTTTTTACCAAGCCCCTGCCCTTGCACAACTTCACCTTCTAAATGATACTCTCTACCTAAAAGTGCATTCGCCATTTTGATATTGCCCTCTTTCAAGTAGGCTTTAATGGTACGTGAATGTATGGGTATATTTTTATGACTTACTTCATCGACAATGATGATGTTTTTATCGTAAATTTGTGACAACATCTGGGCATTACCCGCTTTGTTTTTACCAAAGTGAAAATCATACCCCACAACGATAGTCTCCAGCAAAGGAAAGTCTTCTTGTAATTTTTTTACAAACGCTTCAGGGCTTAGCTCTTTTATGACATCAAAGTGGTAAAAAAAACAAGCTTTATCGGTACATAATGCACGTTTATGCCCAGGGGTCAAGTAACCCCCATCACGTTCTATTATTACCAAAGCATCCACCTTGTCTATCAGCGTTTGATGGGCAATATGTATACCATCAAACGAACCTATAGCAATTGATTTTATCTGATTGCTATATCCCGATTTCTCATTTCTCATTTCTCATTTCTCATTTTCACAAAGTGATAAAGGTACTCTTGATTTCCCTCTTTACCCTGCACTTTCGACTCTGCCTGATACACCTCTTCCCAACCAAGCTTCTTAGCCTCAGCCTCAAAAGCCTCTTTGCGTCTGGCGATGGCATCCACATCTTGCACCACTCCTTTAGAGTCACGCTTCACATCTTTACCCACTTCAAACTGTGGCTTATAAAGTATGACAATGTCCGTACCCTCACCTGCGAGTTTATCTATATCATCAGTTATCTGCAAGATAGAGATAAACGACACATCACAAGTGATGACCTCAAAACCTTCATCGTTTTGATACTCTCGTATATCTGTCTCTTCATGTAAAGACAACTTCCCATTTTCTCTAAGCGAGATATGCAACTGGTCAGACCCCACGTCCACACAATCAAGTGTAGCCACCCCATTTTCCAACACTATCTGAGCAAAACCACCCGTACTAGAGCCTATGTCTAAAGCTCGTTTACCTTGCATATCTACAGGGTGTTCAGCCAAAAAGTTTTCCAACTTACGCCCTGCACGACTCACATAAAACTTAGAATCCTCCACTTCTACAACGGTATTTTCATCTATCTTAGCCGAAGGTTTACCCTTCTTCCCATCTACTGTTACCAGCCCTGCCTTTATGGCATCATTTGCACGGTTCCTACTCTCGTAGTACCCCTCTTCTACTAGGTATTTGTCTAGTCTCATTAAAATCTCCTGTGTTCATCAGAAAAACAACCATGTTTTTCTATACGTTCATTTTGTTTGTCTATTGCTTCTTTGTTTTCTTTTAGCCATTGTTGTTCTTTTCTTTTCTTCACTACCTCGGCACCATAGGCTTTAAAATTTTTCAAGATATTAATTTTGTAGCTTTTAACTTTTTGAGGCAACTCTAAGTTTATCTTCACTTTAGTTTCTTTTTTAATTGTATTTTTACTATAAATATCAGACATGTGTATCCTAATATTATTATTTTTCATACATAAAATAATTTTACTTAACATTTTTATAACTTTTCGCCAATAAACTTAAATAAAACGCGACTATTAAGATAACGAAAAATGAAATTAGTTTTACAACTTCTATCCCTATTCCTATTATCTCTGCTAAATTTAATATAAAAGAAAGGAATAACATAAATACACCCAATCCTACAAAGATACTTTTTTTAGCTAGTAAAATACTTTTTTGCGGAAACTCATATAATGTTAATGTAACTACATTTTCTATAAATGGGTCTAATAATTTTAGTAAATATAATACAATGATTATCATTGAAAAAGCCAAAATAAGTGTACCTATAATAAGGTATATGACTATATCCTCAACTAATTTTCCGTGCAACACATAATAAACTATAGTGAAGAAGACAAATAGCACAAACATAGAAGATTTAAGTATGAATGCATATCTTTTTTTATTTTTTTTATGTTGATTTAACTTATCTATTACTTCATTATCTCTATTATTTTTTGATGTTTTAATATTCTGCTCAAAGGCTATTGCTAGACGACGTAATTTTTTCTTATCTAAATAATATTCAAGAGCAATCAATATTGTTGCTAGCATTTGCAATATTATACCTAATACCTTAACCAACGAATTATCTTCCATTCTATTTTCCCTTCACGACATCAGCCAAATTCTCAGGAGCAATATACGCTTTAATTCTACCTTTTTTATAAGGAGAAAGTATCTCGTACTCGACCAGTTTTTGCAAATAACTACGTGCAGTATTTATAGAGATATCATACTCTATTGCTACTTCATTGGCAGTGAATATTTTGCCTGGGCGTTTTATAGATGTTTTTATAATATCTTTTTGTATAAAGTTTAATAGTTGCTCTAAAGAAGTCTTTTTTAACAGCCTATCTATCTCTTCATACTCTTTGCTTTTTATATCTAGATACTTACGTAAATCTTCTATAGCTCGCATGATGATTTCTATCTGATAAAAGATAAAATAATTCAAGTCATTTTCGTCTGCTTCTACATACTGATAGGACTTCGTATATTTTACAGGTGCCTCTTTTAAAAATTTACTAATCGAAATATACTCAAAATAATCATACCCATTCTTAAGCATAAACCAATAAAATAGTGCCCTAGCCGTTCTGCCATTTCCATCTGAGAAAGGATGGATATACCCTATCATATAATGCAAAATAATTGCCTTTATCACGGGGTGCATAAAATCTGAACCTTTATGAATATCGTTAGCAAATTCACACAACTGTTTCATCCTAGGTATGACCTCATCGACATTGGGTGGTTGAAACAGTACATTATCATTTCTATCTGCAATATAGATATCATTATCGGTTCTAAATTGTCCAGGTACAACTTTATTATGATATGTTTTGTCAGTTGCTATGCTATGAAATCTTAAAATCATATCGATGCTCAACATTTCATTTTTATCATTTTTCAATGCTTTCATGAGTAGATAATTATTATAAATCATCTGCTCATCTTCATCTTTGGGCTTTCTTTGGGCTTTTAGCATCTCTTGTGCTACACGTCTTGTAGTAGATGCTCCTTCTAATTGTGAACTATTAATAGCCTCTTCAATACTTAGAGAAGACAATAGAAACTGATTTCCGATAGCATCACTCGGTACTAATCCTACTCGCGAAAACTCCATAATATCATAAAGTTTTTCTTGTAATGCATCAGATACACAATAGGTAAAAAAATCTGTTTTTTTATCGGTAAATTTTAAATATTTTCTTCCAAATATTCTTGCATTTTTCACGCTAGCCCATGCCAAAATAGGGTCATCCCCCTCTTCAACACGCCATTTAAATTCTTCCCAATACAAATATCTACCCCGAGCATCTACATCACGATATCTATTTCCATATCCTGTGTCTTGTGCAGCAGGTAATGCGGGAACTTTTTCTATAAATGCTTTAGCCATATTTATCCATAAATCAATTTTTATATTTTGATTTATTATATCTATATTTTAGAGAAAGTACCTTATATAGGTATTTATAGATAATTTAAATTTGATTTATATTATAATTATCCTAACAATATTAAAGCCTCAAGTCAAATTTTAATACATTTTCTGGACTTACAACTCCAATTTATGCTATTAACCCCCTCATCTCATCCTCACTCAAAACCTCAACCCCCAACTTCACCGCCTTATCATACTTAGACCCAGCATCTTCACCATAGATGAGATAATCCGTCTTTTTAGAGACCGAGCCACTCACCTTAGCCCCAAGCTTCTCTAACATCTCTTTGACTACACCACGACTTACAGACATCGTACCTGTGAGTACCACTGTTTTGTCCTTAAAGGGGTTTTCTTTGGCTTCTATTTTCTCTTCTACTGTGGGTTGAATCACCTCAAACAATGCCAGTACAAAATCATGGTTCACTCTCATAAATTCTAGCAGAGAGTTTGCCATCTCTTCACCTATACCATCTATGGCGACTACTTGTTCCAAAGTCGCATCTACGATACCTAACCCAAACTCTAAGGCAAGCGATTTACCTGCTACCTCACCAATGTGTTCTATGCCCATCGCGGAAATGAGTCTATGTAGTGGTACACCTTTAGTAGCATCTATCGCATCAAGCAGTTTCTTGATACGCTTCTCTTTGAAGCCCTCTAAGCCCTCTAAATCTTCATACTTTAAGTGGTACAGACCCAAAATGTCTTTTATCTTACCTTCATTAACGAGTATCTCTACTATCTTAGCACCTAGCCCGTCTATGTTCATACAGCCTTTTTTTGCAAAGTGTATGATGGAGTTAACTACTCTGTCTGGACAATCTAAATTCTGACACTTAATGAGCGTACCCTCGTCTAGCACCTCTTGATGACAAGTAGGACATTCTGTTGGACGACTTATAGGTTTTTCAGAGCCATCACGTCTGTCTGTAAGTACTTTGGTAATCTTAGGTATCACATCACCAGAACGTATGATGATGACAGAGTCACCTATCATCAGCCCTTTGCGTTCTATCTCATCAAAATTATGCAAGGTGGCACGTGCTATCATCGCACCATCTAGGTCAACAGGTTCTACTTCTGCAACGGGTGTAAGAACACCTGTGCGTCCTACCTGTATGGTGATGTCGTTGACTTTCGTCACCTTTTCTACTGCGGGAAATTTATAGGCACACATCCACTTAGGTACTTTAATGGTATAGCCCAAATCTTCTTGCAGACTCACCTCATCTACCTTAATGACCATACCATCCATCATCATAGGTATCTCGTCACGTTTGCTGATAAGAAAATGATAAAAGTCTTCTATCTCTTCTATGGTATTGCATTCTTTAGCGTATGGGGGTTTTAGAAAACCTTGTGCATAGACAAAGTCCATCTTAAGAGAGAGTCTACTTTGTGTTAAACTGTTCTCACCCAAACCCCAAGGGTAAAAGACAAGCCTACGTTTGGCAGTAATAGCACTATCTAACTGACGCAAGCTCCCTGCTGCTGCATTACGTGGATTGGCAAAAGGTTGTTCGCCCTCTTCTAATCTCTCACGGTTGATGATCTCGAAATCATCTTTGCGGATGACCACTTCACCACGTATCTCTATCTGCCCCATATAGTCTATACTCAGTGGCACAGAACGAATGGTACGCACATTGTCCGTCACTTCTTCGCCCACTACACCATCCCCACGAGTGATGGCACGTACGAGTTTGCCATCCTCATAAAGTAAGTTCATAGAAGCCCCATCAAACTTAGGTTCACAAAAGTAAGTACTCTCCCCTACATTTTTAACCGTTCTGTCAAGCCACTCTTGCACCTCATCGGTCGTAAAGACATCTTCCATACTCCACATACGTTTAATGTGTGTCGCCTTGCTAAACTCATCACGTACCACACCACCCACACGCTTGGTGGGAGAGTCTTCTATAACCTCAGAGGGGTTCACTGTTTCATAGTCTAACACTTCATGATAGAGCTTGTCATACTCTTCATCTGTGGCTATAGGGTTGTCTTCTACATAGTAGGCATGTGCCCATTGTTTTAACAGTTGTACTTTTTCTAGGTATTCTTTATTTGTCATTTAGTTTCTTTCTCTCTTCCCATATTTAACATCCTCCATCTCCAGTATCACAACTACCCATATCTCCACTACTGTACCCGCCATCCATACTTTCTGTACTAGACATATTCACAGAACCATAAGGTAAAGTAAAAATGGAAATAAACATTGACATTACTGCTAAAAACAAACATACATAATACCATGTGTCTATAGTGTAATGTGTACCTAGCACTGCTAGCAATGTAATACTAGGAAATACATATGTCCACTTATAAGACATTGCAAAAAATGCAATAATCCAAACAATTATAACTTGAATATTGATTTCTGATTGCATCATAGTATATAACCATAAAACAGTACTTAAGATTCTATATCTCATTACGTCAACACTTTAGCCACTGCCAACGCCTGAACATGCTCTTTAACATCATGACAACGCACAATGCTCGCACCATTTTCTATAGCCTTTAAATGAATAGCCAATGTGCCAGCCAAACGCTCCTGCACAGGTGTAGAAATAAGTTTATCTATCATAGATTTTCTACTAGCCCCGACCAACACTTCACAGCCAAAGACTCCAAAATGTGCCATATTTTTGATGAGGGTGATGTTATGTTCCAGTGTTTTACCAAAGCCTATCCCTACATCTAAGATGATATTTTTTCTTTCTACTCCCAAAGCTTCACACTTGGCAACACGCTCCTCAAAAAACGCACTCACCTCTACCATTACATCCTCATAGCTAGGATTGTTTTGCATAGTTTGTGGTGTGCCTTGCATATGCATGATGCAAAGCTTAGCATCATACTTCACAGCTAGTTTTATGATAGCTTCGTTGCTTGCACCTGTGATGTCATTGATAATACTAAAGCCACTTTTGAGTGCATACTCTACTACCGATGGCGTGTAGCTGTCTATAGAAAAGATAACTTTTTCATAGAGTTTTTCAGAAGATATAGCATCACAGATAGGCTTAATGCGTCCCTGCTCGACAGACTCACTCACCATCTCTGCGTTAGGACGTGAGCTTACAGCACCGATGTCTATGATATCTGCACCATCAGCTATCATCTGTTTGATTTGAGCAATAGCATCCTCTTTTTGAAAACGACTACCCTCAAAAAAGCTGTCATCGTTGGCATTGATGATGCCCATGATTTGCATAGGTTTTGATTTGACAGATAAAAACTTTTTAAGTGCATTAGCAACTGTTTTAAGTCCAAAAGGTTGTGCCAGTTCTTTACGTGAAAGCACTTCCATATGTTTACGTGTACCGATGAGTATGCAGTCATACACCTCTTTTTCACACAGTATCACCCCACCAGGTACTGCAAGGTCAGCCCCGATGCTTAATGCATCTTGCTTCAATATATTTGCCGCAGGACATCTAAGGTCTTTGATGTAAAAATACATCAACTCCATCTTCTTAGCCATAATCCCCACACCACCAGACTCCACACCTAGTGTTTTGAGTGCTTTTTTCTTATCTGACATTGAACCCATTTGATAGATATACATGAATACCCCCTTGTAGGGTGTTGTGCCCTCACAACACCGATAAATTAAAATACCATCATCAATGGTGTTGTCATGGGACAACACCCTACACAATTCTATCGTTTTTTCTTGCCAATAGTTTCAACAATAACGCATTCAAAACAAACTGCGGAGGAGACCCCATATCCAAAGCCATAGTACTATTGGAAAACAAACTCAAAGTCTTCTCATCAAGATTATAATGTTGAGACGCTATCACCTCTTTCACAATACGCTCTACCAAAAGCGTCATCGACTTTGCATCGGTACGTTTATGTGTCTGCACAAATTCATACACAGACGCTAGAGAAAGTTGCATCACATCCAAGCCTAACACTTCTTCTTCTCGTTTTTCAGAGAGCATCGTAATAGGTAATCTAGATTTAATCGTGTCAAGTACTGTTGATTTGCTCTCTGTGATTAAAATAAACTCTTTATTTTTAGGGGGTTCTTCTATGACTTTAAGTAACTTGTTTTGCACCAGTGAACTAAAAGCTTTATCTGCAAGTATAATAATCGTGCGTTCATCACTTGCCATGTAGGCTTTTTCTATGGCTAGCTTGGCATCACTTACAGAAAACGAGACTTTATCTGTGACAATTCTATGCACATACGGGGGAAGAGACACATCTTCTGTAGATTCTGTGACTAAACTAGGAATGACGATTTCAATAATGGTTTCATCCCTGCGAAGTTGTTCTAAATCTGCGATTGCCTTAGACATCTGTGTTGTGATAACAACTTGACTGGTCAATCTCATGATTCTAACTCAAGCTCCCCAAAGAGTGCCGCGGAAAGCGTGTTGTCAAAAAGTTTATAGAGTTGCAACAACTTAATGTCTAAAAGGGGGTCAGAAGAACGCAAAGAAAACGCATTTTGTACCTCTTCATCCAATATCCATAAAAAACTGTTGTCACATCTGTATGCAAGCTTTGTATAGGGGTGGTCACCTTTACCAATGTACCAAATGTAATAGCCATTTGGGTAGGAAATATCGAGCATATCTTCAAGCAATTGAAGTTCGCTTGATGAATGAAGTGTTGAAAGACTTGGAAAACACTCTGGAAGTTGATAAAAAGGTAAAAGTGGTCTGTTTTTACGTAAATCATTGACCGCATTTAAAATGTACTTTCCAAACCACTTACGTGACTCATCGGTCACTACAAGTACCGTTTTACCCTCAACACTTTGCGTCACTGCAGACTTTGCCAAAGGTGCCCACTCGTAACGGTACTCTTCCATCCACGAGAAACTGGACTCTTCTTCACGTATGGTGTCGAGTGTCCATTTTAAAAGTTGCTGCATCGTATTATTTATCTAACCCATAGGCTTCATGCAATGCACGAATAGCAAGTTCACCATATTTTTCATCTATCACCATAGAAACTTTTATCTCAGAAGTTGAAATCATCTGTATGTTAATATTTGAATCAGCAAGCACCGTAAATGCTGTAGCTGCCACACCAGAATGTGACTTCATGCCCACACCTACTACTGAGACTTTACACACATGTGCATCATAATCCATACCCTCAATGTCATGGTCAAAGGCTTGCATCACTTGCTTGGCATTTTCTATTTCACTTTCTGGTACAGTAAACCCAAGGTTGGTCGCACCGTCCGTTCCCACATTTTGGATAATCATATCGACATTAATATTCTCTTCTGCCAATTTTGTAAATATCTCAGCTGCAATACCTGGTCTATCTGAAACACCTCTTAGGGTTACTCTTGCTTGGTTTTTATCTAGTACAACACCAGATACTAATACTTCTTCCATATTGTTACTCTCCTCTGTTATCAATGTTCCTTCATTGT
>Ga0256840_1004742_pt1 | contig 10021 bp, 11 predicted proteins | sample 355202metaG_FD_185969 | JGI IMG/M metagenome (GOLD analysis project Ga0256840, IMG submission 185969) | Hydrothermal vent microbial communities from Mid Atlantic Ridge, Atlantic Ocean - 355-202 | ecosystem: Environmental > Aquatic > Marine > Hydrothermal vents | place: Atlantic Ocean: Mid...
TGGCTTTTTTATCCCTGCTCAAACCATCTCAATCGTTACGTAGCTGGCTATGCGCCTCTTGAGATAGTTTGATCAGAAACAAAAAATCTGCGCAATCTGGGTGGGTTATTTATTGCCAGTTGCCTAATTATAAAAACAACTTGGAGAAAAGATATGTCTTTAATTACTTGGACTGAAGCACAGCATGGTACAAAAGTAGGTTTCATTGATACAGAACACAAAGAACTTTTTGATTTGTTGAATAAAGTTTATGACGATGCAACAGGTGGTGCGGCACGTTCTCAAGTTGGTGATTCATTAGATGCATTGATAACGTTTGTGGTAAATCATTTTGCACATGAAGAGAAAGAAATGATTGCCGCAAATTACGATGCTTATGACGCACATAAAGAAGAACATACAAAACTATTAGAAGTTTGTGGTGGTTTGCAAACTGCATTTCATGCAGGTGAAGCAGAAGTTACCGTAGAAGTTGCTACTATGGTTAAAGATTGGTTGGACAGCCATATTCCAACTTTTGATGCCGCAACTGCTAGTGCACTCGGTTAAAGGTAAAAGTTTTAGTTTCTTAAAAAAGGCCTGTAAATCTTTTACAGGCCTTTTTTTTTGCCATAAGGAAAGGTAATCAAGTAAAACTCTCTGGAATAGAAAACCTTGATAGGGTAGAATTAGTAAGTTAATTCAAAAAAAATAATGGCTATTAATGAATAGTCATAGAAAGGCTTTGTTTTAAATTTAGGAAAAGCCTTTATATCATTATAAAAAAATAACGCATACAAGTTTATAACTACAAACAGGAGGCTTCTCCGTGATAAAAACAAAGCAACTATTCGCTGCGCTCACCCTAATGATCTTAGGTCTGAGCTCTGCCCATGCGGATTACACTCTCAATCTAATGCAGGGGGTTACAGAACTCAGTAATGATGTCTACGATCTTCATATGTGGGTTCTATGGATCTGCATAGTCATTGGTATTGCCGTATTCGGTACTATGTTCTATTCAATTTACTATCATCGTAAATCAATGGGGCACAAGGCTGAACAGTTCCATGAAAGTACAACCGTAGAGATTATTTGGACAATCATTCCAACCGTTATTTTAATCGCAATGGCAATTCCTGCGACTAAATTAATGTTAGAAATGGATGATATTCAAGACTCTGATATGACCATTAAAGTCACCGGTTGGCAGTGGAAATGGGAATATGAATACATGGATAATGGCATTCATTTTTTCAGTACTTTGGATGAAGCAAGTAATAAAGCTCGTCAAATAAATTCAGGTATTGATCCTCGATCTGTACCGCATTATCTATTAAATGTTGATAAGCCTTTAGTTGTGCCGATAAATACAAAAATTCGTTTTTTATTTACTGCAGCAGATGTTATTCATTCATGGTGGGTGCCTGATCTAGGTTGGAAAAAAGATACGGTTCCTGGGTTTATAAATGAAGCATGGACTTCGGTAGAAAAGGCGGGGACTTATCGTGGTCAATGTACTGAACTTTGTGGTAAAGATCATGGGTTTATGCCTATTGTCGTGATCGCTATGGAAAAAGAAGATTATGACGAGTGGGTTATAGAACAAAAAGGGGAAGCATTAGCAGAAGCAAATGCAGCAGAAAAAGAGTGGACTGCTGATGAATTGATTGCTAAAGGTGAAACTGTTTATACCAATAACTGTGCGTCTTGTCATATGGCTGATGGGGCTGGAATAGCGGGGACTTTTCCAGCAATCACTGCAAGTACAATTGTGACAGGCGATATGAATGCGCAACTTGACTTACTGATGAGTGGAAAAGGGATGATGCCTGCTTTTGGTCAAATGCTAAGTGCAGTTGATTTTGCGGCAGTATCAACCTTTATCCGTAATGGCTTAGGAAATAAGGTGGGAGATTTAATTCAACCATCAGCTATTAAAGCTAAACAGTCGGCGTTGCCAGAAGATGAAGACGAATAGTCGTTACGTTAAATTTTCTTCGGTCTAATCTTTCAAATATTATTATAGAGGTATTAAGTATGTCTGCTGCAACAGCTGAACATGATGATCATCACGATCACGGCCCTGAAAAGGGTCTACTAAGGTGGATAGTGACCACCAACCATAAAGATATTGGTACATTGTATTTAATCTTCGCGCTTGCCATGTTTTTTGTGGGTGGAACCATGGCTTTGATTATTCGTACAGAGCTTTTTGAACCTGGTATGCAATTTGTAGATCCTCAGTTCTTTAACTCGATGACCACTATGCATGCATTAGTGATGGTGTTTGGTGCGGTTATGCCTGCTTTTGTTGGTTTGGCTAACTGGATGATACCCATGATGATTGGTGCGCCAGATATGGCGTTACCACGCATGAATAACATGAGTTTCTGGATGTTGGTTGCGGGTGTGTTATTACTAGCAAGTACCTTATTCATGGAAGGTGGAGCGCCTGCTTCAGGTTGGACTTTATATCCACCTTTAGTACTGCAAACAGGTAGTGCCTTACCTTTTGCTATCTTCTCTGTACATCTATTAGGTATTTCATCAATTATGGGGGCGATTAACATTATCGCAACTATTTTTAATATGCGTGCCCCTGCAATGACATTAATGAAAATGCCATTGTTTGTCTGGACATGGTTAATTACAGCATTCTTGTTAATCGCGATTATGCCGGTATTTGCTGGCGCGGTAACCATGTTATTAACTGATCGCTTCTTCGATACTAGTTTCTTCGATGCGGCCGGTGGTGGTGATCCTGTGCTTTATCAACATATTTTCTGGTTCTTCGGACATCCTGAAGTATATGTAATGATTTTGCCAACATTTGGTGTAGCATCAACAATTATTCCTGTCTTTGCTCGTAAGCCTTTGTTTGGTTATTCATCAATGGTTTATGCAACAGCAGCGATTGCTTTCCTTTCATTTATTGTTTGGGCGCATCACATGTTTACAGTGGGAATGCCAATGGCAGGTGAGTTGTACTTTATGTATGCCACTATGCTGATTGCGATTCCAACCGGTGTGAAAATATTTAACTGGACGGCAACCATGTGGAAAGGGTCGATGACTTTTGAAGCCCCCATGTTATTTTCTATTGCCTTTGTAGTCTTGTTTACATTAGGTGGGTTTACTGGCTTGATGATGGCTTTAGCCCCTGTTGATTTTCAGTATCATGATACTTATTTTATTGTTGCCCATTTTCATTACACCTTGGTACCTGCCTCTGTTTTTATTTTGATGGCAGCGGGTTACTTCTGGTTACCTAAATGGACAGGTAATATGTATGATGAAAAATTAGCAAAATTACATTTTTGGTTATCAGCAGTTTCTGTAAATATTCTTTTCTTTCCACAACACTTTTTAGGTTTAGCGGGCATGCCTCGTCGTATTCCTGATTATGCAGTACAGTTTGCTGATTGGAATATGATTTCTAGTATTGGAGCTTTTATTTATGGACCTAGTCAGTTGATATTCGTTTATATTGTTTATAAAACAATTAAAGGAGGAACAGGTGAAAAGGTGACTGATGAAGTTTGGGAAGGTGCTAAAGAGCAAAGTTTAGAGTGGACTTTACCTTCTCCTGCTCCTTATCACACATTTTCTACTCCACCAAAAGAAGTACCCACTATGAGTACTGGTAGGTAGTTGTTAAACTAAACAGATACTTTACCCTTATTATGAAGGGTAAAGTATTAGGTGATAAAATGGATACAAGAAAAAAAAATATTCTGACAGCAGTTATTTTAATTACTATAGCCGCAACCATTTATGTGTTTGCAGTAATAAGAGTTATGGGCTATGAGTGATGGGGTAGAGCAAAAAAATACTAAACTTGTTTATAAGTTGGTATTTATTGTTCTTGCTATGTTTGGTTTTGGCTATGCTTTAGTGCCGCTTTACGATGTGTTTTGTGATATTACAGGGCTAAATGGTAAAACAGCCTCTGAGGCTACTGTTGATGAAGTTTATGAGGTTGATCTTAATAGGGAAATAACCATTGAGTTTATTACCTCTTTGCCTAAATCAACACCAACCATGGAATTTCGTGCTGAAAAAAATAAGATAAAAGTTCACCCTGGGCAATATTATACGGTGAACTTTTATGCTAAAAATAAAACCGATAAAATAATGGTTTCTAGAGCGGTTCCGAGTGTTACTCCAGGGCTTGCTGCTGAATATTTAAAGAAAACTGAGTGTTTTTGTTTTACGGAGCAAACATTCGAACCTAATGAGGTTAAACTTATGCCTGTTCGTTTTGTTATTGATCCAGAGCTTCCAAAGAAATATAAAACAGTGACACTTGCATATACTTTTTTTGATAATACTGAGAAATCAGTAAAAAAATAACAGGGGTAGCGGTATGTCTACAAATGATGCTTATTACATTCCAAATAAGGCTATTTGGCCGATAATTGGTACATTAGGTCTTTTGACCACTTTAGTTGGCTTTGCTAACTACCTAAATGGTAGTGCTGCGGGTTCAACTTTTATGATTATTGGGTTGGTGATTTTTATAATGATGCTAGCGGGCTGGTTTTCATTACAGGCCGCTGAAAGTGAATCAGGTATGTATAACCATGGGGTGGGGATTTCTTATCGTATGGGAATGATGTGGTTTATTTTCTCAGAAATCATGTTTTTTGCTGTTTTCTTTGGTACATTATTTTACACGCGTAACCTTTCTATGGATTGGTTGGCAGGTATAGGTGATGGTCCAGGCCGGTCAACAGCAATGTTATGGCCTGATTTTCAAGCTGTTTGGCCAACAAATGGACCCGGTAATATTGGTGGTGAATTTGAAGAAATGGGGGCTTTTGGTCTGCCGTTATTGAATACTATCTTGCTTTTAACCAGCGGTATAACATGTACTTGGGCGCATCATGGCTTATTAGCAAAAAATCGTGACCAATTAATTAAAGGTCTAATAGCAACGGTTACTTTGGGTTTTTTGTTTGTTGGTTTTCAGGCGATTGAGTATTACGAAGCCTATCATGACATGGGGTTGACTTTAGGGTCGGGTGTTTATGGTTCAACATTTTTTATGCTAACGGGGTTTCATGGCTTTCACGTTTGTGTAGGTGCAATCATGTTATCAGTGGTTCTTTTTCGTAGTTGGAAAGGGCACTTTACACCAGAAAATCACTTTGCATTTGAAGGTGCTGCTTGGTACTGGCACTTTGTTGATGTGGTATGGTTGGGGCTGTTTATCTTTGTTTATATTTTATAAATAACATATAAACTCAAAAAAAGCGCAGTCGTTATGATTGCGCTTTTTTTTTGCCTAAGGAACGTGCAACAAATAACCCAGCCACCTTACTGGCTGTTACCTAAGGTATTTGGGGAGCGGTATTTAGTTGTTTTTGCATTAGCATTCTTGCTCCAATACCTTCAGGTTTAATCATCCCCGTCACTAAAGCAATATAAAGAGCAATAAATAATAAAATTGATATACCAATTCTATAAGAAAGAGCTTTAACTGTTTTTGCTGAATCTTGTTGGTCTTTACGAATAACGAGATGGAAAAGGGCTAAGCCAAGACTAAACAGAATAAACAGAAATACTACAATAAAAATAATTTTGATAGGCATAGCTAAGAATGAATATAGTGGAAGTTATGAATAGAGTAATATAAAAACATGAAATTAACTATCGCTAAAACACAATTCCAATTGAGTCCTTTTTCTATTTCCTTGTACTTAGTTTTACTGGTTTGCCTAATCTCTCTTGGTTTTTGGCAACTGGATCGTGCAGAACAAAAGGAAGAGCTTATAAATCAACAACAGCTATCATTCGATAAAACCGTGTTGAACTTAACCCCAACGACTGATTTAAAACAAGTCAGGTATAGAAAAATAAAAATATCGGGACATTATGTGTCAGATAAACAATACCTTATCGATAATCAAATTGTGAATGGTCGGGTTGGTTATTTTGTGATGACCCCTTTTAAAATGGATAAGATTAATAAATTAGTATTGGTCAATAGGGGGTGGGTTGAGCTTAATAAAGATCGCCGTATATTACCTGAAATAACCATCGATAATGTAAAACGAACGATTACAGGCAGAATTAATCATTTTCCTGTTGTTGGTATTCGGCTTGCTGGAGCTGAAATTCCGACTAAAGGCTGGCCTTCTGTTGTGCAAGTTGTAGATTCAGGGGGGTTATCAGAAAAACTAGGCTTTCCATTATTTCCTTTTCAAGTTGAACTCGATAAGACCATGAATGATGGCTATAGTCGCGACTGGAAAAAAAAATCAATCATGCCTCCTGAAAAACATATTGCTTATGCCGTACAATGGTTCGGATTAGCGCTAACCTTAACTGTATTATTTTTTGGATTTAGTAAAAAAAAGTAAATGAACGAACTAAACAAACAACAAAAGAAAAACAACCGAACGGTTATTCTTATCTTTGCAATGTCGATAATTCCTTTTGGCATTGCTTGGTTTTTATCAAGTAATGCGACTTGGATGGGTGGTGGCACAAATAATGGAGAATTAATTACCCCACCTATTACCACTGAGTTTAAGCAATTTATTGGCTATGATGAATTTTCTGTTAAAAACTTACATGAAATTAAAGGTCATTGGGTCATCATGAATGTTGTACCTAACAAGCAGTGTAATGAAGTCTGCCAGTTTGCAATACATAAAACCAAGCAATTAAGAGTGATGATGGGTAAAGACTTAACCAGAAGTCGTCGCTTAGTACTTATTTCAGCTGAATTTGAACAAACTATTGAACAACTGCAATGGAAAGGTGAGAACAAGGATACTGAAAACAAACTTGAAGACAAAAGGTTATTAAGGGTAAAGCTATTACCCCCATTGCTTGAACAATTAAACAAAGTTCGAGAAGGTGGCATTGAAGAGGGTATGCTTTTTATAATGGATCCATTGGGTAATATTATGATGCAGTATGAACCTGAGTTTGACCCTTACAAAGTTAAAAGTGACTTACGTAAATTATTAAAAATATCACAGATTGGTTAAAGAAATGTTTAGAAAAACTACGTTATTCACCTTGGTTTTAGCGTTAATTATTATTGTATTTAGTACCACTGTTCGACTGTCAGATGCAAGTGCAGGTTGTCCTGAATGGACGGGGTGGCCAGGTTGTTATGGTGAAGTTACTTGGGTAAAAGGTGCGTTGACTCGCCCAACATTAATACCTGCGGAAACCTTACAGGAAATTAAAAAGTGGCTGAACTATCGTTCGGTTACCGTATTTTTAGGTGTTTTGGTTCTGTTTTTGACTGTTGCGGCCTGGATGCAATCTGGTTATCGCCTAGCTGCAGTTGTGTCTAGTAATATTTTGCTCACTTTATTAGGAGGGCAACTTGTTCTAGGTATATGGGCTGCAAGCTCTAAAATGATGCCTGTTGTAGTCACAGGGCAGTTGTTGTTAGCTTGCTTAACTGTTTGGATATTGTTTTGGATGTATCTACGGTCTGACCCTGCAATTAAGAGTAATCAACAAGGTAGTACAGGGCCAAAAATATTAGCCAGAATTGCAATGTTTGGGCTGTTGTTACAAATTATACTGGGTTTTTGGGTGAGTACAAATCAGGCAGGGTTAGCCTGTGCAGGATTTCCAAATTGTAATGGTGACTGGCTCCCTGCAGTTGATTATTTAGCAGGTTTAAATTTATTCTCTGCATTACAAAGTGGCTATACGGGTAATTTATCATTTGACGGGCAAGTTGCGGTACATTGGGCGCACCGAATAGGGGGAGTATTCTGTTTTATTTTGCTGACAGCGGTAACTTTAAGCGCAACAACTGAATCTTATGCTCGCCCTGTTAGAAAGTCAGGCCTGTTATTAAGCTTGTTTTTGTTAATAGAGCTGATGATGGGAATCATTAGTGTCAAACTAGAATTACCCTTATTTTTCATTGTTGCTCATAACCTATTTGCAATCTTGCTGATGCTACCCTTAATTGCTATTAGTTTTTATAGTAGCTATAGTTTTATTGGGCTTGAAGAAGATGCTATTGATGTTGCGATTAAAGATGATGTTGCGGTCGTTGCTGATGATGTTGAGGTTAGTGAATTACCGAGTTCAGAGTCATTATATTTACGCTTAAAGTCTCAATTAAAGAAAACTCGAACGGGTATTGGCGGTGTTTTAGCAAATATTCCTATTGGGCAAAAAACCATAAATCAAGATCTTTTAGAAGAGATTGAGGCTAGCTTAATTATGGCTGACCTTGGAATAGAAACTGTAACGGTTATTATTGATGAGCTAACGAATCGATTAGAACGTCATCAGTTGAGTGATGGTGATGCTTTAGAGGCTGCTCTAAAGCAAACTTTATTAGAGATACTGCAACCTTGTGATAAAACGCTACAAATACCCAAACAAGACAATCCTTTTGTTATTTTAGTTGTAGGTATTAATGGGGTAGGTAAAACAACAACTATTGGTAAATTAGCAAAACGATTAAAAACACAGGGGCACAGTGTTATGTTAGCTGCTGGTGATACGTTTAGAGCAGCAGCTGTTGAACAATTGCAAGTATGGGGTGAACGCAATGATATTCATGTCGTTGCACAGCATACAGGAGCAGACTCTGCATCCGTTATTTATGATGCAGTTGAATCAGCAAAGGCAAAAGGTGTTGATGTTTTGATTGCTGATACGGCAGGACGGCTACATACTAAATCTAATCTAATGGATGAACTGAGTAAAATTAAACGAATTATGAGAAAGGTTGATGAAACTGCACCTCATGAGGTTTTATTGGTGTTAGACGCAGGAACTGGGCAAAACGCTATATCTCAAACCAAAACATTTAATGAAGTAGTCAAGCTATCAGGTCTGGCATTAACAAAATTAGATGGTACTGCAAAAGGCGGGATAATCTTTTCTCTTGCTAATCAATTTAAATTACCTATTCGGTTTATCGGTGTAGGAGAAGGGATTGATGACTTACAAGATTTTGATGCAAAATCTTTTGTAGATGCTTTATTTATTAAGGATTAGATTATACTTTGTTTAAATTAGGGCTAAAGGCTAATACTTTAACAGTCCCTAAAAATCCGCCACAAAGTGGTCGAATTTATTTAGCTAATGAGTAAAATAGTTCCCATGCTCCAGCGTGGGAATTCATTGCTGAACGCTCCAGCGTTCCGTGACGCTGGAGCGTTGGAACGATGGGTGGTGGTTTGTTTATTGCAAGTTGCCTTAATGCATGTTTCTTAATGTTAAAAGCCCTTTTCTTCAGAGGTGGGTGTATTGGGGTTTTTATATGAGATATAAGCCCAACCTGAATTCAAACACTAAGTTAATAAATATTAAAAAATGCTTAAATTTGATCATGTAAGTAAACGCTATGCCGATGCGGGTGATGCCCTTTTAGATGTAAGTTTTCATTTAAAGGCAGGTGAAATGGCATTTCTAACGGGGCATTCCGGTGCAGGTAAAAGTACCTTGCTTAAGTTGGTTGCTATGATGGAGCTAAGCACTCGAGGTAATGTTTTTTTTGATGGGCAAAATTTAAATAAAATAACTGAAAAACAAATTCCATTTATCAGAAGAAAGTTAGGCTTAATCTTCCAAGATAATAAATTATTACCAGATAGAACCGTTTTTGATAATGTCGCTTTACCCCTTATTGTATCGGGTTACGGGTATCAAGAAATTAGCCGCAGAGTAAGAGCATCACTGGATAAGGTCGGGTTGTTAGGTAAGGAAAAAAAATACCCTCTGGCGCTATCTGGTGGAGAGCAACAACGTGTTGGCATAGCGCGGGCGGTTATTAATAAACCGCGATTAATTCTAGCAGATGAGCCGACTGGGAATTTAGACCCAGAGCTATCGAATGAAGTTATGCACTTGTTAGAGCAATTTCAAAAAGTTGGGGTTACAGTATTAATTGCCAGCCATGATGTGGCGCTTTTGAGCCAAATGGAACATAGAATCTTAACCTTGGATCATGGTCAATTAAAAGCTGGTTAATAATGAAACAAAAAATCACACAATCAAATAACAAAGGCAGTATTAGTTTTCTAGAAAAGGTTCGAGCTTA
>Ga0256840_1004743_pt1 | contig 10020 bp, 9 predicted proteins | sample 355202metaG_FD_185969 | JGI IMG/M metagenome (GOLD analysis project Ga0256840, IMG submission 185969) | Hydrothermal vent microbial communities from Mid Atlantic Ridge, Atlantic Ocean - 355-202 | ecosystem: Environmental > Aquatic > Marine > Hydrothermal vents | place: Atlantic Ocean: Mid...
TCATTACTAGTCCAAGCAGCTAAAACACTCAATAGCACCGCAGGTATCTACCTAGCGTATACCAAATCAGTAGCTACAGAAGCGACACTAAAATTTCCTCGTGGAGTCCATTGCTGCACTACTCACGCGCTAGCATACCAAGCAATAGTAAAACCTTACAAACTAAAACTGGGAGTCTTCTCACATCGCTCATTCGCAGGCAAACTTAGAACCTACAAAGAACGAGAGGAAGCTTTCCTACTAGTCAAAGAATTTTGCCTATCCAGCCATCGAACTATTGAAAATCTAATGACTACCAAAGCACGAAAATCACCTTCACTAGCTGCAGCTTGTAATAAAGTCATGGATGAAATGGCCACCGGTAAACTAGAGTGCGGTCATGAGTTTTACTTGAAGCTCTTCCACCTATATCTAGCTGACGGCACAACCACCTATGAGACATCTGATCTCCTAATGCTAGACGAAGCTGGTGACCTAAATGAAGTAACCCTGGAAATCTTCAAACTACTACCAGCAACTCGTAAAGTTCTAGTCGGAGACCCGTATCAAAACATCTTCGGATTCAACCACACGGTAAACTGCTTCCAACTACTAAAAGACATAGCTCCCATCTTCCCTATGTCACAGTCGTTTCGAACCTCTACAGCAATTGCATCTCGCATCGAGGGCTTCTGTAAAAAGTTCCTATCACCTGACATGACATTCCGTGGAGTTGAGCTAACCGACACATCAATAGCTACTCGTGCTTTCATAACTAGAAATAACGCAGCCCTAATCAACAAGATGATGGACCTGAACGCAGAAGGTGAAGCCTATGGACTAGTCAGATCACCAGATCAAATTTTTAACAATGCTCTAACACTATGTAGCCTTAAACACAAAGGTTTCATACATGACCCAGCATTCCGTTTCATCCAAGCAGAAGTAGACTACTTCTTCGAAAACCGTGACACTGTACAGCAAAACTCGGTAATAGGGTACATCCGTGCCATATACCCAGAAGACGACACTATACAGCAAACCTGCCGCCTCATAGCTGAACACGGAGTCAAAGCTATCTTCGACTGTCACAAGACAGCTAAAGCCCACTATCGTAAAAAGCAGTCCTACCTCCTGGGAACTGCCCATTCTGTGAAGGGTTGACATACCACAGAATGGGCTTGTCATAAGACTCATTAAAATCGAACACAAATAAGCCCCTATAGACTGGAAACATCTATAGCAAATCGCATATATGCTGGAAAATCTCGAAGCTATAAGTACCAAAGTGTAATAATCTTATAGTATGTGACAATCAGCAGGTGAGTACTAGACTACTTCCCTCAACGACTATTCCGAAAGGAAGTACATCCAAGTGGATGGAAACGTGCGACACCGTAATGGTGATGATATAGTCTAATCTTTGTGGAGACATAAAGCCGCAGATAATGCTGCGAGTACAGAGTAACGACCTGTGCTGAATATCAATGTTAGAATTCGATGAAGTAACCATAGCTGAAGACTTGAACACAGCTATAACCAAAATACTAGTTGACCTACCCATCAGTCAGTCAGTGCGCCTTGACCCAAAAGAACTGCAAGAGTTCTATCTATATTACGTAGCCTGCTCACGAGCTCGTAAGAGCCTACTAAACGCTAACTGCCTACCAATGAACCTGCAGCAAGCTAAACAACGAATAAAGGAACTATAATGACCCTACCAATACTCTATAAACGAACTAAAACTGGAGCTACCCAAACCTACCAGGTATCAGTAGATAACAACGCCACTATAACTGTAACACAAGGCCAGCTAAACGGTAAATTAACTAGTTACATTACTGACATAACCGAGGGCAAAAACATCGGCAAGGCTAACGAAACTACTCCTCAACAGCAAGCTGAATTCGAAGCCGCTAGCAAGCACGCCAAGAAGCTAAAGTCTGGTTATACACTTTCAGTAGAAGAAGAACTACCAGTAAAACTACCACAAAAAGTAAAGAACTTTAAGGACCTACTAAAATCTGAAAAGCGCCTATCAGCCTTACACTTCCCGTGTAGTGTCGAAGCTAAGCTAAACGGAGTGAACGCCATCTTCAGACTAGAGAACAACGTCCTCAGCATGTACTCCCGTGGTGGAGACGAGTATCCGCTACCTGAGCATCAGATAGCGCCTATCACTAACATAATGCAAAAGTTCAACCTAACTGCCCTAGCCTGTGAGCAGTATATTCACGGTGAGCACTTACAAAATATCACCTCACTAGTCAAGAAACCGAAACCTGGCAGCGAGAAACTCGTAGCTATGATCTTCGATTTTACTGATAGCCAATCGACATACCTAGCTAAAACAACTGCTAAACTATCAATAGCTTCATACATTCATAACCCGACTAACAACGGAAAGTTCATAGGTACTGGTATAGTCATACCTCAACAAGTAGCTAACCTAGACGACCTCTACGCTTACAACGATGAAATCCTTAAACTAGGCTACGAGGGTATTATAGTAACTAATAATGACTCTACCTACCAATATAACATTCGCTCATCTAACGCATGGAAACTAAAGCCTGTACAAGACGCCGAATTTGAAATCGTAGCCTATGACAAAGACAAAAACGGTCACCTAGTCTTAACCTGCATCACACAGAACGAGAAGACTTTCAAAGTCAAACCTCGTGGCACTGACGAAGAGCGCAACGCACTAGTCTCAATAGCTGACACACTTCCAGGCCAATGGCTTAAAGTCGAATATGAAGCTCTCAGTGCTGACGGAATCCCATTGAAGCCCGTTGGTATCCTAGTCAGAGACTGCGATAGTCACGGTAATCCTACCACATAAGGAGCAAATATGGCTGATCTAAAATTAGGCACGACCGAAGTCGAATGGAAATCTACTGATGACCTAACAACAGCGATAAAGTGGCTAAACTCACTACCATCGCTAGCAGCCTTCGACTTCGAGACAGCATCCCGATACTCACCAGAAGAAGTAGCTACCTTCACTAACCAGCTAGAAACAGCCTCACCATCGGAAGCTCGTTCCCTGCGTCAGAAGATATCGGCTGACGGTCTATCTAATCCACGCCTATCGCACATCACTCACCTATCAGCAGCTGGCTCAGAAACCGAAGGCTTCGTGATAATAGCTAAAGACGAGGCCACGCGACAAGCTTTATTCGACTGGTTAGTTACGACTACAATCACTCAAATATGGCACAACTTAAGTTTCGACGGACTTCACATATTCCACGCTACCAAGAAGTTTCCGATTAACTACGAGGACACCCAGCAACTAGCTAAATCACTAGTAAACCACACCAACCCACAGAAGGCCCTTACCGGCTTAAAACTACTAATGGGCCACAAATACGGCTCTTGGGCAGTCTCTTCTGATATGTTTGATACAAAGAACCTCTATGATGAAGCCCTACTCAAGTATGCTACAATTGATGCCTGTGCAACCTTCGCGTTATGGAATTTCCTCCAAGAGCAAATTGCGTACCGTAATAATCCACAGGACGTTCTTTAATCCCAACACAAGGAATTACATGAGTTACCTAACAAACGGCACATACAGCCCATGGGATCGTCTCCCAGCACCGGAACCTCGTACAGTCTCTCCACCATACGGAGAATTCTACCATACTACATCCAAACATTTTATAAAAGATATAGTTAGAATAATGGACAACGGCATACCAATAGACATGTCTAAAGTAGAAGCTCTAGACAAGCGACTACAAGAAATCCTACAAGATGTAGACAACCGAGTACAGAACAATCCTCTAATCAAGAAGTTTCAACTACTCCAACATAAACACCTAAAACTTGAGTACGTAGCTGAACAACGATTAAAGCTGCGGACATTCCGTCATTATCTAAAGGACTTCGTCCTCTCAAAAATGGACCACAGATCTTACTTCATGGCTGAAATAGCTAAAGAAGTAGACCTAACCATACCAGAGGACCTACTCCCCACAGGAATACCAAAATGGACGGTTCGTGCCTGCAAACTACAGCAAGCAGCACACCCAGCTATTAGACTTCTGGTAGAAAAGAAGATACTGCCAAACAACATCTACGCTAAGCGAGCTATGCTTGCCCTAGCTAAAGACAAGGCAGAAATCTTCAATCGCTCCTATCGGCATAAAATAGACACTGTAGATCAACTCGAAATTCCACCATTCAATGTAGCCTCATCACTACAAAAACGAAAGCTGTTCGAGTACCTAGATATAGCTTCAGAAGCTATCTCTAAGGACACTGGCTTAGCTAAATGGGATAGAGATCAGATCGAACGTGTCTACAAGGAAACAGCAGACCCCGATGTAAAAGCTTTCACATTAGCATTCATCGACCACTCCTTTGGAGCCATAGTAAAGAATAACTTTATCAAAGCATTCTATAACTATAGCATAGATGGGGTACTGTACGCTGGGTTAACGGTTTTTGGAACTAAAACTTATAGGCTTACCAGCCAGAATCCTAACATGCTTAACAGCCCCTCCTCCAGGTCTATCTACAGCAAACCTATCAAAGAATGTTTTGTAGCCCCTCCAGGAAAAATGGTAATGGCTGTAGATTATGGGGCAATAGAATCGAGAGTGATCTCTTCACTAAGTATGGATCCAAACCTTACTAAACTTTATACTGATGGATTAGATGGGCACACAATGAACTCTATATACTATTTTAGGGAAGAAATTGCAGAGCATATGAAGCTCACAGGAGACCTAGTTACAGACGTAAAAGAGATGTACCGCCTGGTAGAGGAAGGTAATAAGCCTCTAAAAGGTATTAGACAAAAGTCTAAGCAAATTTCCTTTGGACTTCAATACGGATGCTATCCACCTAAAATACAGGCAGCTATGAAGTGCTCAATGGAAGAAGCCCAAACAATATTTGATAGGTACCATAATGAGCTATACCCAGGAGTAACAAAATTTAGAGAAGAGTACGTTGTACCTACAGCCAAAACTGAAGGTCGCGTACATATGGGACTAGGGTGCTATATGCATACGGATAATCCCAGACGAGATGTTAGGACACTTACAAATGCTTGTTCCCAATTCTGGTCACTACTAACCCTAATGACCATAAACAAGCTTCATCAACTCATAGACGAGAAAGGTGTAGCTGAGCACATCCAAATCATCTCGACAATCTACGATAGTATCTACTTCATCATAGATGAAGACCCATTAGCTATCGAGTGGCTAAACAATAGGCTAATTCCTACTATGACTAAAGACTTCATGCTGGATCAAACCGTCAAGAACGAAGCCACTGCAGAGATCGGCTACGACTGGTACTCACTAAAACAGATACCGAACAATGCCACTGAAGATGAAATAGTCACGGTAATGGACTCACTCCAGCGCCCTGACTAATGTACTTCACATTTAACAATAGTTATGTTATAATGTCAAATAGGCTGAACACGGCTCAAGTCATCGTGCCACTAAACGAAGCAGACACCACCTTGAAAAAGGAGCCATCATGGCACAAACATTCAGTAAAGACGACCTAATCGCACGCGTATTAGAGTTCGATAACTTCGAAACAAAAGCTCAAGCTAGACGTTTCATAGACGATTTTTTCCAAATCATACAAGACCAAGTAGCTGACGGTAAGGAAGTTCGTATTCCAGGCTTCGGTAAATTCGAAAAGTTCACCCTAGCTAGCGGTGTAAACAAACCTAAATTCCGTCCATTTCAAGCATTCACTGCTTCAGTATCATAGTCATGAATGCAGTACCAAACGTGTCTATCCGCTTATTTAGTGGATTGGCAACCTTAATTATACTTACGCTGGACGGAGAAAGCGGAATAGACCTATTAGACGCTATCATCAATATAGTGCAAGCATACGCAATAACACTGGGAGGCTAGCATGACCTCTACAGTGCTACATGTAACAAAAAGGGATGGGAGGACAGAGGCGTACTCGCACAGAAAGCTGAAGAAAGCTGTAACATGGTGTACTAATAGTAACAAAGTTCTAGCTAAAGAGTTATTAAATGCACTAGATATAAAGCTACACTCTAACATTAAGATAGAAAAACTATGGGATGAAGTAATAGCTACAGCAGCTAACAAAATCTCTGAGATGTTCCCGATCTGGGACCAGGTAGCTACTAGAGCCTATGTACTTAAAATCTACAAAGAAACCTACGGCAACAAACGTATCGAAAACGGCTATTACCCTGACTATCTAGATGTAGTTAAAAAAGGCGTAACTGCTGGTGTATATACTAAAGAGGTACTAATCTCATTCACTGCAGAAGAATTAAATACGATAGGTTCTTTTGTAGAAATGGAAAGGGATCTACTATTCCCATTCATCGGCGTAGTGTCTATAATGGATAAGTACTCTATGAACCAAACACTGACAAAAAAGCTAGAATTGCCTCAACATATTTATATGAGAGTAGCAATCGCCGGCTTTATTAATGACACTTCATCACAACGCCTGGAGAAGATCAAAAAACGTTATGATGATCTATCCACATTCAAATATACCGAAGCTACTCCTAAGATGATAAATTCTTTATCACCGAAGGCGCAGCTAGCCTCATGTGTACTCCAAGAAGTAGCAGACAACACCGAATCTATAAATCATACAGACACTGCACTATCTCTATTCAGCAAGTACGGTGGCGGATTAGCCCTAGACGTAAGTAAACTAAGATGCTCTCTATCGTCTATAGGAAAAAACGGAGCTCGAAGTGACGGGCCTATCCCGTTTATACAAAAGTTCGAATCGACTGTCAACGCCTTCAATCAAGGCGGCCGTAGAAAAGGTGCATTAGTTATAACATTTCCTTTCTGGCACTACGATGTGATGGATCTCATCATGTTGAAAGACGCTGGAGGCTCTGATGACACTAGAGCACGTAAACTGCAGTATACTATGAAATGGTATGGCATCCTCACTAAGCGTATAAAAGAAGATGGATACATAACTTTATTTGACCCAAAAGAAACTCCCGAACTGAATACTACGTACGGAGCTGATTTCGAGAAAGCATACCTAGCTTATGAGGATAAATCATCTATTCGTAAACGAAAAGTACAGGCTAGAGAACTGGCTTTCCTAGTGGCGAAGGTAAGGTCTGAAACTGGAAACTTGTACGTAATCTTTCCAGACAATGTAAACAAACACCGCATGATAGCTGAACTAGTATTTGCATCAAATCTATGTACTGAAATAATAGAACCTACAAAGGCTAATACTGACTTTAGTCACAGTATAGAAGTAAATTACACTACTGGCAAAGCAGTTACAAACACCTCAGCAAGCACTGGTGAAATAGCACTCTGTAATCTAACATCTATTAACTTGATGTCATGGGTAAAGCTATCTGCTGCTCAAAAAGAAGAGCTTATAGACAACCTACTAGAAGCGTCAGATAACTTGATAGATAGTCAATTCTACCCTGTAGCAGAAGGTGAGTATTCTAACAAAAAACGCAGACCGATTGGGATAGGACAATCTAACTACGCCGGACTACTAGCCGACAGTAAAGTACTGTTTACCGATAAGGAGGCAGAAGAGCTAACCTTTAAAGTGTACGAAGATCTCGCATTCCATATATACTCTGGATCAAACAGGTTAGCAAAGTCTAGAGGAGCTCACAGCGTATTTAGCACAACCCCTTGGGCTAAAGGACAACTCCCATTCAGTAATTTTAATATACCATTCAGACTTAGTAAAGACTGGGATACTCTATCAAATGAAATACAGCTACACGGACTTCGCTTTAGCCTTCATATGGCAACAGCACCGACAGCAACCTCAGGCCAGATTATCCGGGCTACAGAGGGTATAGAACCCATCAAACGCCTATCGCAGATGAAAGAAGGGACTTACACTTTACCAGTTCTAGTACCGCACCTACAGAAGAACAGGCAGTACTACCAATCGGCTTTCGATATTCCAAATGAGACACTAAACACTTTAAATGCTGTACGCCAACTCTTTATAGACCAGAGTCAGTCTTTTAGTCATTACTACAAAGAAACTGATTCTGCCTACCGAGTTATATCTGACATAGTAGACGCAGAGGCTAAAGGGATTAAAACCCTATACTACCTCCAGCCGATGAAATCAGACGACATAGAAGGGTGTGAATCATGCTCAAGTTAAGGACACAAAATGAAAAACACTGAGATAATCTCAATAGAAAGCATACCGCAAGACAGGAAACTGTTCTTCGGTGACTTCGGTAACTACATGAGGGTAGACCAGTTAGCCTACCCGCAATTCAAAAAACTATACGAGCATTCAGAGTCTAATACGTGGTTCATGCAAGAAATAGACTACACTGCGGACATAAGCGGGTTTAAAACCCTACCAGAAGTAGCTCAGCGAATGTTTAAACTCAACATCTGCTACCAAACTTTAATGGATTCCGGAGTAACTAACATCTTTGATGACATAGCTAAAGTAGCAACTCTAACCGAAGTACAGTACGTGTACAAACGTATATCTACAGAAGAGTCTATACATGCAATGTCTTACTCAAATGGCCTAGATACAGTATTCGGAGACCAAGCGGAAAACACCCTTAATATGGTGTACACTGACGAGTTCATAAAAAATCGTATGGAAAATGAGATAGGAGGAGCAGAAAAATTCATCCAGGCCTGTATCATAGAAAACAGAAGCGACGATGACGCTAAAAAGACATTACTGACACTATTAGCAGCAGCCTACCTACTAGAAGGCGTAAAATTCCCGTTTAGCTTCTTCGTTACTTGGACCATAAACAAGTCCTATGGCAATGCTATCCAAGGCTTCTCACGAGCTCTAAAACTAATTGCTCACGACGAGATGACATTCCACACAGTAGTAGGTAAAACAGTGATAAATATCCTAAAAAATGACGAGTATCAAGGCTTCAAGCACCTATTCGACAACGGATGGTTTTCCTCGATGATAGCTGATCTTACAAAACTAACAGTAGAGCAAGAACTATCTTGGAATGACTACCTTTTAAAAGACGGGCCTATACCAGGATATAACAAAGAAATAGGTAGTCACATAATAAAGTACTGGGCTGATAAACGCCTACGAGACATAAACGAGCCTATAATATACAATGAACAATCGTCAGATATAATAGACTGGTATAATCGTTACAGGGACCTAAACGGTACGGCTACTGCACTACAAGAAGCAGAGGCAACTAATTACCAAAAAGGTAAACTAACTAACGATTTAGATAAATTCGACCAAAGGAACTAAATGAAATCAGACCACACTATAGACGAACTTAAACGAATGCGTAAAAAGCAGCTCGTTCAAGCTTGCGGCTACAATAATATGAAAGCCCTCTGCCTAGCAAATCCAGACCTAGTTACATCCAACAAGAAAGGCCCTAGCCGCAAAACTCTAATAAAGTTGCTATCATGAGCCCAGAAGCCATCATAGCAGAAGAGAAATACCACCAAGCCAAATTCGATAAGGGTAAGCTGCAGTACTCCCTAATCCCTACCGAGGCAACCAAGGCACTAGCCACAGTCCTCACCCACGGAGCAGAGAAGTACTCACCGAATTCTTGGATGAACGTCCCTGATGCATCACGCCGTTACCTAGATGCACTAATGCGTCACTTAGAGGCCTATCGCTCAGGTGACTTAATAGACCAAGACAGTGGATTACCTCATCTAGACCACCTACTAACAAACGCAGCATTTCTAGTCGCGCTACAGAAGGAGTCCTAATGGCAACCACAGCAGTAAACTCCGACAAGTTAGTACTAGACGCAATAAATAGCATACTAGTAAAGACTGTAGAGCAGGCAATAACTGAAACTGTAAAACCTAAACTTCATGCTTTAGCAAAAGAGGCTGTAGCTAATTTCTCTGCAACAGCCATAGCCAAAGAGCGGATGGGTTTCGAGGAGAAAATAACTGTACAGTTCACTGAGAACATAATAAATAAAGTTTATCCAAACTAGAAAGGCTAACATGGAAATAGTATTCCCAGACGATTCATCACCACAAAAACTAGAGGTATGGGACAACTTAG
>Ga0256840_1004744_pt1 | contig 10016 bp, 12 predicted proteins | sample 355202metaG_FD_185969 | JGI IMG/M metagenome (GOLD analysis project Ga0256840, IMG submission 185969) | Hydrothermal vent microbial communities from Mid Atlantic Ridge, Atlantic Ocean - 355-202 | ecosystem: Environmental > Aquatic > Marine > Hydrothermal vents | place: Atlantic Ocean: Mid...
TAATAGAATCGACGGAAAAGACCAACGTGGTCAGCCAGTATTACATATTTATAGTCCGGCATTAGAGGCTGAACCTGATAACAATTGGTATACGGACTTTTTTCCAAAAGCACAAAAAATTTATGAAAACCATGGCCAGCTTTGGTTAACAGCTAATTTATTACAAAAGAACGGTCAGTTTCAAATGCCGGAAGATGCGCGCATGTTGATTGAAGGTGTTTATGGAGAAGATTCGGAATCATCTATCCCAGAAGAACTGATGGGTAGTGTTCTGGATGCCGAAGGGACAGGAAAAGCAGAAGCAAGCCTTGCAAAATCAAATGCACTTAAAGTGGATATTGGTTATAGCAATGATGCGGCAAACCACTGGTGGGACGAAGCTAGAACACCAACCCGTTTGGGTGAAGATAGCATTATCTTATTTTTGGCTCGCTGGCACGATGGAAAATTAAGCCCATGGCGTATAGAACGAAAACATGATTGGTCTTACAGCAGTGTTTCCGCACGAACCTATTGGGTAAACCAAGAGGCAATAAGCACCGATATTCCAAAAGACATATTAGAGGAATGTAAATCAAGTCTACCCGCAAAAGGAAAGTGGGGCGTGTTGATTCCATTAAGGGAAAAAGAGAATGGATTGTGGGAAGGAATGGCACTTAATGAGAAGGGTGAGAGTGTAACGGTGCAATATACAAATTCTTCGGGATTGATAGTGAAATGAATACCAGAAACAAGTCTGGTATTCATTTAATCTCCACGGGTGTGGGGAACAATGTATTAGTACGACATCAATACGGTTCATCCCCATGAATATGAGGATGAATATATATGTTATAGCATTTGCTGTATCTGTAGTAATAATTGCGAGTAAAACGAAGCAAATTAAAAATCACTTGAGAGAAAGTTATGAATAACCTGCTCATAAATTCATGGATACCAATCCAAAGAAAAAATGGCAAACAAGAACTTATAGCCCCTTGGCAAATTACCGAGGCAGATATTGTATCTATCAGTTCACCGCGTGTTGACTTTGATGGCACATTGATACAGTTTTTAATTGCTCTATTGCAAACAACCATGACACCAGCGGATGAAGGTGAATGGGGCAAGCTACTTGAAAACCCGCCATCACCAAAACTATTAAAAGAGACATTTTTAAAGTTTACTCATGCGTTTGAAGTAAAGGGCGATAACCCACGTTTTATGCAGGACTTTGATTCATTAGAGGTAAAGTCTGCAAATAAGATAGCTGATTTATTAATAGATTCCCCAGGTGGAAATACTATTAAAGAAAACAAAGATCACTTTGTGAAACGGGGTCAAATTAATGGTATGTGTCCAGTGTGTGCAACAACGGCATTATTAACCCTGCAGACCAATGCGCCTAGTGGTGGGCAAGGACATAGAACCTCATTACGAGGTGGCGGGCCGTTGACTACCTTGGTCGTTAATGATTCAACCAATAGCGGTCTCGCTGATAGTTTATGGATAAACCTGTGGTTAAATGTATTAGATAAAAGCCGAGAAAAGAAAATAACAGGTAATTGGACTAAGACAGAAGATAGCAATATTTTCCCATGGTTAGCCAAAACAAAAACCAGTGAAAAAACTACAGGCTTTGAGATTTACCCCGAAGATGCGCACCCTGATCAAATGTATTGGTCAATGCCCCGTCGTATTCGGCTAATTTGGGATAAAACAGAAGTAGGGCATTGCGGGATTTGTGATGCCTACTCAGATGAATTAGTGACTCACTATGAAACTAAAAATTATGGGATTAATTATTCAGGGCAGTGGCAACACCCTTTAAGTCCGCACAGTATTAATAAAGACGGTGAGATACTTCCTCGTCATGCACAGCCCGATGGTATGACTTATCGGCATTGGTTAGGTCTTGTGAAAGATATGGATTCATTAATGCCAGCTTTAGTGGTTAAACGCTACCAAAAAATCATTAGCGGTTTTACCCAAAAAGAAAAAGAACAACTGCGTATTCGTACGTTTGGTTACGATATGGACAATATGAAAGCACGTTGCTGGTATGAAACGACTTTTCCGTTATACGTGCTTGAAAATAAAAATGGTGTTGAGCTTTCACTCTACATTAACACCTTGACAACGACAGCAACTGATGTGGCATCAATGGTACGAACATGTATTAAAGATGCATGGTTTAGACGACCAGGTGATGCACGAGGTGATACTTCTTTTTTACAACATGCCTTTTTTCAACATACTGAAAAACGATTTTTCCAATCCGTCAAAAAACTAATAGATAGTGACCCTGAATCAGGAAAAAGCATACTGAATGATTGGCATAACCATTTAAGAAAATCTGCTTATACCCTGTTTGACTATTGGTCAGATAATGGAGATTTTGCTCAATCAGACCCTAAGCGTATTTCCAAAGCGCATACTAAATTAAAAAAGTTATTACACAGCAAAAAATTATTAGCAGAATTACAAGTGTCACTACCGAAAAAGGAGACTGCTTAATGAATACAGAAGACATGAAAACAATGGCGGATACTTTAGCCAAGTGGCGAAGTGATTTGCATGAGCCACATCGCCGAGGTGCAAGGGCAGAATTACGTCGTTCTAAAAACATAACCGACGTGATTATGACGCCGACTTACCAGCGTTTATGTTCACGCTTGGGTGAAGAATTATCAACCTTTAGTAAACAAGATAAAGAACGCTTAGCATTTATTGTAGGACTACTTTCGCATGTGAGAGAACACAGTAAAGCTTCATTAGCATCTGCCATGTCGAATGGTTCCCCATCTTGCGTAAGTGAATTGCGTTTTCGACGTTTATTACAACATGAATGTGATGATCGTTTTTATGGTGCAATGATTCGAGTTATTCGCATGTTGAAATATCAAGTGAATGTTTATGACTTGATTGCCTCGATGTACTACTGGGGTGAAAGTAAAAAGAAAGAATGGGCTTACGCTTATTTTTCATGATTGTTAACTTACAACACCCGCTGTCAAGTGGATTAAAACCAATAGATTACCTATAACGAATTAGCAACATTTTAAGGAAATACATTATGAGCCGTTTTATACAACTTCATTTATTAACCTCTTACCCGCCTTCAAACCTTAACCGTGATGAAATGGGGCGACCAAAAACCGCGATTATGGGCGGAGAAGCACGCTTGCGGATTTCATCGCAAAGTCTAAAACGAGCATGGCGAACATCAGAAGTTTTTGAGAATGCTTTGGATGGTCATATTGGCACACGTACAAAATCAAAAGGTGTCGAAGTTTATGAGCAATTACTTGAAAAAGGTGCTTCCAAAAAGCTGGCATTGGATTCTGCAAAAGCTATTGCAGATGTATTTGGAAAATTAAAAACACTATCCTCTGCTGAGAAAAAGCAACTTAAGGAAATGGATGACGATAAGCGCAAAAAGAAAGAGTTATCAGAATTAGAAATAGAACAACTTGCTCATATCAGTCCAGAAGAAGACCGGGCAATTAATAGTTTAATTGATGAGATCATTAACAGACAAACAAAACCGGAAAAAGAAGATTTGGCCGTATTGAAAAAACATCATACTGCTGCAGATATAGCTTTATTCGGTCGGATGTTGGCATCTAGCCCAAAATTCAATACAGAAGCTGCCGCACAAATCGCGCACGCTATTACCGTTCACCCCGTAGTAGTTGAAGATGACTTCTTCACCGCAGTTGATGATTTAAATAACGGCGATGATGATATGGGCGCAGGTCACATGGGTGATACAGAATTCTCAGCGGGTTTATTCTATCTTTACGCCTGTATTGATAAACAGTTACTGATTGAAAACCTCTCTGATGATGAGGCATTAGCTAATAAAACAATCGCAAGTTTAATTGAAGCAATGGCAACGGTAGCGCCCACAGGTAAGCAAAACAGTTTTGCATCCCGCGCGCGTGCTTCGTATATATTATGTGAAACAGGAAACCAGCAACCGCGTTCTTTATCTGTGGCTTATTTGAAACCAGTGAAGGGTGAGAACATGCTGGAAGATGCTGTAAAGAGTTTAAATGAAAAGCTGAAGAACATGGATACAGCCTACGGAGCCTGTGCAGACAAACGCTGTAGTATGAATGCTGATATGGGTGAAGGTACATTACAAGATATTATTCAGTGTGCAACGGAGGCGTAAAATGCCTGACTTTCTAGTTTTTCAGCTATACGGCAACCTGGCCTCATGGGGTGATATTGCGGTGGGAGAACAACGCCCTTCGCAAGCTTACCCTTCAAAGTCAGCAATTAGCGGATTATTGGGCGCATCGCTAGGGCTACGCCGAGATGACGATGAGCTTCATATACAACTAAATGATCATTATGGTGTTGCGGTTTGTGTACAATCTCAAGGTGAGTTAATGCGTGATTATCATACAACCCAAGTCCCCGCAGGGAATAAAAACTGGTATACACGTAAAGATGAATTGAGTTTTGACCCGCTTGGTTTAAAAACGATTCTATCCCAGCGTGATTATCAAATGGATGCCTTTTATTTAGTGGCTATTTGGCAAAAGGATGTTGGAGATTCAAGCGCGCCTTATACCTTGCCTGAATTAGCCAAGGCATTACAAAAGCCTGTTTTTGTAACCAGTTTAGGCAGAAAATCATGCCCACCCTCTTTACCATATAACCCTAAAATTATAAAAAACAGTACATTAAAAAGCGCCTGTAAAGCTTATGCATTACCCGAAGAGTTAAATAATTATTTGCAAAAAGATGAACTCATTACATGGCACTGGGAAGAGCTAATAACAGAGCAATCTGGTATGAAACACACGATGGTTTACTCTCGACGTGATCAAGTGCGAAGCCGTAAGCGCTGGCAATTTTCTAAACGTGATGAATACTATTACGCTGAGCAAAGAGAAAAACCAGAGAGCTTACAGGGGGATAAAAATGTACTTTAGCAAAATTACCCTAAAGCCCACGGCCAATAGAGCTGAATACGCACAAACCGTGTGTAACAATACCTATAAAGAACACCAGGTCTTGTGGAAGCTGTTTAATGACAATCCAGATGCAAAACGTGACTTTATTTACCGCTATGAGCCTCAACAAAATACACCTGCTTACTATATTGTTTCAGAGCGAAAGCCTGTTGATAATGATTATTTGTGGGATATTCAAAGCAAAGCCTACGAACCCGTATTGGTTTCAGGTCTGCAGTTTGCGTTTATGCTTAGGGTGAACCCTGTTGTTACTAAAAACGGACAACGACATGATGTAGTTATGCATGAAAAGCGCCGGATTGATTACAAAAATATGGATAAAAACAAACGCCCAACGACACAAGAATTGGTTGAGAAAGCAGGGCGGGAATGGTTATTAAAGCGGTCAGAAACAGGCGGTTTTAGTTTTGATGATAGTTCGGTTCGAATCGATGGTTATCAGCCCAATACATCAGGACGCAAAAGAGGTAAAAAAGAGATTCGTTATAACACGATGGATTTTAGAGGTATTTTAACCGTGACAGATGCGGAGAAATTTTCCAATACCTTGATGCAAGGATTGGGTAAAGCTAAAGCCTTTGGTTGCGGCTTCATGCTAATTCGACGAGCTTGATATGAACTGCTCATCCACCACATTTAGCGGTCATGCAATCAAACGAATGTTTGCTAGAAGTATTGGCAACAAAATAGTGAAGACTGCTCTTAGTCAGGGTGAAATTATTTTTGAATATTTGGGTGATCAGCCTTATCCGAGTTTTCTTATTCTATGGTTTGATAACAATGTGCCGTTGCATGTTGTGGTTGCTCAAAATGCTCAGGATGATTCATGTTATATTATAACAACTTATATCCCATCCGAAGCGCTATGGGAACCAGATTTTAAAACAAGGAAACCATCATGAAATGTGTGATTTGTAAATTAGGGGAAACAAAAAAAGGATCAGTAACGGTCACTTTAGAGCGTGGTGAAACAACCGTATTAATTAAGAATGTCCCCGCTGATATTTGCGAAAACTGTGGCGAATATTATCTGAGTGATGAAATTAGTGAACGTGTATTAAAACAGGCAGAATCAGCTGTTACCAATAATGCTGAAGTAGAAATTCTTCGCTATGCGGCTTAATTTATTTAATTGAGAAATGTTATAAATGGGCACAAAATCAAGCATTATCGCAGGTGAGAATTTTCATTTATACGATGAACTTATGGAGGGTGGTGTCTATCTGGAAGTGAGCAATGCCCAAGATGCCAGTATTAATACTATTGAAGGCAGAACCGTGGTAAAAGTGCGTTTGCCTAAAGGTCTACTTGAGCATTTAAAGCTAGATGATCAGCAGCTTGTTGAACCCAGCAAAATGTTTGATGATGATTCTATTACAAACATGCGCAGTGATGGCAAAAAGTAGCGCCCCTTATCTCCCACTAAAACCTATCCCGATGAAAGATCGCGTCTCCATGATATTTCTTGAATACGGCAACCTTGATGTGAAAGATGGCGCATTCGTGTTGATTGATAAAACAGGCGTTCGCACGCACATACCTGTCGGATCAATTGCCTGCATCATGCTGGAGCCTGGTACACGGGTTTCCCATACTGCGGTACGCTTAGCCTCAGAAGTTGGCACCTTACTGGTTTGGGTAGGTGAAGCAGGGGTTCGGCTTTATGCCTCAGGTCAACCGGGCGGAGCACGTTCAGACCGATTGCTGTATCAGGCAAAACTGGCGCTGGATGATGACCTGCGCTTAAAAGTCGTGCGAAAAATGTATGAAATACGTTTTGATGAAGAAGCACCAAAAAAGCGCAGTGTAGAACAGCTTCGAGGAATAGAAGGTTCTCGTGTACGCAAAACCTATCAGTTACTTGCCAAACGCTATGGTGTAACCTGGAAAGGACGTCGTTATGATCCCAAAAACTGGAACGCAGCCGATATTCCAAACCGCTGTGTTAGTGCTGCAACATCTTGTCTTTACGGAATCAGCGAAGCCGCAATTTTAGCCGCTGGCTATGCACCCGCCGTAGGCTTTATCCATACGGGAAAGCCACAATCCTTTGTTTATGATATTGCTGATATTTTCAAATTCGATAAAATCGTACCAACGGCATTTAAAATAGCAGCAACCAAACCCGCAAACCCAGATCGAGAAGTACGGCTAGCCTGCCGGGATATTTTTCGTGAAGATAAAATACTCAAAAAAATCATCCCAATGATAGAAGAAGTATTGGCTGCAGGGGAAATAAAACCACCCAAAGCACCGAAGGAATCTGTGCCACCTGCCATACCCAATCCCGAAAGCATTGGTGATAAAGGGCATCGAAATGGATAAAGGTTAATTTGATATGGCAATGATTATGGTTGTTACAGAAAATATCCCACCACGCTTAAGAGGACGGCTTGCCATCTGGCTGTTACAAGTGAGGGCAGGAGTTTACATAGGCAATGTCTCACGCCGCATCCGGGAAATGATCTGGGAACAGTGCGAACATTATATTGATGATGGCAATATCGTCATGGGTTGGGCAACCAACACAGAATCAGGTTTTGACTTTCAAACCTTAGGCGAAAACCGACGGATTCCCGTTGAAATGGATGGCCTGAGATTAGTCTCTTTTCTACCGATAGAGGAAGAAAATGCTCTTTAACAAATTGATCAAAAATTCAGCAAAAAATTCGGTGGAAAATTCACAGTTGATTTTTAGTTTATAAACCAATCGGTTATGATTGGTATGTTCCCCACACCCGTGGGGATGAACCGTTTGCCAAAACGGGATTTTTCTGGTCGGCAGGATGTTCCCCACACCCGTGGGGATGAACCGGCTGCGTGTGATGCTGAGTTAGGCGGTTTTTCATGTTCCCCACACCCGTGGGGATGAACCGAATCTCACCACTAATGTGAGTCCATTCAACGGATGTTCCCCACACCCGTGGGGATGAACCGTCGATTTTCTAAAATCCCCCGCCACAAAATGGATGTTCCCCACACCCGTGGGGATGAACCGATTTCATTTTTGTGTATTGAAATATTGAAATTATGTTCCCCACACCCGTGGGGATGAACCGCTAATACAGCTTCTTGCATTTGCTCAAAACTTATGTTCCCCACACCCGTGGGGATGAACCGAATCATCACGTTCACCAATCTTTGAAATGGAAATGTTCCCCACACCCGTGGGGATGAACCGACATGGTGATGATTGCTGTTGTTAATAATGATATGTTCCCCACACCCGTGGGGATGAACCGCCAGCGTTGAAACGGGAAATTCTGATAATAAAATGTTCCCCACACCCGTGGGGATGAACCGGCATTGAAACCTGAGATAATCCCAGAATCAGAATGTTCCCCACACCCGTGGGGATGAACCGATTGCGGCTATAGTGACTCTAAAATTGCAATTATGTTCCCCACACCCGTGGGGATGAACCGCCGTCTCCCAATTGTCTCTATTAAAATATTCAATGTTCCCCACACCCGTGGGGATGAACCGTTCTTTATCTGTTACATGTAACCATTTACAATATGTTCCCCACACCCGTGGGGATGAACCGACTGATGTTTCTGGTGAATTTATTGAAGGGAAATGTTCCCCACACCCGTGGGGATGAACCGAAAGCGACTGAACTTTACGGGGTGCAAATATCATGTTCCCCACACCCGTGGGGATGAACCGCATTGTCACATGGTCATCTAAATGCTCCTGTGATGTTCCCCACACCCGTGGGGATGAACCGAAATCGAGGCGGGAAAATATGATGATAATTTCATGTTCCCCACACCCGTGGGGATGAACCGCTTTTGAATTTCTTCCTATTGATCCTCTGAACATGTTCCCCACACCCGTGGGGATGAACCGTAATAGGAGGAGGTTAAAATTACTTGCCTCCAATGTTCCCCACACCCGTGGGGATGAACCGTACACCTGTTAATCGGGATAATCACATTCCTTATGTTCCCCACACCCGTGGGGATGAACCGTTGTTGGCGAAGGGAATGTGTGGCTTAAAGGCATGTTCCCCACACCCGTGGGGATGAACCGATTTATTAATCTCTGCTTTTTCTATCGCTAACATGTTCCCCACACCCGTGGGGATGAACCGTAATCAACATCTTGCTCTTCTGTAGATTTTGCATGTTCCCCACACCCGTGGGGATGAACCGTTGTTTCTCGTGTTGGTCTGCAACCTGACACTATGTTCCCCACACCCGTGGGGATGAACCGTATACAGAATAAACCTACTGGGCAATATACGGATGTTCCCCACACCCGTGGGGATGAACCGTGTATAAACATCATCTTCAACCACCTCGGCTGATGTTCCCCACACCCGTGGGGATGAACCGAGAATAAAAAAGAATGGTCGCGGATTAAGGCAATGTTCCCCACACCCGTGGGGATGAACCGTAGCGGATATTTTTGCAGGTTTTGAGGTAATCATGTTCCCCACACCCGTGGGGATGAACCGTTACAAATAAGACAAGTACAGGCGCTACGCGCATGTTCCCCACACCCGTGGGGATGAACCGCTTTTGAGAAAGAGCTTGTTGAAAAACTCTTTATGTTCCCCACACCAGTGGGGATGAACCGCGCATATCGCCAAGACGGATAACACCCCTTCAATGTTCCCCACACCCGTGGGGATGAACCGATTTACCGGATTGCGTGTAAACTTCAGGAATTATGTTCCCCACACCCGTGGGGATGAACCGAGTCTGGATATATCCTATCTGCAACTGTCACTATGTTCCCCACACCCGTGGGGATGAACCGTGAATCATAAAACGCTTGTGGGGTGTGCCATTATGTTCCCCACACCCGTGGGGATGAACCAGTACGTGATTTATTGGGTCGTTCTTAATTTAATATGTTCCCCACACCCGTGGGGATGAACCGGTCTGTAGTTATCAACTGATTTTGTTCAGTATTGCCGGTTGTTCATTATTACTGAACATGATATAATAATGAACAATTTGACTAGCTAATAGAAGCAAGAGAAATACAAAAACAGCATGGATCAACAAACGACAGAATATCAAATACTTGATAAAG
>Ga0256840_1004746_pt1 | contig 10013 bp, 9 predicted proteins | sample 355202metaG_FD_185969 | JGI IMG/M metagenome (GOLD analysis project Ga0256840, IMG submission 185969) | Hydrothermal vent microbial communities from Mid Atlantic Ridge, Atlantic Ocean - 355-202 | ecosystem: Environmental > Aquatic > Marine > Hydrothermal vents | place: Atlantic Ocean: Mid...
TATTAAATTCAACAACACCGAATCTTTCTGGATCTTTAACTTGATATCCAAAAACTACAGCACCTTCTTTAAGACTGGCAGCATTTTTAAGTAATGGTGTAAAACCATGCCCATAAAATATATTGTCTCCCAATACTAAAGCCACATTATCATTACCTATAAATTTTTCTCCTAATATAAAAGCCTGTGCAAGTCCATCTGGTGATCGTTGCACTTTATACTCAAGTTGTATTCCCCAATCTTTTCCATCACCCAAAAGTTCTTCAAATTTACTTATATCATCTGGTGTAGAAATAATTAATATTTCTTTAATGCCTGCTAACATTAAAACAGATAACGGATAATATATCATCGGCTTATCATAAATAGGCAATAACTGTTTACTTATTGATTTTGTAATAGGATAAAGTCTTGTACCACTTCCTCCTGCTAGGATTATACCTTTCATATTATAGATTCTCCATTTATATTTTTTCCCAATTATCTGGTGCAATATCGCTTGATTGATTGTAAGATTTATCATCAGCAAACCATCTTTTAGGAGCAACTACAATCTTATCATTATTTTTATTTAACCAAGCACCCCACCAACTAAATGAACTATTTGCAATTATATTATGACTGCACAAGCTCATAAGATACATATCTTCATGAGGCAGTCTATTTTCCTTGCTATCAACATATATTGCATTTTCTAACTTCAAATTCTCTCGAACCCACTGCATATCATCAGAAAAAATAAAAAAGTTCAAATCTATACAATTTCTTTTTAAATACTCAATAGCTTTTTGGTAATATTCCAAACTACAAACCCCATGTATGTCAATATTTGTAGAGTTTGTAAAATCTCCTCTCCTTACATGTAAAGAACAACTATTTTCTTTATCTAAAATTATACTTTTTATTTTTTTTGTGTATGCTGATAAAGACTGCTTAATCGCAAACTGTTTCAATAATATGTTTCTAATATCAATAAAATACTTTTCACTCTGAAAATATCCATCTACATAACTATTATCTTGAACTTTCAATAACTCATCATCAAATAATAAACTTTTCTCTTTTACAATCTTTGGTGTATAAAATCCTACTTTTTTTAATATTTTAAAAAATAATTCATCGTGATAAAACTCTTTATTTTCTTCTCTAGTTGATACGGATAAATCAATATTATATTTATCTAACTGATATCCACCATGTAATTTGTATGTATCAAAAGAACTTATGTCTATCTTAACTTCGTAACCTCTTTTTTCTAATGCTTTAGCGTAAGCATATTGAAACATTTGGTTCCCTAGTCCACCTATTATTTTAACTATTATCAACTTTCCAAATCCTTCAAAATTTCATTAACTATAGTATCAGCAAATACCTCTGCACTAAAAGGGTCTGCTTTTGAACTATTTAAAAAATTCTCTATATTATCTAAATAGTTCATATATTCTTTCTCTTTCATATTTACCATATAATTATATATATTTTCAAAACTATCAAAGTCCCGTTTATCTATAAAGCACTCTTTGGGTATATGTTCAGTTATATTTTTTGCACCCCAGTAAATAGGAATACACCCAGCAAAAAAGCTATCAAATATCTTTTCTGTTATATAACCATTTTGTTCTTTTATATTTTCATAACAAATAGCAAATTTATATTTTTGCATTGTTTCATATTTTGAATCTACTATTCCTTTATATGATGGAAACAAATCCTTTTTTCGTAAAAACTCAACTTTATTTAAAACTCTTCCTACAAAACTATGTCCAAACCTATACTCATCCCATCCAGTGCCATACAAATCAAAATCATCTAAATGATTTTTCTCAAACCATCTTATAAAATTCACCCTTTTAGTGTAAAGTTCATCAGGATTATTTACAAATTTATTTCCAGCGATTGTGCAACACAACTTTTTATCATGAAATTTTTTAGGTATAGTTTTTGGAATATCAAAAGCATAATTTAATTTAAAATATTTCGTATTATCTACCAAATCATCATCCCAACAAAATATTTTTTTATATTTTTTATGCAGTTCTAAATTCCAATCATTTGGTCTTATTAGTTTACTTTCAATAATTAATAAATACTTATTTGGATGTTTACTATTTCTTAAACCATTTTCAATAACAATATCATATTTATTTACATCATCAACAGTTGAAAAAGAAATTAATTCAATATTTTTTCTCTGAAATACTTGTTGCAAAGCATACCATCGATATGTGTATTGATCACGATTTTTTTTATAATCAAAAATATTTATATTGTCCACAAAAAGTCCAATGTTCATTAATCTACATACTCCCATTTATACCTATCTACTTCCAAGAGATATGTATCTTTTAAAATTTTATTACTCTCTTTAAATATAGGCTTTATCTTTTCTTCGATAGCCAGAGGCACAGTGAGTTTTCTGCCAATATTCACCAAATCAGATAATTTTTCTAATCTTTTACTTAGTCCCATGTTAATAGAATAAAGAATTCTCTGTTTTTTATCTAAAGACTCATAATTTGGTATAACATAGTTTAAAGTTAATTTATCTCTTTTCTCTAAATATTTTTCACTTAATAACGAATAAATCAACTTATCTATATGTAAAAATGTTGATTTATAATTATGATAACTATTCCTAAAAAACCCATTAAAAAATCTTGCAAAGAAAGCACCATAAACTGTTAAGCTTGTATTTACTTTTTTATTACTCTCTGCTGGTTGAAAATTTACATCTTTACACCCTATATGAGTATAAATTTTTTTTAAGAAATTTGGTTTATCATATTTTAATTCTTCAAATAATAACACTAATACATTTTCTTTTCCAAATATATCATAATACATTTCTATATTTTTATGATATTTGAGTCTTTCAATAATTCCTTTACATTCTATCGGATCTAAGAACCAGTCATTAAAACTTCTTGTTCCTCCAGTTTTTATGTACTGACTATATATCGAGCCGAGCATAGATATCTGTTCCCTAATTACATATATGATTTTAGTTTTACCAAAAACTTCCTTTAAACGTTCTGCATTTCTTTTTGCATGTTCACCTGTAATATAATTAGACTGAGAAAAGGCTTCTCTTGATATACCAACAGCCTTTCCTTTTTCTCTTATAAAATTTTCTATAAACCTTTTTCTTAACTCTATTGCATTAAAATCTAAATCTCTAGCATCCACAAGTTCCCTAAGGACTTTTTGCAACTCTAAATTACTAAAATGATCACCTAAATATTGTATTTCCTTATTTAAAGGAAAAACAGCCTCTTGCAACCAAGTTGTTCCAGTTTTATAATCACCTACATGTATAAAGTCAATTAATTTATTCACTTTCTTTTCCAATTCTCCCATACAAAATAATAATCATATGTTAATTTATGAGTCTTTGATAATTCTTGTCTTATTTGTTCTCTTTTTTCTGTAGCATTATCTATAAAATCATGAAATTGTATTTGTAAATTATCTATCTTGGAAATATAACCAGTTTTTATCAACTCTGGTAATATTTCAAATTCACCACCTTCAATATTTATTTTAAATAAATCTATATTATTAATTTTATTTTTTTGTATAAAAGCCATTATAGATTTAAGCATAATAATTTCTTTTTTTTCACTAGTACCAAAAACTGAAGAAGCATCCTTTGAAATATTAATTTCAATACTTTCATCTTTGTCTGATAGGCCATAAGGAAAACAGTGTATTTTTGAAATATTACTAAACTTATCTTTTATAATATTAAAAAAACTTTCAACTGGTTCAAATATGTATATATTTGAAGAATATTTTTTATAAATTTCATCCGTGAATGCACCTTCGTATCCACCTAAATCAAAAACTATTGAATTGTGATTTAACTTATAACTCAATCTTAATTTATTATCTCCATCATCATTTATCCATTTCGAGTGTGCCAAAATAAATTTATCTTTTAAAATAAATTTTCTATATAAATACTTTATCTTATTATTTAATTTATTAATCATTATTTTTTCCCTCATACCAACACTGTGGCAGAACTAAAGTTTCTTTGTCAGCACTATCCATATCTAATTGATGAGGAAATTCACTGACATATTTTTTTGTTTGAATCCTATCTTTTCGGAGAAAAGTAAATTCCATTACTGGTGGAATTTCTATACCTTCTTTTTTTACAACTCTACAACAGTTATTTGGATGGATATGTACACATTCATGTGTTTGTAGAATTTTTTCAAAAACATTTGAAATTTTACCAAAATATGGCTTATTAAATAGCATATCTAATTCATGAAATTCTATTATTATAATTCTAAATCTATTCATCAATTGATTTGAGATACTATAAACAGCTTCATATTCAAATCCTTCTATATCCATTTGTAGTAGTAAATCAGAATTATTTCCTATGCTAGAACTATTAACCCATTCATCTATAGTTATAAAGTCATTATTTGTTATAGCACCGACATATTTTTTAATAAAATGAAAATTTTCATTATCTAAGGCAGGACCATCAACAGAATTATCAGCTAAAAAGACTTTTATACCCATTTTAGCACAATCATCTTCAAATGATGACACACTACCAACACCTGGAGAAAAAACAGCTTCTATTCCCTCAAAATCATCTGGTAAAAGATAACCACCATTTCCTTGTGGTCCTATTCTAATTAATTTATAATTTGTTTTAATAGGTCTCAACTTTTTAATTAAATCTATTAAACTAGTCCTATCTGTTACTGCAGACATATGTATTCCAAGCAATAAAGCCACTTTTTTTATAATATGCTTCAATTTAGTTTTTCCTTTTTATTTTTAAATATTCATACTTGTTCATCATACTTTTATGCTTACTTTCTATAAGTCTTATCACTTCATCGTCTAGAAAATCTTTCCATTTTCCACTCTTTCCACTTCGCATAAACTTAGCATTTATATCATCTCCTTCTTCTAAAAATTTCTTTTTTTTATTTTTAAAACTTTGATTTGCAATAGCTTTACGTAGTGTATCATCATCAATATCAAGATTTAAGAACTCAGCTATTCTTTGTAGCTCTTTATGAGTATCTATTAACATATCTTCATATTTAACGGCTATAGTATTTGAATGATTTGACCATATATTTATATGTTCACTCCAACTTCCAACATATCCGTAAGGATAATCTGCACCTTTAATTTTTGATATAAGTATATTTATTGACACTAGTATATTTGTAAATAAATTACCTTGCCAAATATTATTTAGTTTTTTAATTTCATAATTAAAATATTTTTTTATAAACCAATTATTTTTCACTTGCTCTTCATTAAATTGAGGATTATTAAAAAAGAACCCAGAAATCAACACATCTCTCACATCTCTAACTATATAGACAACTTTATTTGATTCTAAAATTTTTTCACTATTTGTAGAGTCATGCAATTTGTGAATTTTATATTTTCCCTTTCTTTGCTCTTTATTATCTACATTATTTATCACATCGCTTTCATCTTTGACATCTATTGTTGAGTTAGTGACTTCCGCTATTAGTCTTGCTAGCCAAGTATTGCCAGACTTAGGAAAACCAACTACATATATATTTTCTTTATTCTTCAAATTTTGCCCCTTTGTAGCTAATTTCTTGTTTGATGTAGTCAAAATAAAAGAGTATTTCAATTATAACAATTAAAAAAGTTATCGTACATACTTTTGTTATAAACAATAGCCAGCTATTATCAATTGTAATTAAATCTGATATACATAACAATATAAATATAGTTAAAAGCATTATAAAATTTTTAATAATAATCATTTTCTTCACGGTTATATTAATGTTTTCAGATATTTTCATCCACAATTTCCAAAGAAAATAACTACTTGCAAGCAACATAGAAATAGGAATAGCTATAACCCCATAAATATTTATAAGTATATAAGATAGCAAAAGATAGACTAAACCTTCCTTTAATACTGAATTTGTTGCAAATTTTATTTCATTAAATCCAAAGAGCAAACTTCTTAGTAGTCTATTTATACTAAATATAAAAGCACTTAAACCTATAAATAAAATTATATTTTGGTCTAAAGTCACATCCTTTCCAAGCCACAAGCTTACAAACATATAATTTGTGCTGATATACACACTATATCCTAAAATTACCATCAAAAAACTAATTCTAATTATTTTTATAGTAGTTTGCTGTATATGGGTTTTATCTCCCTCTCCCACTAAGTGAGAAAAAGGAGCTAATAATGAAGCGTTTAATACATGAAGTGCTCTTAAAATTATATCTATCACTTTTCTTGTCACATCATATGCAGTAGTGACTTCTGAGCCTAAAAATGTTGTTATAATTATTGGATGGGAATTTTCCAGTAATTTATTGCCAATTACTAATCCAAAAAGGTGTGGGCTAAATGTGAAGTACTCTTTTAGTATTATAAGTTTTATTTTTGATTTTATATTAAAGTTCTTATATAAAACAAGCACATAGATTCCACATAAAATAACGATTAACAATTCAGTAACTAATAAGCTTATGGGTAAAGACAATAACCCAAAATTGTTATTTAACAAAAAAATCACTAGAAATATACCAAATAAATTGGATGTAATCATAACCTTTATACCAAACAGAGGTTTCAGTAAAGCTCCTGCAAACCCTCTAAATGCATTAGAAAAAAAGGAAATCATCATAGTAAAAAGTGCTATATAAAATGCTACTTTTAAATCTTTTAGCTCTTCAGCTGATATATGTAAAATATTTTCTAACCACAGAGAGAGTATAAACCCTAAAGATAAAAAAATCACACTAATAAATATATAAACAAAAAGACTACTCATAAAATAATTACCAATCTCCTGAAAATCTTTTTTAGCATAGGCTTTTGAAATTCTTTGCATCACCATAGTACCAATACCAAAGTTTATGACACTTATCAGTGAAACTATACTACCTATAGTAATCCAATAACCATACATATCATAAGATATATATTGAAAATATAAAGGTAATAGCAATAATCCTTTAACTATGGAGATGATTGTAAGAATATACCCACCAACTGCTTGAGTTATAAAAGCTTTTTTTCTACTTGGTTGTTTATTTTGCATTTATCTAATATGCTTCTTTTTAATATATTTTACAATTATTTGTGTCGCTTCAGTAACACTTGCCGTAGTAGTATCTATAACTATCTCCGCATGCTGTGGCTCTTCATATACATCATTTACCCCAGAAAAGTTCTGTAGTTCACCTTTGAGTGCTTTTTCATACACACCTTTGTAGTCTCTATTCTTACATGTTTCTACATCTGCTTCTAGGTAAACTACTACATTATTATTTACCATGTAACGAATAGCTTTTCTACTTTCTTTGTATGGACTCACAAAACTACATACTGTTGAGATAGAGTTATTTTGTAGTGTCTTTACTAGATGTCCTATGCGTTTCATGTGTCGATTTCGATCTTCTCTACTAAAGCCTATGTCTGGAACTACATCTCGTATGTCTTTTGCATCTATGCGTTCTATGGGGATATGGAGTTTTTGTAACTCTTTATAAACTCTGTCTGCTATGGTTGTTTTTCCACTTAGAGGCAGTCCTGTAAACCAAAGATTAAATGGTTCTATCTTTTTTTTGCCCCAGCGAAGTTTTTGCCAGACTCTCTCATGTACCCAATAAAGTCCAACTTTAAGCACAGTCTCTATAATCCCCGCAGAAATTGCAAGGTCTAACCGTCCAAAGAAAAAATAGATTATAAGAACAGTCGTAGTAGTAGCCACTGCTCTCCAACTAATTCCTTTAACAACAGAACGAATATTTGTCTCTTTATACATTATATACTTTTACACTCCCATTCTGGATAGTGATTTCTGATATATTCATTGAGTGCTTTTTCTGCTTCACTATACTCTTTTTGTATTTTATCACTCTCTCTTTTAGCCACATCCACAATCATTCCAGCACCGACAGTGTTGTTTGTAATTCTATCTATTACGATGAAACTACCTGTTTGCTTATTTTCTTTGTAATGATCTGCTGCTATAGGGCGAGTAAGTACCATTTTACATGAGGCTATATCATTGAGTTGTAGTTTTTCTACTTGCTCTCGTTTGTAGGTATTGACATCCACTTTGTAGTTAATATGCTCTATGCTACCACTTAAAAGTGTTGTAGCTCTTTTTATGTCATAAATGTGTCCAACCTCCATAGGTTTTTCATCCATCCATACAAGCATTACTTTAAGTGCATTGGAAACTCGTGGCATTGCTTTGGTATGGACTATCATATCACCTCTGCTAATATCTACTTCATCTTCGGTAGTCAGTGTTACTGCCATTGGAGCATACGCTTTGTCTGTAATTTTATCTCTCTTTGCTTCTGTGATATCGCCTGCATTTATAATGCTTTTTACTTTTGTGGTTTTTCCTGATGGCAGTACGGTTATCTCATCGCCTACTTTTACACTTCCACTGGCAATCGTTCCGCAAAACCCTCGAAAGTCTAAGTTTGGACGGTTAACATACTGTACAGGGAAACGAAAGTTTTCCTCTTTCACATCTTTAGTAATATCCATCGTATCAAGCAGATTTAAAAGTGCTTTGCCTTTATACCATAGGGTATTACTACTAATATCTACAACATTATCACCATTTAAGGCACTCAGTGGGATGAAGTAGGTATTTTTAATACCTACTTCATCTGCTAATATTTGATAAGCACTTTGTATCTCTTCAAACACCTCTTGTGAATACTCTACCAAATCCATTTTATTGATAGCTACGATGACATGCTCTATGCCTAAAAGGCTTACTATATAGCTATGTCGTCTTGTTTGTGCGAGGATCCCTTTTCTTGCATCTATTAAAACAATAGCTACATTTGCTGTTGAAGCACCTGTTACCATATTTCTTGTATATTGTTCATGTCCTGGGGTATCTGCTATGATGAACTTTCTGTTTTCAGTCGTAAAAAATCTATATGCCACATCTATGGTGATGCCCTGTTCTCGCTCGCTTTGCAAACCATCTATTAAAAGAGCAAAGTCTATTTTCTCTCCTGTCGTGCCATACTTTTCACTCTCAATCTCAGCAGATGCGAGCTGATCATCAAAAATCATTTTGGAATCATACAAAAGTCTTCCGATAAGTGTACTTTTTCCATCATCTACACTCCCACAGGTTAAAAAGCGAAGCATATCTTTATATTCATGCTCTTTTAGGTAGCTCTCTATATCTGAGGCTATTTTTATATTTTTTTCACTCATCTTAAAAGTACCCTTCCATTTTTTTCTTCTCCATAGAACCTATCTGATCTTTATCGATAAGACGACCTTCTCTTTCACTGCTTGTTGAAAGAAGCATCTCTTTTATAATTTCTGGGAGTGTTGTAGCCATAGAGTTAATGGCTCCTGTAAGTGGATAGCATCCAAGAGTACGAAACCGTACCATCTCCATTTTTGCTTTATCTCTTAGCTTTTTTGGCATTCTTTCATCATCTACCATGATTTTAGTGCCTTCATACTCTACAACGGGTCTCTCTTTTGCAAAATAAAGTGATGGTATCTCTATGTTTTCAAGGTAGATGTACTGCCAGATGTCTAACTCTGTCCAGTTGCTGATAGGAAATACTCTGACAGACTCCCCTTTGTCTATTTTTGTATTAAATACATTCCACAGTTCCGGTCTTTGGTTTTTAGGGTCCCACCTGTGATGTTTGTCACGAAATGAGAAAATGCGCTCTTTTGCACGACTTTTTTCTTCATCTCTTCTAGCACCTCCTATCACGGCATCATATTCACCATTGTTAAGCGCTTGTTTGAGCGCTTGTGTTTTCATAATGTCAGTATGTGTCTTACTTCCATGCGTAAAAGGAGAAACATTAATCTCTATCCCTTCTTGATTCGAGTGTATAAAAAGGTCAAGGTTTAAATCTTTTGCTCTTTTATTGCGAAATGCTATCATTTCTTTAAATTTCCATGTTGTATCTACATGTAAGAACTTAAATGGAGGCACAGCCGGGGCAAATGCTTTCATAGC
>Ga0256840_1004747_pt1 | contig 10013 bp, 1 predicted proteins | sample 355202metaG_FD_185969 | JGI IMG/M metagenome (GOLD analysis project Ga0256840, IMG submission 185969) | Hydrothermal vent microbial communities from Mid Atlantic Ridge, Atlantic Ocean - 355-202 | ecosystem: Environmental > Aquatic > Marine > Hydrothermal vents | place: Atlantic Ocean: Mid...
AATGGGAAAATTAAAACAAATACCTACTTTAAAGAACCTAATAGATTTTTTACTAAAAACAAATCCTATTTTTAGTCCTAAAAGAAAATTTTATAGTAAAGTTGCATAACTTTTTCAGTAAACCCTATTTATTTTAACAAATCATTTGGAGCAATTCCAAAACGCTCTTTAAATTTCTTGTTAAAATAACTTGCAGAAGTAATTCCTACATCATATCTAATTTCGGATAACGCAAAAAAGGTCTTATTTTGCAGATTGGCATACGCTTTTTGTAGGCGAATCTCTAAAATAAATTTTACAGGCGACATACCTGTATATTGCTTTAAAATCCGAGTTAATTGTCGCTGACTGTAACCAACTGATTTTGCTAAATCATCAATTTTAAAATTTTCATCACTAATGTTTTCTATGATGCTATTTTCAATTTTTTTGAGCAGTTTTTTATCAGAACTTTCTTCTGTAGAAATTAAAGTTACATTATCTAAAGTCCATCTTTCTCTGGCTTCTTTATGTGTTAAAAGGTTATTTATTCTGGCTATTAGCTCACTTTTATTAAATGGCTTGATTACATAATCATCTATTCCTAATTTAAAGCCTTTTATTTTATCTTCTGTTAAGGTTTTTGCTGAAATTAATATAAATGGTATGTTTTTAAATTTTTCTATTTCGTTTAATTTTTCTCTAAATTCAAAGCCATTTAAGTTTGGCATCATAATATCTGAAGTAATTAAATCAAAGCTCTGTTCGGTTAATTTTTCTAAGGCTTCTAAACCGTCATAAGCCGAAAAACAATTGTAATTATTAGACAGTATTTCTACTAAATAGTTATTCATTTCAGGGTTGTCTTCAACAATTAAAATATTGGGTTTGTTTTGATTTATTTGTCTTTGTTGCTTTGTTGTTTGTTGGGTTTTAAAATCTTGCTTGTCTTTTCGGTTTATTAAATCTACGTCTTTTGATATTTCAAGGTTTTGCTCTGAAACCTTAGTAATTGATAAGGTAAAGGTAAAGGTGCTTCCTTTAGTTAATTCACTTTTTACCGAGAGATTTCCGTTTAACAATTCGGCAAATTCTTTGGCTAATGACAAGCCAATACCAATACCACCAACAGACTGACTGTTTGATGCTTGATAAAATCGTTGGAATATTTTTTCGGTCTCATCAAAATGAATTCCTTGTCCAAAATCGGTTACTTTTACTACTAAATTTTTATCTATAATATTAGCATAAAAAATGATTTTACTGTTAGATGGTGAATATTTTAAAGCATTAGATATTAAATTATTTAATATCTTTTCTACTTTTTGTACATCGGTTTTTATTTGAAAATTAATAGGTAGTACACTTTGGTATTTTAAGTCAATTTTTTTAAGTTCTGCCAAAGATTTAAACGAATAAAAAATACGTTTTAAAGTAGTATCTAAATTAATTACATTTTGGTTAATGGTAATTTTTGATTTTTCAAATTTTAATAATTCTAAAATTTCATTTGCATCATCTACTACTTTTTTAGAGTTGGTTAAGGCAACATCTATATTTTGAACTGCTTTATCTTTGGTATTAATATTTTCTTTTGCCAATTCTAAATTACCTGCAATTAAGGTTAGTGGTGTGCGTATTTCATGTGCAATATTGCCTAAAAATTTGGTTCTGAGCTCGTTAATTTCAAGTTCTTTTTGCAGTTCGTTTTCGGTGGTTAATTTTTTTCTCTTTTGCTTGTTGTAAATCCATTGAAATATGCCATAACCTAATAGTAGAGTAAATAAACCAAAGATTAAAATTTTGTTTTTTGTGTTTTCTTGTTTTGCTAATAGTAACTGTTGCTTGGCAATTTCTTTGTCTTTTTCTGTTGCTTTAAATTTTGTATCGAATTCGGCGAATTTACTATCAAATTTAGCATTATATATACTATCATTTAATAGTAAATATTTTTTTAGATAATGTAACGATTTACTTTTTTTATTTATTCCTTCGTAAGATTTTGAAAGAGCAAATAATATATTCTTTCTATTTTCAATATTGTTTTGATTTTTATTAATTTTATTTTCTAAAATTTTAATTGCATCCTTAAATTTACCTAATCTTGAATATATAATTCCTAAATCAGTTTCGGCAATATTTATCATTGCATAAAAATTGGTTTCTTTACAAATTTGCATTCCTTTTTCTAATTCTTTTTCTGCATTTTTATAGGCTTTAAGTTGATACATTTTATCTCCATATACTACATAAAAGTATCCTTGATATTTTTTTTCATAGGTGTTTATTTTCTTTTTTATTTCCTTTGCATAAGATTCTAATTCACTTAGATTATTACTACCTACTATTAAGTTTATGTAAACTTTAAAAAAAGAGTCTTTAAAATTTGGATTATTTTTTACAATATCAAGGGCTTTTAAATTATAAAATTTTGCTTTTTTATTAAAACCCGAATTTAAAAACAAAAGGCCAATATTGGTATAAGCATCAACTAAAATATTTTGTTTATTACTTTTTTCCGCCTCTTTAATAGCAATTTTCATACTTTTAACAGCGTTATCAAAATCGCCCTTATAGGAGTAAATATTAGCTAATAATGAAGGTATAGAATAATTATAATACACCGAATTTACTTTTGAATTAACACTATCTGCTTTTTTAGCAAAAACAAGTGATTTTTTTAATTCAGCATTGTTATAATAAGAAAATGATTTTAAAAAATAACCAGCAACAAATAACGAATCGTCTTGAGTGTTTTTTGCAATTTTAATAACACTATCTGCGTGAATAATAGATTGTTTTATGTTAGGGATTTTCTTAGAAACGTTTAACAAGTAAATTGCTTTTTCTTTATCCGTTTTCACACTATCAGGAAAGTGTATCTGTGCATAGCTATTTAATGAAACAACTACTAAAACAAAAAAGAGGATTCCTTTTTTCATAATGCTATAATTTACCTCAAATATACTAAAAATCTACCGATTACTTTCAAATGGCGAAAATGAGCAGCTTTATGGCGAAAATGAGCAACCAATGACCTAAATGAGCAACTCTATGGCGAATTTAAGCCTGTTCTTATTAGTTACTTACCCTAATTTTGTTGTGTAAAATTGTTCTTAATACAAATTTGCAAAACTCACTTATTAATTAATAAATTTTTTATTATGAAAACAAATGCAATTACAAACCGAACTAACAACTTGTTTATTATTGTCTTTTTAGTATTTACAGGCTCCTTTTTTGGGCAGGCGACTTATGTACCTGATGATAATTTTGAAGCGTATTTAGAAACCCATGATATATATGATATGATTGTCCCTTTAGGAGATCCATCAAGCTTAGGAAATGGAATAATAAATGATAATCTTGTTCCAACGAATAAAATAAATACGATTGAATTTTTTCATGGTATTAAGAACAAAAACATTTCAGATTTAACAGGTATTGAAGATTTTATTAGTTTAAAGCAATTAAGTTGTAGTAAAAATAATCTTACAAGTTTAAATTTAAACACTTTAGTTAATTTAGAGAGATTAAGTTGTGAAGAAAATAACTTATTAAGTCTAAATATAAGTAATAATTTATTATTATATTATTTAGATTGCTCAAATAACGATGCGTTAACTACTTTAGTATTAAATCATAGTTCAAATAGTTATTTATCTACACTTGTATGTGAATATGATAAAATTTCAAATTTGGATTTGTCGAATTTAACATACCTTTTTGAAGTACAAGCAAGTTTTAATCAAATTACAAGTGTTAATTTAAACAATACTCCTTCAATAGGAAAACTATACCTTTATGCAAATCAATTAAACAGAATTGATTTAAGTCAAAATATAGCATTGCAAGAATTATCTTTAGGATATAATAATTTAATAAATTTAGATTTGAAGTTTAATACTGATTTGTCCTATTTAACCTGCAATAATAATAACTTAACTAGATTAAACATAAAAAATGGAAATCTTTATCTGCTTGGAATAAATTTTTATGCAAAGAATAATTCTCTTACCTGTATAGAAGTAGATAATGTAAGTAATTCAACTACTTATTGGACAAATAAAGATGCAGGAGTATCATTTGATTTATTTTGTGGTTACAGTGTAGCTTACGTACCTGATGATAATTTTGAGCAAGCCTTAATTGATTTAGGCTACGATACTGTTTTAGATGATTATGTAGTATCATCAAACATAAATTCTTTAACAACTTTAGATATTTCCAATAAAAACATTGCAGATTTAACAGGACTAGAAAATTTTACCAGTTTAACTAGCCTATATTGTCAAAACAATGCCTTAACTAGTTTAGATATAAGCAATCTTACTAATTTATCGGTATTGCGATGTAATAATAATAGTATAACGGCTTTAGATGTTTCTAACCAAGGCACAAACCTAACGCGTTTGTATTGTAGCAACAATAGTTTAACGGCTTTAGATGTAAGTGCAAATACCAATTTAACCCGTTTGTATTGTAATGATAATACCATTGGTGCATTAAATCTAAATTCAAATACCTTGCTAACGCACTTATTTATCCAAAATAATAGTATCGTAGATTTAGATTTAAACGCATTAAATGCTTTGGTGCATCTTGACGCTTCTAATAATCATTTAGAATCGTTAAAATTTACTACTTCAAATTATAACAATATTGTAACTTTTGATACCAGACAAAATGCTAATTTAACTTGTATTGAAGTTTTTAACGTATTTCATAGCACAACGTATTGGACAAACATAGATGCACAAACCAGTTTTAGTTTAGATTGCCATTTTAGCGAAACCAACGTACCAGACACTACTTTTGAAGCCTACTTAGAAACCCACGATGCCAACGGAAATATAGTAAGCAGTGCGTTAAGTATGGGTAATGGTATTTCTGGAGACCATTATGTAACTACTGCAAATATTAATACCGTTACCAATTTAGATGTAAGTGGCTTAGCAATTAGTGATTTAACAGGTATTGAAGATTTTACTGCTTTAACACATTTAGATTGCTCAAATAATGCATTAACGACATTAAATCTAACTCAAAATACAACATTAACTACATTAGATTGCTCAAATAATTCATTAACAGCATTAAATCTAACTCAAAATACAGCTTTGTCTTTATTGCAATGTATTAATAATTCTATCACTACATTAGACTTAACACAAAATACAGCTTTAACAGAGTTGTTTTGTTATAATAATTCTATTACTGCAATAGATGTAAGTTTAAATACGATGTTAACTGAGTTTGAGTGTAATAATAATCAACTTACGCAGCTAAATGTTGCAAATGGTAACAATACTAATTTTAATACTTTTAATGCAATTACAAATCCTAATCTTACTTGTATTCAAGTAGATGATGCTACTTATAGTATAAACAATTGGTCTAATATAGATGCAACTGCAAGTTTTAGCACGAATTGTCATTTTGGAGAAACCAACGTACCAGACAATAATTTTGAAACCTACATAGAAACCCACGATGCCAATGGTAATGTAGTAGCCCTTGGTAATGCAAACAGTATGGGTAACGGTATTGCTAATGATGATTATGTTACTACTGCAAAAATTAGTGGTGTTACGATTTTAGATGTTTCTAATTTAACAATTAGTGATTTAACAGGTATTGAGGATTTTGTTTCTTTAACTAATCTAAATTGTTCGAATAATAATTTAACTTCTTTAGACTTAAGTAATAATACTGCATTAATAGTATTGGATTGTAGTTTTAATAATATTTCAGCATTAAATATAACTAACAACACTAATTTAACAACAGTTATCGCAAACGGTAATAATTTATCTTCAATAGATTTAACAAACAAACCTCTTTTAACAGAGTTAACTATAGAGAGTAACAATTTTAATACTATAGATGTAAGCAACCTTGCTGCTTTAAATATATTAAATGTAGCACAAAACCAATTAACCTATTTAGATGTTAGTAATAATTCAAATTTAACAGAACTATATTGTTATACAAATCAACTAACAGGCTTGTCGGTTTTTAACAATCACAATCTTAATAAGTTATATTGTGCTAATAATCAAATTAATAGTTTGGTTTTGCCACAACAAACAGGAAACTTAATAGATTTAAACTTAAGAATTAATCAAATGAGTAGTTTAGACATAAGTGCTTATACTCAATTAATAAAATTAAGGTGTAATAACAACCAACTTACCCAGCTTAACGTGGCAAACGGTAACAACAGCAATTTTACTAATTTCGATGCAACCACAAACCCAAACCTATCTTGTATTCAAATAGATGCTAGTTTTACTCCAACAACACCAACTTGGCAAAAAGACGCAACAGCATCTTATAGTACCAATTGCCATTTTAACGAAACCTACGTGCCAGACACTAATTTTGAAGCCTACCTAGAAACTCACGATGCTAGTGGTAATGTAGTAACAGTTGGTAGTGCAACAAGTATGGGTAACGGTATCGCTAATGACGATTATGTTACTACAAGTAAGATTAATTCCGTTACAACGCTTACCATAAACAATAAAAATATTAGTGATCTAACAGGTTTAGAAGATTTTACAGCCTTAACCAATTTAGATTGCGAATACAACCAACTTTTAACCGTAGATTTTAGTAGCAATACTGCCTTAGTTGCCTTGCGTTGTAATAACAATACCATTAGTGTTTTAAATTTAATTCCAAATACTGCATTGCAAACTTTATATTGTAATGATAATACGATAAATGACATACAACTTTCGTCAGGTTCGTTGGTTAATTTGTATTGTGAAAACAATCAGATACCCTTATTAGATTTAAGCAACTTTTTTAATTTACAAAATGTATATTGTTATAATAATGCTATTACTTCATTAAATTTATTAAACAGTGCAGGAAATTTAGTCGATTTTAGATGTAATAACAACCAATTAATGGGTATAGATGTAGATGCTAATATCAATTTAACAACATTTTATTGTGGCAATAATCAATTAACCAATTTGGTATTAACCACCAATACAGTTTTAGAAGATTTACAATGCGATAACAACCAATTAACCAGTTTAGACGTGCATTTAAACACGGCTTTAACAGTCTTAGTAGTAAATAATAACAATTTAGGTGCAATAGACATTACGCAAAACATCGTACTAACCGATTTTTATTGTAATGTCAATCAACTAACTAGTTTAGACCTTAGCCAGAATACTGCTTTAATTGATGTTCGTTGCCAAAATAACCTATTAACCGATTTTGTAAGTCCAAGTACGGCATTGCAATTTATAAATTGTAGCGATAATAATTTAACGAGTTTAGATATTTCGCAAAACACAGGATTAATAGATTTAAAATGTTTAGGAAATCAATTAACGGATTTAGATGTATCTGCAAACGTACAATTAGCAGCCTTTACTTGTAGTGCAAATAGTTTAACGAGAATAAACCTTAAAAACGGAAACAACTCAAATATGACTAATGCAAATTTCGATGCAACAGGTAACGCAAACTTAACCTGTATTGAAGTAGATAATGTTGCCTATAGTACCAATAATTGGTTAAATATTGATGCGCAAACCAGTTTTAATACAAATTGCCATTATGGCGAAACCTATGTGCCAGACGATAATTTTGAACAAGTCTTGATTAATTTAGGATACGATATTACTTTAGACGATTATGTAACGACTTCAAATATTTCAGGTTTAACTATATTGGATGTGAACAGTCAAAATATTTCAGACCTAACAGGAATAGAGGATTTTACAAGTTTGGTGAATTTAAATTGTTCTTTAAATAATTTAACCAGTTTAGATGTTACTAATAATACCGCTTTAACTAATTTAAATTGTGCATTAAATGCAATAACTGCTTTAGATGTACAGCAAAATGTTGCCTTAACGCATTTAATAGTTTCGCAAAACCAACTTACAGGTTTAGATGTGGTGCAAAATGTAAACCTATTAGTTTTGGCTTGTGAAGGAAATCCTTTTAATAGCGGTTTAAACATTACACAAAACACACTTTTACAAAATTTAACGGCGAGTAGTCTAAATCTTACTTCTTTAGATATTAGTCAAAATGATGATTTACAAACCATAGATTGTGCTTTTAACAGCATTACAGCATTAGATTTTACAGGAAAGCAAGATTTAACCCAAATTCGTTGTCAATTTAACCATTTAACCGATGTGTGTTTACGTGAAAACATTGCCTTAATTGATGTAAATATTAGCGGTAATTTACTAACCGATTTAACCATCGATAACGGAAATAATACCGCCATTTTAGGAGCTGGATTTAATGCAACCAATAATCCAAATCTAACTTGTATTCAAGTAGATAATGTAGCATATAGTACTACCAATTGGACAAATGTCGATGCAGTTGCTAATTTTAGTAAAAATTGTATTGGAGGTGTTCCAATGACTTATGTACCAGATGACCAGTTTGAAGGTTACCTAGAATACCACGATGCGAGTGGTAACTCGGTTGCTTTAGGAAGTGCTACAAGTATGGGTAACGGTATTGTTAATGATAATTATGTTCCTACTGCAAAAATTAGTGGTGTTACTTTTTTATATATTCCTAATTTAAGCATTAGTGACTTAACTGGTATTGAAGATTTTGTAGCATTAAAATATTTGACTTGTATATCTAATTCTTTAACTAGTCTTGATATAACTAATAATCTTGCATTAATAGGATTGTATTGTTCATCTAATTTATTGACTAGTCTTGATGTTTCAAATAATAGCGCATTAACAATTTTGGATTGTAGTAAAAATCCATTTTCTAGTCTTGATATAACTAATAATATTGCATTAATAGAATTATATAGTTCATTTAATTTATTGACTAGTCTTGATGTTTCGAGTAATCCTGCATTAACAACTTTGGATTGTCGTAGTAATTCATTAACAAGTCTTGATGTTTCGAACAATACGGCATTAATAAATTTACTTTGCAATATTAATTCATTAACAAGTCTTGATGTTTCTAATAATACTGCATTAACAACATTAGTGTGTACTGATAATGCATTAACTAATTTAAATGTTTCACTAAATTTAGCATTAACCTATTTATGGTGTTGGAATAATTCTATTATTAGTTTAGATGTTTCTAACAATACGGCATTAATAGATTTTCGATGCGATAATAATTCATTGACTAGTCTTAATGTAAAAAACGGAAACAATAGTAATGTAACTAGTTTTGATGCAAGAAATAATCCTAATTTAACTTGTATTGAAGTGGATTCTGCTACCATACCAAGTACACCAACTTGGCAAAAAGATACCACAGCAAGTTATAATGTAAATTGTGGAACATTTACTAAAATATGGGAAAATGGAGCGTGGACAAATGGTGTGCCAACCTTATCAGAAAACGCTATAATTAGAGATAATTACACCTCTATCATAGGTAGTATTGAAGCGAGAACCCTAACTATTGATCCAACGTATGATGTGGTTGTTTTTGGTGGAGATTATATAAAACTACAAAGTAATTTAATCAATAACGGAAATCTTATTCTCGAAAATCAAGCTTCTTTTGTACAAGTAGATGATAATGCAACCATTACTGGAATTGGTTCCTATTCCACAAAAATAAATACCAATCCATTAACTGATACTCGTTACACTTATTTTTCATCACCAGTACAAAACGAACATATCAACGTATTTAATTCTTGGGCTCAGATTAATAGCACTTATAGTTTTGATGGTGTAAATCAAGTATGGGCAGCTGCTAATACTGGTACTTTAATGATACCAGGAAAAGGGTATATTGTAAGACCTCCAAATCCTGTTATTTTTAATTATCCTACAACAGGAACGCCAACCTCTTTTGTTAGCGAAACTATATTTCATGGTAAATTTAATACTGGTGATATTTCGCATAATATAACTTACAACGCTGGTGGAATTGATGATGATAATGAATTGGTAGGTAATCCTTATCCTTCTGCAATTGTAACAGCAACATTATTTACAGATAATTCAAGAGCAAATGCATTTTATTTTTGGACACATGATCATGCTGAT
>Ga0256840_1004748_pt1 | contig 10012 bp, 8 predicted proteins | sample 355202metaG_FD_185969 | JGI IMG/M metagenome (GOLD analysis project Ga0256840, IMG submission 185969) | Hydrothermal vent microbial communities from Mid Atlantic Ridge, Atlantic Ocean - 355-202 | ecosystem: Environmental > Aquatic > Marine > Hydrothermal vents | place: Atlantic Ocean: Mid...
TATATAAAGGAAATAGAAACTAAAATAAATGCAAGACCTAGAAAGAGATTTAATTATGAAAACCCTATATTTGTAATGAATAAATTATTGTTTAACCAAAAGTTGCATTTGTGACTTGAATCTTGCCCTAAATAAATTGATAAATTATATTTGTAAAGGTATAAGGTATTCCTTCAGATTCTAAAATTTTACAGCTAAACAAAGCTAATTTCATAAATTTTTGCAGTTAAATTTCTATATTTTTCGTGTATATTTGACCCAATTAAATAGAATAAACATATGAATTGGGAGCAATTACTTTCACTGAAACGTTTTGGAGATACCGAAAAAAGACCAAGATCCAACGAAAATGAAATGCGTTTAGGATTTGAGGTAGATTACGATCGTGTTATTTTTTCGGATGATTTTAGAAGTCTTCAAGACAAAACACAGGTGATACCAATGTCTAAAACCGATTTTGTGCATACTAGATTAACGCACAGTTTAGAGGTTTCGGTTGTAGCACGCTCCTTAGGGAGGTTGGTTGGTGCTTTTTTATTGGAAAAATATCCTGATTTACAAAAACAAGGTTATCAAATAAATGATTTCGGAGCAATTGTTGCCTCTGCAGCTTTGGCTCACGATATTGGAAATCCACCTTTTGGTCATAGTGGTGAAAAGTCTATTGGAGAGTATTTTAAATCCGGTAACGGAAAACAATTTAAGGACCAATTAACCAAAAAACAATGGCAAGATTTAATCGATTTTGAAGGTAATGCCAACGGTTTTCACCTTTTAAACAAAAGTAGAGAAGGAGTTTTAGGAGGTTTGCGTTTGTCTTATGCAACCTTAGGTGCTTTTATGAAATATCCTAAAGAATCGTTGCCTAAAAAACCGTCAAATCATATTGTAGATAAAAAATACGGATTTTTTCAAGCAGATAAAAATCTTTTTTTAGATGTGGTAAAAGAGCTTGGATTGGCACCATTAAGAGATGGATTAGATTTGGCATTTCAAAGGCATCCATTGGCTTTTTTGGTGGAAGCGGCAGATGATATTTGTTATACAATAATTGATTTTGAAGATGGCATAAACCTCGGTTTGATAAACGAAGAATTTGCGTTGGAATATCTTATTAAATTAGTGAAAGACAGAATAAATAAAGAGAAGTATTATTCGCTCAAAACCACCAAAGACCGTGTAAGTTATTTAAGAGCATTAGCCATAAACACCTTGATTTACGATGCTATTTCTGTTTTTAAAGAAAATGAAGAAGCGATATTAAATGGTAAATTTTCAGTTGCTTTATTAGATAAAAGCAAGTACAAGGCACAAATAAAGGATATTATTAAAATTAGTGTTGAAAAGATTTATCAAAGTAAAGAAGTTACCGAAAAAGAAATTGCCGGTTATCACGTGATTAAAAATTTATTGGATGTTTTTATTCAAGCATCTAACGCTGTTTATACTGGTAATGCATCTAATTATGATGTGTTAATTTATCGTTTATTGCCTGAAAAATATCAAACAACCGAAGATTCAGTGTATTTAAGATTATTAAATATGGCTTCTTTTATAGCAAGCCTGTCCGACAGTAGTGCCATTTTATTGCAGAAAAAAATTAGTGGTGGTGTTTTTTGAAATTAAGAATTGTTTTCGATAAAACCAATTAAGATTTTTTTTATTTCAGGACTATTCTTTACATGGATATATCTTTTTTTTCCGTTTTTTAAAAGAAGATAAATTTTTTCGTTACCTAAAATTTTTTTCGTTTTGATATCTTTAATGTCTTGAATTTTAATCTCTTTTGAAGTGCTAATTTTTGTTAATTTGAGGAATAGTAAAATTAAAGAAAATAAACCTATAGTTAACCATAAATAATAAAAAAGGGGTTCTGTCTTTTTAATATAAATCCAAAGAAGTGAATTTGCAATATTTAATATTAACAAGGTATTTATAAGAAAATTCTGTTCTTTTATACTATCATTTATTGTTATGGTTTTTTTGTTTTGGTTGTATTTAATTAATGATTTCATTGTGTAAATAAATATTTAAACAATTTTTATCTTCTCAACCTTCTCTACAATAGCCAACTCCAATTCTTTAGAAGCTGGCACTAATGGCAAACGCACCATTTTTCCGGTAATATTTTTATGTTTTAGGATGCATTTAACGCCGGCAGGATTTCCTTCTTTAAAAATCAAGGAAGTTAAATTGGCTAATTGAAATTGTATCTTGTAGGCTTCTTTTGCTTTGTTTTGTAATCCTAAATTAACCATTTTGGTAAATTCTTTCGGCATTGCTTGTCCGATAACGCTAATAATGCCTGAGCCTCCTGCAAGAACAGAAGTTAAGCCTAAGCCATCTTCACCTGAAATCACCATAAAATTTTCCGGTTTATTTTTTAATAAAGAAAATGTTTGATTGATATCGCCTGCGGCATCTTTAACGGCAATGATATTATCACAATCTTTCGCTAATCTTAAAATGGTTTCCGTAGTAACGTTTTGTCCGGTTCTATGAGGCACATTATACAAAATAATTGGTTTGTCAGTAGTTTTTAAAATTGCTTTAAAATGTTGGTAAATACCTTCTTGTGTAGGTTTGTTATAATATGGAGAAACCGATAAAATAGCTGTAAAAGGTGTTAAGTCGGTATTTTTAATAGTTTCAATAACTTGTTTGGTATTGTTTCCGCCGATACCAATAACCAAAGGTAATCTGTTATTGTTTGTTGTAATTATGGTTTGTATAACTTTTTCTTTTTCGTTATTAGAAAGCGTTGCCGGTTCGCCGGTTGTACCTAAAATAACCAAATAGTCAATTTTATTATCTATCTGAAAATTTACTAATTTTTCTAATGCAGGATAATCTACATCACCTTTTTCATTAAATGGTGTAACCAGTGCAACACCTGTTCCGGTTAATTCTTTCATTACGTTATTTTGTTTAGTATTTTTAAGTATTTTATCAGTTCGTTATTAAATTCTTTTGTGTTATCTATTGGTACGTTAATTATTAAATCATATAAATTTTCGTCTTCGGTAAAATAGCCAACTTTAAATTTTGCTTTAGATATTGCCGTTAAAAATTTAGCAAAAATGGTATCGGCAGCGGTATAATCTATTAACATATCAAACTCTTGATTTAAAAAATCACTTACTTCCTTAGATTTTATTTTTCCGGTTAACGAAACGTGTTTTTCATAAAAAAAAGCACCTCTAAATTCATTATAAGTTTCATTTTGTATTTTGTAGGTTAATACTGAAAAATTTTTACTTCCAATTGGAATTTGTTTTTGTAATCGCTTTAAACCTTCAAAATCGAATTTAGAGTTTTCCTTTACTAAAATACCCACAGTTTTTATTGTATTATTAACTTGTAAAGAAGAGCTGCTGTTTCTTTTTACGGAACCGGCAATTTTTTTAGACAGCACTTTATATTTAATTCCTGAAAAATTCATTTATATTTACCAAAATTTTAAACAAAAATAAACTATTATTTTCACAATATTGAATTTAATTGAATTCGATTTTACAATTTTATATGAACAAAATAGACCAAATCCAAATTCATTTTGATGCCGATTCTATGTGTTTGGTAAATATCACCTTGGCAATCATTATGTTTGGCGTAGCATTAGATATCACTATAGATGATTTTAAGAAGTTGATAAACCATCCAAAACTATTTTTTGTTGGTGTTTTTTCGCAATTTATTTTGGTTCCTTTAACGACTTTAATTTTGGTGTATATTCTTAAACCACAACCAAGTATTGCATTAGGAATGTTTATGATTGCAGCTTGTCCCGGCGGAAATGTTTCTAATTTTATGACCAAAGTAGCCAAAGGCAATGTTACTTTATCTGTTAGTTTAACGGCATTTGCAACGGTAATGTCATTGTTTATGACGCCAATTAATTTGGCCGTTTGGGCAAGTTTATATGAGCCAACAGCAAAAATATTAAGAACTATTAATGTCGATCCTTTACAGGTCATGCAAATTGTGGTCTTAATATTAGGGTTTCCACTTGTTTTGGGGATGTTGTTACGGCATTACAAGCCCGAAATTGCCAGAGAACTGGCTAAATATTTAAAACCAATTTCTTTTCTTATCTTTTTTGCATTTATTATGGTTGCTTTTTATAATAATTTAGATGTTTTTGTTGCTCATATTCATCATGTATTTTATCTTGTGGTATTAATGAACACGATATTATATATTGTTGGCTATTATATGGCAAAACTTACCGGTTTGCCCTATAATGATCGAAAAACACTTAGTATTGAAACCGGTATTCAGAATTCCGGATTGGGTTTAATGCTGGTATTTTTGTTTTTTAAAGAATTTGGAGGAATGGCATTAATCGTTGCTTTTTGGGGAATTTGGGATATTTTATCAGGCTTGGTTCTAGCTTATTTTTGGAATCTTTTAGACAGCCGTTTCGTTGTAATAAAATCAAAAAATATTGGATAGATTTTTGTATAAAATAGTGTACATTTATGTTAAAACAGGATTGCATATTTTTTACAGAAAAATTTATGTAAAAAATGTGCAAAAAATTCCTAAAAACGATGCTGTTTTATTTGTAGCAAACCATCAAAATGCAATGATGGACCCTATTTTAATTGCTACACACAATACCCGAGTTTTGTATTTTTTGGCACGAGCAAGTGCTTTTAAAAATAAACTTGCCGCCAAATTATTAAATGCCATTCATGCCATTGCTATTTTTCGAGTAAGAGATGGTGTGAACTCTAAAAAATTAAATGTAAAAGTTTTTGAAAAATGTGTGGAATTGCTTTCCAAAAAGCAAACAATTTTAATTTTTCCGGAAGGTAGTCATAGTGTTAAAAGGCAGATTCGTTCTTTGCGTTCGGGTTTTTCACAAATTAGTTATGATTTTTTGAGTAAAAATCCAAATCATAAATTATACATCGTACCTGTGGGATTAAATTTTACCGATACACTTGGTTATCCCGAAGAAGTTGCAATAATTTATGGCGATAAAATTGAAGCCAATACCTTTTACGAAGCTGATTATCGTAAATTTACAGGTAAAATCATAAAAGAAGTAAGTGCTTCTTTACAAGCATTAACTGTTCACATTCCAAAAGAAAATTACGAGAAAATATTAGAAAAATTAGATAAATCTGAATATCTAACACCTCAAAAAACAAATGCTAAAATAAGAGATTTATCGTCTTTTAAAATAGTAAATAATTCCGGTAAACCGAAACGAAAACGAAATATTTTTTACTATTTGCTGTTTATAAATACATTGTTTGCTTTTTTATTTTGGCATTGGTTAAAACCAAAAATTAAAGAAAAAGAATTTATTTCAACAGCAAAATTCAGCATTGGTTTAACGATTTTTCCGCTTGAATACCTAGCAAAATCCGTTTTTATTTTCTACTTTTTTAATTTAAAAATGGCAATAATATACATAATCCTTAGTGTTTTTGTCGTTTTTTTAAGCACAAAAACAAACTAATTTTTCTCTTTGTCATTTTCAAAGCTATTACTATATTGCACCTTTAATTTGTAATAGTACAATTAGACACTTTAAACTCAATTATGATGTTAGAAAATAACGAAAATGTTCCCGAAAATGAAAAGGAATCTAATTTAGATGAAACTGTAAATAAGGAGCAAACTTCCGGTGAAGAACAAGATGAAAAAGCACAAATATCCGAAACAGAAAAAAAAGAGGATGTTACTGAAGCCAACCAAAAAGAAGTAACTATTTCCGAAAAAACGGATTATTCCAATCTTTCATTAGAGGAATTGCATCAAAAATTAGAAGCACTTTTAAAAACAGATGCCGTTCAAAAAATTAAAGATGAAGTTAATGAAATTAAAACTCTTTTTAATAAGAAGTTTAAGGCGTTAATTGATGCTAAAAAAGAAGAATTTTTAAAAGAAGGAGGTAATGAAATTGATTTTCATTTCGATTTTCCGTTAAAAAATAAATTTTTTAATACCATTAAGGAATATCGAAATAAACTACAAGAATATTACAATCAAAAAGAACAACAACGCAAAGAAAATTACAAAAAGAAATTAGCACTTATCGAAGAACTAAAATCTATTTTAGCAACTGTTGAGTCTAATCAAGTATATCCTGAGCTTAAAAAAATTCAAGATCGTTGGAGAGAGATAGGACCTGTTCCTTTTGATAAAAGTGAAGATTTGTGGCGTACTTTTCGTTTTCACGAACAAAAAGTATATGATTTTTTACATCTAAATAGTGATTTTAGAAACTTGGATTACAAGCACAATTTGGAGAAAAAGACCAAAATGGTCGAAAGAGCAGAAGAATTAGCAAAAGAAAGTGATGTAAATAAAGCGTTTAAAGAATTACAAATTTTACATCGAATTTGGAAAGAAGATGTAGGTCCTGTTGCCAGGGAATATCGAGAAGAAATTTGGGAGCGTTTTAGTAATGCAACAAAAATTATACATGATAAACGTCGTGCAATTTTAAGTGAATTAGAAAAACGATACGAAGAAAATATTCCTAAAAAAGAAGAGGTTATTCGTAAAATAAATGCTTTGGCAGATGGAAATATAAATACGCATAATCAATGGCAAGAGAAAATTAAAGAGTTAGAAGCTTTACGTGAAGAATTCTTTAAAATAGGTAAAGTAACCAAAGAAAAAAGTGAAGAACTTTGGCAAGCTTTACGCGAAGCTACCAGAAATTTTAACCAAGCTAAAAATAAATTTTACAAAAGTGTAAAAGATGTTCATCATGAAAATCTTGAAAAGAAAAAAGCACTGGTAGCAAAAGCACAAGAACTAAAAGATAGCGATGATTTAGAACATGCAACAGAAGTTTTTAAGAAAATCCAAGCAGAATGGAAAACTATCGGGCATATACCAAGAAAATATTCCGATAAATTATGGAATGAATTTCGTGGAGCATGTAACCACTTTTTTGATCGTTTACATGCCGTACAAGATGAAGAAAATAAAGAATTGTTAGAAGTTTTTAACAAGAAAAAAGAATATCTTGAAAAAATAAAAGAGGAAATTAAAGATAACGCCGAAATTTCTTTAGACAAAGTTAAAGAATACATAAAAGAGTGGAAGGAATTAGGTAGAGTGCCACAAAAAATGCGTTTTATCGAATCTAAATTCAATAAACTAATTGATAAATTATTTTCTAGATTAGATATGGATAAGTCCGAAGCAATAATGCAACGATTTAAAAATACTATGGAAACTCATTTAGAAGATAAAAATTATCGTAAAATTGATAATGAAGCACAATTCATTCGTAAAAAAATTGATGAGATTCAACGCGAAATTAAGCTTTTGGAAAATAATTTAGGGTTCTTTAAAAACGCAACCAAAGACAATCCAATGGTTAAAAATGTGTATAAAAATATAGAAAAATACAAAGAAGATCTGAAAATCTGGAAAGAAAAATTAAAATATCTTAAGTCGTTAGATTACTAAAAATTAAAATATTATGTATAATTTATTAAAAGGAAAAAGAGGAATTATTTTTGGTGCATTAGATGAAAATTCTATTGCTTGGAAAGTTGCAGAAAGAGCACACGAAGAAAGAGCAAGTTTTGTTTTGACTAACGCACCTGTCGCTATGCGTATGGGTGCAATTAAAGAATTGGCAAAAAAAACAAATTCCGAGATTATTCCGGCAGATGCAACTTCAATGGATGACTTAAATAATTTGGTTGAAAAATCCATGGAAATTTTAGGCGGAAAAATTGATTTTGTTTTGCATTCTATCGGAATGTCTGTAAATGTTAGAAAAGGACTACCATATACAAATCCTAATTATAAATACACCGAAAAAGGTTGGGATGTTTCTGCTTTATCATTTCATAAAGTAATGAACGTATTGTATAATAAAGATGCCATGAACGAATGGGGAAGTATTGTTGCTTTGACTTATATGGCAGCACAAAGAGTATTTCCTGATTACAATGATATGGCAGACAACAAAGCATATTTAGAATCTATTGCACGTAGTTTTGGTTATTTCTTTGGAGTAGATAAAAAAGTGCGTGTAAATACCATCTCGCAATCCCCAACATGGACTACTGCAGGTAGTGGTGTTAAAGGATTTGAAGGATTTTTTAATTATGCCGAAAAAATGTCTCCATTAGGAAATGCTACTGCGTTAGAATGTGCAGATTATACCATTTCTTTATTCTCAGATTTAACCAAAAAAGTGACTTTACAAAATTTATTCCATGATGGAGGATTTTCCAATATGGGAGTCAGTCAAGCCGTAATGGAAAAATTTATCGAAGAATAATTGTTCTTAAAAATTTTTAAAGCCACCATAATATTTGTCTTTATGGTGGTTTTTTTATGTTCTTTTTTGAAGTCCTATTTTACCCTAAACATTCATTAAATTAACTTTGTCTAGCTGTAAAATTTTAGAATACAAAGCTATACACTAGTTTTTTGAGGGTTTTCAATTGAAGTTGATGAGTAAAGATAATCTCAAAAAATTTATTAATTTGGACTTTACCAAATTGTAAAATTTACATATTAAACTATTGATTTACTGAGTTTTAAATTAATAAATATAAAAGTGTTGACGAATTTTATAGGTTTAGAGATTGGATGGTTATAACGTATATTTTACTATATTATAGGCAATTAAGTAAAATATATTTTGTTATTTATTAAATTAGTTTTAAATTTATCGCTTTAAATCAATTTTATACTAACGAAAACTACCCAAATAATGAAAAAAAATACTCTCGTAATTGCTTTATTTTCATTTCTATTTCTTTTATACAATCAAGGGCAATCCCAGATTGTACAAGATGTGGCTAACTGGCCAAACAATGCATGGAATATTTCCGGAGCGTACACAAATTCCGGTTTTGTAAAAGACCCACGTGTAGATGCTAATTTTAGTTTTGATGATGATTTGGCAGGTTCAGCCTCTTTGAGTGACATAATTGCTGCAGAATCTCCTGTGATTGATTTAAGTGCGGCTTATTCCGGAGGAGAACAACAAGTACAAATCTCTTTTGACTATGTATATAGACGTACAGGAGATAGATTATATGTTGAGTGGTGGGATGGTTCTTTCTGGCAAATTTTACAACAATTAGATGGAAATTCAGGTAATAATGATTATAAGAGTTGTTCAGGTATGCAACCTTTTGTTAGCCAGCCTTTAACGATTTCAACATTTACTGCTTCGCAGTTAGTAGGTTTTAAATACCGTATTCGTTATGACGGAAGTGGTTTTTATTGGGGTTTCTGTATGGGATCTCCAACTTTGGAATCTATCGTTACACCACCTTGTTTTGAAGTAACTGCCGTAACCATTGATGCTGCAAATATTACGTTTAATTCTGCTGAGGTAGATTGGACAGATAATAATTCTCCCGTACCAACAAACGGTTGGGAGATTGAATATGGTGTTGCTGGTTTTGCACAAGGCTCAGGTACTACTGTAACGACAACTTTACATCCTTATACAATTACGGGTTTAGATCCGGATACAACTTATGATGTATATATACGTGCTTTATGTTCTGATACTGAACAAAGTGGCTGGATAGGTCCTGTTTCGTTTACAACACCAGCAATCCCTGTTGGTTGTGGTGGGCAATTTGTGGATACCGGAGGTTCTGCAGGTGATTATTCCAATAATGAAGATATTACTACAACACTTTGTCCGGATAATGCAGGAGATGTGGTTACAATTCAGTTTTTATCTTTTGATACAGAAGGTTGTTGTGATAATCTGAAAATTTATGATGGTCCGGATGCTAATTCTCCGTTAGTAGGTACTTATGCTGGTACAGATATTCCACCTATATACACATCAACAGATGCTTCGGGATGTTTAACTTTTGTTTTCCATTCTGATGGTTCTGCAACTCGTGATGGTTGGGTGGCAAATGTTCTTTGCGGTCCACCTCCAACTTGTTTGTCGCCAACAAATTTAGCTGTGGCTAATATTACACAAGATGGAGCTGAATTTACTTGGGCAGATAATAACACGTCTGCACCGGCAAACGGTTGGTCTGTT
>Ga0256840_1004749_pt1 | contig 10011 bp, 10 predicted proteins | sample 355202metaG_FD_185969 | JGI IMG/M metagenome (GOLD analysis project Ga0256840, IMG submission 185969) | Hydrothermal vent microbial communities from Mid Atlantic Ridge, Atlantic Ocean - 355-202 | ecosystem: Environmental > Aquatic > Marine > Hydrothermal vents | place: Atlantic Ocean: Mid...
AGTGGACAAGCTGTCTCAGAGCTTCTATTTGCATTTTGTACCTTTTGTGCGTCATGATTTTGTTTTGAGGTTTGCAGGTTTAAATCGGCAAGCCCTTTAGCAAGGCGTTAGCTGTCTGCGACGCAAAGGCATATTTCACAAGCATTTAGGAAATCACTTTTATCGAACACTTCGCTCCACTTGAAATGTTATATGAAATTCAATATAATTGACAAAAATACAGATAGTGAGATAAACGTGGATAAAAAGAATATATGCTTTCTAGGTAGTTCAAAAGAAGACATTGTTTCTTTCCCTCATGATGCAAGGCGAGAATCTGGTTATCAGCTCGGACTTCTTCAAGCTGGCGAAGAGCCTGATGATTGGAAGCCTTTTTCTAGCATCGGTTCAGGAGTTAAAGAAATCCGTATTCACAACGATAATGAATATAGAATCATGTACGTTACTAAGTTTGAGGAATGTATTTACATTTTACATGCTCTTGTAAAGAAACAGCAAAAGACACGAAAGGCAGATATTGATCTAGCAAAACAGCGTTATAAAGATATTACTTAAGCAGTTGGAGTTATTATGAAAAAACAAATATTAAAAACAGATGAAAATATCTTTGAAGCCTTAGAGGTTGCTAATTCTGGCTATGAAAAAATACGTCTAGACCTTATGCTAGTTATTCGAAAATGGTTTAAAAAATCAGGGCTTAATCAACAAGATGCTGCCAAAGCACTTTGTTGCACGCAACCACAAATTAGTGCTGTTTTAAATACCAAATACGAAGAATTTACAATAGATCGCTTAGTTAAAATGGTTTCCTGTATTGGAAAGAATGTTGAAATTAAGGTGTTGGAAGTAGCTTAAAAATTAACAAAAGCTAACAAGTTATTGCATCTGACCCACTTAAGCAGGTCTTTTCCGGAGATAACGGTTTGTGTTATAGTTTTGTTGTTTTAAAAGTCCTCGTACCATTTTGCCAGTGGATCAGCTGAATGAGGCGTTAGACGAAAATAGGGAAAAAGTACCCTGATTTTAATTTTCACAGATACAGATATAATCAGACATGTTAAAATATCAAAAAAGAAACAGAATTATAGGTTTAATGTTATGTCACAGGTACAAAGAATTGAAGAAGAAGTAGCTTCATTGCCAAAAATCGAATTAGCAAAGTTCCGTTTATGGTTTGAAAACTTTGACGCTAAGGCATGGGACAAACAAATCGAGGAGGACATCGCATCTGGGAAACTAGATGATATGGCCAATAAAGCTATAGCTGACTTTAAAGCTGGTAACTACAAAGAAATATGAAGCATTATGCAAGTGCGTCATTTTGGGAGTCTTATAATAAACTCCCACAGAAAACTCAAAAACTAGCCGATAAAAACTTCGAACTACTAAAAAAAGACCCTCTTCATCCGTCAATCCATTTTAAGAAAGTAAAAAACTATTGGTCTGCTAGAGTAGGCATAAAAAAATCGCGCATTAGCTGTAGAAATTGATGAGGGTATTTTATGGTTTTGGGTTGGTAAGCATGATGATTACGACAAGTTAATCAGTAAGTAAGTAATATAAACCGAAAGGAATCAATCTTATTAAGATCATATTACGATTACAACCCCAACTCTCGAAGCTGGTGCAAAGTTAGTAGAAAAAATGTCGAGGCGGAAGCAATTCTAACAATATTAGGTATTGTTGAAAGACATAATGTAACTTTAGTTTCATCTGAAATACTGGATTTAGAGTTGTCAAAAATACCTGATGAAGATAGAAAAGATAAGGCATTTGAAATACTTGATATTTCAAGTGAATATCTAATATTAACGGATGAGGTTGAGCAAAGAGCTAAGGAATATATGAAAAACAATATTAAACCAATGGACGCTTTGCATCTAGCTTCTGCTGTAGTTAATAATATTCACTATTTTTGCACAACTGATGATAAATTCTTGAAAAAGGCTAAGAAAGTTGAAACGTTAAAAACAATATCTTTATCTCCCCTTGAGTTAATTGCAGAGGTACTAAAATGAAAAATTTAAATACGCATCCTGTGTCTGAGGTTAATAAAAAAGCCACTCATATACTATTTAAACAAATGGGTATCGTAGATACGTTTAAATATTTAAATCAGTTCACACTTGGTCACGGTGACTACACAAAAGAAAGAGAAACGTGGTTAAAAGACCTATCTTTAGAGGATATAGTTTCTGGTGTAAAGGCATAAAGAAATAAAAAAGTCTAACGAATAAGGTTAGATCATGATTCGAGCGCAGCGAGAAGCCACGAGCTGAACCGTTTGTTGTACAAGCGCCGGGAGCTCACGCCCTTGTTTGTTGTCTTATCACAAGCCTGCGAAGGTATGTTGATGCTGCTCTAAATAAAAAACACCTAATAATTCGCACAAATCGTCGAAAAAGAGGGGGGGTGGTATAAATAAAACACACAAATTAGGCCATTTTAGCGGGTATTTAATGTTTAAAGTCATTCTTCCTATTTTATTGCTTGCAGGTACAATATTTTTTGGTAAATACTTGATAGGCACAGGTCCAGAACCTAAGAAAAAACCTTTTGTAGTAAGTTCTCCCGTAGTTGAGGTTATAACACTCAGTCCCCAAGACTATACAATGACCATAAAGGCCTCTGGAATAGTACGTGCAGGCACTCAAACTAATTTGGTGGCTGAAGTATCAGGTCGTATTACAAATATTTCTGATAAATTCCAGGAAGGGAGTTACTTTGAAAAAGATGAAATCCTTCTCTCTATTGACCAAGCTAATTACAAAAACGCACTTGCTATCGTTTCGGCTGATGTAGCCGCTAATCGTGCTGTACTGGCTCAAATTAATGAAGAAGAAAAAAGTAGTAAACGCTCTTATCAGTTAGCGAAAAAGAATTTATCTTTAGGTAGAAAAGAAGTAAATCGCTTGCGCGGGCTTCTCGCTAAAAAAGTTATTGCACGATCTATTTTGGATAGTGAGCAACAAAAAACTAATCAGCTACAGCAAAAATTAGAAGACTTGCAGGGTAAAATTAATACCTTCAAAAGTCGTAAGCAAGCAACGCAAGCTAAAATCACGGCTACGTTAGCCAGAGAGACACAAGAGCGTTTAAACTTGTCCCGAACAATTATTAAAGCACCGTACAGCGGAAGAATATTTCAAAAGAATGTAGATATAGGACAGTTTGTAAATAAGGGTTCGGTACTGGGTAAAATTTATTCAACAGATTATGTTGAGGTGGATTTGCCTTTGTCATTACAGCGTTATGAGTTGTTGGGCTTACCAGAATCATTTAAAAATAAATCAGTAAATGATCAATTATTTCCTGATGTGCACTTCACTAATCCTAATAGCTTACAGGTGAATGAGTGGAAAGGGCGGGTGGTGCGCACTAGTGCTGCTTTAGACGTTAATAGTCGTCAAATAAAAGTAATAGCCAGAGTAGATAATCCCTTTGATGCAATAAACAATGTTAGCTCTCCCTTAAGAATAGGACAATATATTGAGGCGAAAATTGAAGGTAGAACCTTTAAAAATGTCTATGTTTTACCGAGTGTTTCAGTGCGTCAGAATAAAGAAATACTATTACTGGAAGGTAATAAGATTCATATTGTCCCTGTTACAACGCTTTGGAATACCCAAACAGAAACGATAGTTCGTTCAAAGGAAATGATTGCTAACAAAAACTTAGTTATTACCAGTATGAGCCAAGCAATCGAGGGTATGAGAGTTATTACAGTGAAAGACTATCGTGAGAAACAAAAGAATCAACAAATAAAACAGAAGAAAAATACTAATAACAATAATGAAGTTAACTCAAAATGAATAAAGGCATCGTAGCATGGTTTGTAAGAAACCCGGTGGCCGCAAATCTGTTAATGTTTGCGATCATCGGTTTTGGTCTGTATTCAGTTTTTAAAAAAGTTCCTCTAGAAACATTCCCCGCTTTTGAAGCTGATATTATCAATATTACGGTTGTTTATTCAGGCGCCACACCCAGCGAAGTTGAGCAAGGGATATCAATAAGAATTGAGGATGCGATTGCTGATCTACCAGGGGTTGATCGTATTTATAGTACTTCAGCAGAAGGGCGTTCATTGGTACGTGCTGAGGTTCATAAACGTTATGATACGACAAAGGTACTCAATGAGATTAAATCACGAGTTGATGGTATTAGTGCCTTTCCAGAAGGAGCCGAGCGGCCCGTTGTAGAGCAATTAATTCGTATCCGAGATGTTATCACTGTGGTGATTGAACAAGATCGTAAAAATGACGTTGTTCTGCGCCAAAATACCGAAAAAATCCGCGACGAAATTCGTAACCTACCCAATGTAACCCAAGTTGCTATGGGTGGAGTTAGACCATGGGAAATAAGTATTACCGTACCAGAGTTTACCCTGCGTCAATATGGTTTAACGCTTGAGGATATTTCAAGCGTAATTCGTAATGCTTCGCGTGATATTCCTGGTGGGAGTATTAAAACAGCCTCGGGCGATATTTTAGTCAGGGCACTAGGGCAGGCATATCGTAAAAATGATTTTGCTAATATTAGTGTGATTAGTCGCAAAGATGGCACGCGAATTAGATTGGGAGATATTGCAAATATCAATGATGGTTTTAATGAGGATATGCTTTACAGCCAGTTTGATAAAAAACACGCAGCTTTTATTAATGTGGCAAGAGTTGGCGATCAAAATGCGATTCAATTGGCAAATACTGTAAAAACATACATAGAAAAACGCAAAGAAACCCTCCCCGCAGGTTTGTCTCTTAGCTATTGGAAAGATAGCTCAAAGGTCGTTAAAGCACGTCTTAATACGCTAAGTTATAGTTTTTTTCAGGGTATTATCCTCGTTATTATATTATTGGCACTTTTCTTACGTCCTGATTTGGCTTTTTGGGTAAGTGTGGGAATTCCTATTAGCTTTTTAGGTGCTTTGGCGGTAATGCCATACCTTGATGTCACTTTAAACCTAGTTAGTATGTTTGGTTTTATTTTGGTATTAGGCATAGTGGTGGATGATGCCATTGTCACCGGAGAGAATGTCTACACACATTTGCAGCGCCATGGAGATGGCGTTCGTGCCGCGATTGAAGGGACAAAAGAAATTGCTGTACCTGTCACCTTTGGCGTGCTTACTACCGTCGCAGCATTTTCGCCATTGCTAATGATTGATGGCATTAGGGGTAAAATTTTTGCGCATATTCCTTTAGTTGTCATACCTGTCTTAATATTTTCTTTAATAGAATCAAAGTTTGTATTGCCATCGCACTTACAACACATGAAGCTGAGAGGCAGTGACACTAAGCCAAATAGTTTGACAAGGCTTCAACAAAAAATATCACGAGGCTTGGAAAATTTTATAGATCGGGTTTTTAATCCCTTTTTAAATATTGCATTGAATTGGCGTTATTTAACCTTAGTTATATTTATTTCTGTTTTGATTTTAACCGTAGCACTTGTGATTAGTGGGCGTTTTAAATACACCTTTTTTCCGCGTATCCAGAGTGAAATTATTACTGCCACCCTTCAAATGCCTGAAGGTACGGCGATAAATATTACTGAAAAACATATCAATAAAATAACCTTGATGGCAGAAAAACTTCAAAAAGAATACATAGAGGATGATGGAAGAAAACTTATCAAGCATATACTCATTACTGTGGGTATGCCGGGCGGTCGTCCTAGAGTCAATAGTGGAGGAAAGTCACACCTTGGTAGCGTGACGTTTGAGATTTTACCACCAGAATCACGTACATCAACAATAAGTTCTCGTGAAATAGTCGCTAAATGGCGCAAAATGATAGGAGCAATCCCGGGAGTTAAAGAACTCAGTTTTAGAGCGGAGCTTGGTCGTGGGGGTGATCCTATTAATGTGCAGCTCAAAGGCTCTGACTTCAAAGAACTCAACGCTTTAGCTACTAAAGTAAAAGATAAATTAGGTGAGTATGATGGTTTATACGACATCAAAAATAGTTTTGAAGGCGGGAAGGATGAGGTTCAATTAACCATTCGACCCGAAGCCGAACAATTGGGGTTAAATCTGAGAATGCTTGGCTCGCAAGTTCGATATGCAATTTATGGTGTTGAGGCACAGCGTATCCAGCGCAATCAATCTGAAGTTAAAGTCATGGTGCGCGCCCCTAGAAATGAGCGCTATTCTTTATCAGATTTACAAAACTTAAGAATTCATACACCGAGTGGGTCTGATATTCCTCTGAGTGAAGTGGCTTTTATAAAAATTGGAACGGGTTCATCAAGTATTTCACGGGTTGACCGACAACGAATAATAAATATTACTGCTGATCTCAATAAAGAAAAAACTAATGCTAATACCGTAGTGAGTGATCTAAAAGAGTGGTTGCCAGAACTCATAAAAAATCACCCAAGCGTGACGGTAGATATGGAAGGAGAGCAACTTGAACAAAAGAAGTTTGGCAATAGTTTAAAGTTTGGTTTTTTTATTGCATTGCTAATGATTTACATTTTACTGTCTATTCCTTTTGGTTCTTATACCCAGCCTTTAATGGTCATGAGTGTAATTCCGTTTAGTATCATTGGTGCAATTGGTGGGCACGCAATCATGGGTATTAGCCTGAGTATTAGTAGCGTAATGGGTGTGCTCGCGCTGATTGGTGTGGTAGTGAATGACTCACTAGTCTTGGTTGACTACACTAATAAACGTATCAAAGAAGGCGCATCAGTAGCCAAGGCTATAAGAATAGCGGGTGGTTCACGATTTAGACCTATTTTATTAACATCACTCACTACCTTTGCAGGCTTAACGCCATTGATAATGGATAAAAGCACGCAAGCTCAGTTTTTGATACCGATGGCGGTCTCTTTAGGTTTTGGAATACTATTTGCAACGATGCTAACACTGGTTTTAATACCAGTGTTTTATTTGATTGTGGAAGATATTAAGGGGATATTTTGCAAAATAAGCTCATAAAATTAATACAAATCGTGGAAAAATAGGGGGGGGTGGTATATAAAATAGGGCTGTTTTTAATGCTACAGCTCTTTTTCCTATTTAAATATGAGGCAAATCTATAAATACTAATTTACCTTGAGATATTATTAGGAGTTTATAATAAGCTGATTAGTTCTTTCACGTTAATTCCAAGAACCTGAATAATAGTATAGGCAATAATTGTAACAAGGATTGCGCCAAGAATCTGAGTAGCTACTTTTATAAGTGTAGAAGCAGGCTCAGGGGCTTCACCATAGCTATTTAAACCATTATTGCCGGGGATTAGTGAAAATATGATATTTGCAAATGGGATTATCGCAAATACAGCGAATCCGCTAGCTACATTAAAATCATGACAGCGCTGCATAGTCAGACGAACAACTAACAATAGTACAGCAACTACAGATACCGCTAGCAGAGCATAAGATACTTGAGTTGCAATACCTCCAAATTTAGAAATCATGCCTGCAATACTGGCGAGAATTAAGAATAATGCAGCAGGAAGAAGGATCGAATAAACAAAGTAAGCTTGTCTGCCGATACGTCCTTCGGTTGAAAAAATATCAACAGTGCTATAACGTTGTTGATTAATACTTATTGAATTCTCATAATTAATCATTGTCTTTTACCTTGCCAAATCCCTTTGTATTTATTTTTTAATAAAGCCGATGTGATGAATATTTCGTACTAGTGAAGTTTCACATGTTTTTATTACGAAAACCTTGTTGGTATGGATAAGTGAAACGTTATAGCAGAGGAACGGGTAATAACTAATTAATTCAAAGGTTTATAGATATATATCTACTTGTTCTACATAGTCCAGACACAAAAAAGCCACCTGGTATTACTATCAGATGGCTTTTTATTAGCTATATTCTAAAACGATAAATATCGTCTTAGAATATTCACTAAATTTACTTAGCTACAGGAGCAGTAGCTGAAGTAGCGGCTGCTGGTGCAGCTTGTTGTTGAGCAGCTTGTGACTTTTGGAAAGCTTCAGCCATTGCTTTTTGTTGTGCAGCAATTTGCTTTGCGTACGCTTCGTACTGCTTGCGTTGAGCTTCCATTTGAGCTTGCATCTGTTGGAAGCTAGGAGCTTGTGTAGCGTAAGCAGGAGCCATCATGCGAGTCTGTTGCTGTTGCATCTGAGGCATTCTCATTTGTGGAGCTTGCATCTGTGGAGCACGCATTTGAGGCGCGTAACCAGCATTGTTGTTCCAAGGCATTGTGAATCCGTTTCCGCCGTTGTTGTTCCAAGGCATAGTGAAACCATTTCCGCCGTTGCTGTTCCAAGGCATGTTAGAACCGTTAGCGCCATTCTTGCCTTGACCCTGTGCATTACCAGCCATGTTTCCAGCAGTGTTGCCAGCGCCTTGACCGTTACCAGCTGCGTTTCCAGCACCAGTACCGTTACCGGTTAGGTTGCCTGCAGTATCCATATCAGTTTTACCTTTACCTTTAAAAGTAATGCTGAAGTCTACTTCGCCGTCTGCGTCGCCTTTTCCCGTTCCCCAGCCTTGGCCAGTTCCTTGAGCGTTACCTGTTGCGTTACCAGCACCCGTACCGTTACCAGCTGCGTTACCGTAACCGTTTCCAGCGCCGTTACCATTGTTCCATCCGTCCCACCAGTTAGCTGATGCAGTTCCAGAAAGAGCGATTAATGCAGTAAATGCTGCTACTTGTAATTTCATTTTAAATCTCCTAGCGATTTAGTTTTGGGGGTTAATGTGATTAGCTTTTCAACTAATTAAGTAAAGTCTAATATACTGATTTACTAATTGCAAGAAAAACACTTGGTTTTTTGAGGTCATATCCCATCAGAGAGGGCTTGCCTACTTAGTATAGGATAGGAGTAAGGTATTTAGTGTATTATTATTATTAATCAGTCTTTCCTAAAAAAATCTCTGATTAATCTAGCTGAACCTTGGTAACGCCTGATTTTCAAGTTCTAGGAATTGATTGGAGGCTTCTGTAAGCCGTAGAATTCAACTAGATTATTCAGATTCCTTGATAATCAATGTTAATCAAAATACAAAAAAAATTGTTTTAGGTATAATAAAATTATCATTTTTAGCGAGAAAACTCATGCACATTGCCCCTTTAATGCTTGATCTTGATGGCATCGAATTAACTGAAGAAGAAAAAGAGCTATTACAACACCCGCTCACTGGTGGTGTCATTTTATTTACCAGAAACTATGAATCAGTTGAACAACTTGATCAATTGGTAAAAGCGATTCGAGCTGCTAATAACGATGGTATTTTAATATCGGTAGATCACGAAGGAGGGCGAGTTCAGCGTTTTCGCAATGAATTTACCGAACTCCCTGCAATCGCAAAACTGAGTGAAAATGATCATTCAGAAAAATCATCGTATCAACATGGCTGGCTAATGGCGGCAGAAGTCAGGGCGATGGATATTGACTTTAGTTTTGCACCTGTATTAGACATTAACTATGGAGTGAGCGAAGTCATTGGAGATCGTGCGTTTAACCAAGACCCACAAGTAATCTCACATCTAGCAATAGAATATATAAAAGGTATGCGAGATGCAGGTATGGCATCTACAGGCAAACACTTTCCTGGTCATGGAGCAGTTACAGAAGATTCACACCACGAGATTCCACGAGATTCACGTTCGCGTGAGGAGATATGGCAGGCCGATATTATTCCTTTTGCTGAGCTAATCAAACAAGGGCTAGATGCAGTAATGCCTGCTCACGTTATTTACAGTGAAATTGATGATAAGCCAGCAGGTTTCTCGCCGTATTGGTTGCAAACCGTCCTACGCAAAGAGCTAAGCTTTGATGGCGTTATATTTAGTGATGACTTAACTATGGAGGGTGCATCGGTAATGGGTGGTTTTACCGAACGTGCCGAAGCAGCCATGCAAGCTGGCTGTGATATGGTGCTAGTCTGTAATAATCGCCAAGGTGCGATTGAAGTCATTGATAAGGCTAAGTTAGACCAAAGTGATAAATCTTCACGGCGTCTAGCGCGTATGATTGGGAAGAGTCACATGAATAGATCGGCATTATTAGATACGAAACG
>Ga0256840_1004750_pt1 | contig 10011 bp, 9 predicted proteins | sample 355202metaG_FD_185969 | JGI IMG/M metagenome (GOLD analysis project Ga0256840, IMG submission 185969) | Hydrothermal vent microbial communities from Mid Atlantic Ridge, Atlantic Ocean - 355-202 | ecosystem: Environmental > Aquatic > Marine > Hydrothermal vents | place: Atlantic Ocean: Mid...
ATGCCCGCATCACAAGATACGGTGGCTTCCTACATAGATACATTTTTGGCAAACACATCCAAGCTTGGAGTCATAGGATTTATCTTTATCGTTATAGCCTCCATAATGTTCTTTCAAAACTACGAATATATAGTAGGCAAAATTTTCAAATCGAAACAGAAAGGGTTCTGGAACGCCCTTACCACATACTGGACTCTCATAACCCTTGGCCCGATGGCGCTGGCCGGCTCCATCTACCTCTCGGTCAAAATCCAGTACATTCTAAACCAGTCCAGCTACACAAGCGGCATAGATTTTCTCTCTATCTTTCCCTACCTTATCATCTGGATGCTCTTTTTCGTAACTTACAAAATCTCCACAACCGTTCTCATACGCTTCAAAGCGGCTCTGATCTCCTCCTTTTTCGCCTCTCTTATCTGGTATATGGGCAAAAATATCTTCATCTACTACACCGTCCACAACAAAACCTACGCCACAGTTTACGGCTCTTTCAGCACCCTGCTCTTTTTCTTTCTCTGGATCTACCTCTCCTGGATCATCTTCCTATACGGCCAAAAGCTATGCTACCTCCTTAACCAGGAAGAGAAAGAAAGAGAGCCCAAGAGCGGCCTGAAGATAGAGTGCGATACGACTCTTGACGGCAGCGATGCCGAGTCCGACAAAAAGAGCCAGCAACCATAGCGGTGCAAAAACCTCCGCCTTGCTTGAAGCAGGAGGTATATGCAAAAGAGAAAGCAGTGGATCGTCTGCGAAGTATCCGTACCCTAAAATATGCAAGAGCATAGAGACGGGATAGAAGACGGAAAAGAGAATCGTAAGCGGTATTGAGAGAAGTTGATATAGTGAGAAGATGCCAAAAATCGAGTGAACGATAGGAAGCATCATAAGGTATAGCCAAATATTTATGAGCAAAAATCTGCTCCATTTCGGCCACCCTTCGCTAAGTTGCAGAAACTGGTATATGAAAAAGACTCCGCTAACCGAAAACCAAAAGCCTATGGAGAAGAGCAGCTCGGGAAAGAGCGCTATGAGCAAAACGACACAAAAGGCCAGAAAGGAGAAGCTCAAAAGCTCCAACCCGAACAGAAGCGCCAGCCATCCGACCAGAAGCATCGCGTAGGCTCTTAAAAGTGACGGCGGCATACCGGTAAAAAGAAGATAGGCTCCAAGAAGAAGCAGAGTGACTACGCCAAGATCGAGCACTCTGTGGCGCCAAGGGAAAAATCTTCTTTGAAGCGGCACGTAAAGCAGCGAAAGGGCTCCATATATCAAAAACCATAAAAGCCCCAGATGAAAGCCGCTGAGCGCGAGCAGATGACTAACTCCCAAAAGCGCCACCCTCTCTCTAAGCTCTTTGGATATTGGAAGCGCCAGAAACAGAGCGCCGTAGAGCTGCTCCATGAAGGGGTGTGAGTGTTGCGCCTTTATCTTTTCAAAAAGAGCCATTCTGTAAGATCGCTCATGCTCAACCCTAACGATTGCCGAAGGGATATAGGGAGTTTTCAGATAGTCGTAGAAGGATACTCTCTTTGGAAAGAGCAAGAGCCTCACTCTTCTACCGGTCAAATCCTTTATAGGTTCGCGCGAAGTAGTGAAAAAAGCAAGACCATCTTCGCTTTGAAGCTTCAAAACCTCATATTTTCTACCATTTTTCTCTTTTGTATACTGCAGAAGCACATCCGCTTCGACAAAAATCTTTTTGAAGCTCTTAAATTGACGATACTCGAAGTACCTCCATCCAAGCGAAAGCAAAAAGAGAATAGAGGCGCCAAGCAGAAAAACTCTCCACTCGTAACTCCCCTCGATCAGCGTAGGCTCAGATAGGCGGAAGCTCAATTTTGGTTTCGGCTCCGGTGTCTATGTTGCTTTGCTCGTAGACTATCTCCACCGGTACGTGACCGGCATCGACGAAGCGGGTGAATCGCTTTTGAAATTTCAGTTCTATTATGCCCGTTGGTCCGTTACGCTGCTTGCCTATGATAATCTCCGCATCCTCCTCTTCCTTTTCATGAAAAGCGGACTTATACTCTTTCCCTTCGGCACGCGCCTTCATCTCCTTCTCTTTCTCTTCGCGAATCCTGTAGACATCGTCACGATATACGAACAAGATAATATCCGCATCCTGCTCTATGGCGCCCGATTCGCGAAGGTCTGAGAGCATCGGGCGTTTGTCGGCTCTCGACTCCAAAGAGCGGTTAAGCTGTGAAAGTGCCACTATCGGTATCTGAAGCTCTCTGGCAAGCATCTTCAAACCTCTTGAGATTTCGCTTACCTCCTGATGCCTGTCTTTGTTGCTGCCGCTGCTCATTAGCTGCAGATAGTCTATCATCGCCACCTTTATCTCAGGGTGGTGAGCTTTCAGTTTTCTAAGCTTCGCTCGAACCTGGTGGATATTCAAGCTCCCCTCATCGTCTACGAAGAGCTTCTGCGCACTCAGCCAGTCGACCGCTTCAGAAAGCCTGGTCCACTCCTCGTCCGTGAGATTCCCAACGCGAAGATCCTGCAGGGCTATGGAGGTTTTAGCGCTAAGAAGCCTGAGCACCAGCTGCTCCGCAGGCATCTCAAGAGAGAAGAAAGCCACACCGTCACCCTTTTCAAGGGCTTTCAGGGCCATATTGAGCGTAAAAGCGGTATTGTGCGTTACGGTCATATCTTCAAGCAAAAAGAGATGGTTCCCATCGAGAACAAATCCGTAGTAGTCGTCCACTCTGTCTGGAACCACCTCTATGCCTGTATGCTTTACATCTCTTGAAGTCTTTCTCGCTCTCGCTTTTTTTCTAGCTATCTTCGTAGGGATCCGTTCCAAATCGCCGACGATTCTAATGCGGTAAACCTCGGCTTCATACCCTCTATCCTTTATAGTAGCTCGCTTCTTTTTCAAAGAGACTCTAAAGCCGAGAGTATCTGCCAACAGTTTTATATCTCTTGAGAGTTTTCTATCTTTTTGTACAATTTCGAAAACATGAAACTTGTCGTCATAATATCCGTCACTATCTATCAAGCCAGCAAGCAGTTGCAGCCTCACCTCTTTACTGTTTGTCATATATAGTTTTGGAATATGCTTAGCTCCCAAAAGTCCCAGTTCGCGTAAAATTTTTTGAAGAGAGAAGTCTCGATGCACATTTACGGCACAACCGTTGGTAATGGCGTACATCGGACATTTCCCCGCCGACTCATAGAGCTTGAGCGTCAGACCGAGTTTCGCGGCATAACACTCCAAAAACTCCACTACTTCACTATCTTCCGTTGCGATTCTTACATCGCTCTGACGCCCGTCACCGAGCCAAACTCCTAAAAAATATGGATCTATAGGCACATCTTTTTCGGGAAAGTCCACGGCTACCTTGTACCCTTTATAGTTACTTTTGAACTTATCGCTCTTTTTTATATACTCTTTTACCGATATGTTCAAAACATCTCCGTGTTTATGCCCACCTTCGTTACGGCTACGCTTCAAAGAGAGTATATGGCTCTCGTTGACACGGTAGTCTATGCCCCTCTTCTGCTTCACCCAATACATCATCTCCCGCCCTCTAGCTATGGAGAGGACACGCCTTGGAGTGGAGTCGTCTCCCATCAAAAGGTCGCCTACTTTTACATCCTCCACTTTTTTTAAACTTCCGTCATACATAAAAACTTTCGTCCCTCTGCCCAAGCACTTACCCATCGAAGGCCTCGCCGCCACGATGACGAGATCTCCCTCCCCGAAACCTGAAGTCATTCGGTTCAACTCTTTGAATCCGGTATCGACACCTATAAGCATCGAGTTGCCCCGCTCTTTCATCTTCTTTATATACTCGATGGTGCTAAGAGCCATCTCTTCGCTCTCTCTGAAGTCCTGCGAAGAGCCTTCGGAGGTTATCGAGTAGAGTTTGGACTCCACCGCATCCATAACATCGGTCACAGGCAGATCATCTTCTACCGTCAACTTTTTTATCTCGGTAGCAAGCCCGACAAGTGCGCGTTTTTGCGACTTCGCTTTTATCTCTTTTATGTAGGCGTGTGTGTTCGAAAGAGGGTTGGCTCCCAAAATATCCAAAAAAGCGACCTCATCGAACCTCTTTTTGGCGCTCAACTTCTGGCGCAAAAACTCTTCGTCTATCGGCATATCGGCCCTGAAAAGCTCCTCCATAGCGCTAAAGAGATGCTGATGGAACGGGTGGTAGAAATCTTCCGGTTTAAGCTGCGAAGCTATCTCTTCATACTCCGCCGGATCGAAGATGATCGTGCTTAAAACGGCACGTTCGATGTTTAAGTTATATAGATGCTCTTCCATTTTACTCCGCCTCTTTCGCCAGCTTCTCCACCTCTTTCAAAAATCGCTCTACAAGTTCGCTCTCCTGCAGTTTAGCGACAACCTCCCCTTTAACCATAACAAGGCCGCTCCCTTTGCCGTAAGCTATGGCGACATCCGCACTCTTCGCCTCCCCTATGGCGTTTACAACGCACCCCATTACCGAAACGTTCAACGGAGTCTTTATATGCTTGGTCCTCTCCTCCACTTCAGAGACAGCCTTCACCAGATCCGCCTCTATACGGCCGCAAGTAGGACAGGAGATTATGTTGAGCCCCTCTTTGGCTACGCCGCTATCTTTAAGTATCGCCCTTGCGACCTCTATCTCCTTTTCGAGCTCCCCGGTAATGGAGACTCTCATCGTATCGCCTATACCTTCAAGAAGTAGCGCTCCAAGAGCTATCGCGCTTTTTATAGTGGCATGAAAGACAGTTCCCGCTTCCGTTACCCCCAGATGAAAAGGGTACTCCACAAGGGGCCTTAGCATCCGGTAAGCCTCCACCGTCCTCTCTACATCGCTTGCTTTCATAGAGACTTTTATGTCGGTAAAGCCCAGGTCTTCCAGGAATTTTATGTTGTAAAGCGCGGACTCCACCATCCCTTTGGCCGTCTGCCCGTAACGATCTTCAAACTCCTTCTCCAGACTTCCGCAATTGACCCCTATGCGAATAGGTATATCTCTCTCTTTGCAAGCCTTCACCACCTCTTTGACGCGACTCTTTTCGCCTATGTTGCCCGGGTTTATCCGTATGCAGTCGACAGACTCCGCGGCGATCAGTGCAAGACGGTAGTTGAAGTGTATGTCGGCAACCAGAGGCAGAGAGGTTTTGGCGCGTATCTCTTTCAAAGCGTTCGCATCTTCATAGTCGGGTACCGCGACTCTGACTATATCGGCTCCGGCAAAGTGCAAACGATTTATCTGCTCGACCGTAGCTTCAATATCGGCGGTACGCGAATATGTCATAGACTGAACGGAGATAGGAGCGTCCCCTCCTATAGCTACGTCTCTTACATATATCTTTTTTGTAGGGTATCGTTTTATCATAACTTCTGACTGCCGCTATCGCCAAATTTTAGAAAAGTCGATCTCCAAACTGCATACAGATAGCTCCAGCCTGCACTTTTCGTTTGTAAAGTCGTCAACTTTCATGTATTCGCCGTTACTGTTTAACCTGTACAGCTTTACGACACTTCTGTTTGGATAGACAAGTCCATAGTACCTGACACCCTCCCTGCGATAAAGCTCCATCTTTACGCTCTCATCCCTTCTAGCCGTCGAAGCCGAGATGATCTCAAAGATCACTTCCGGAGCTTTGTCTACACTCTCTTTTATCTCCTTGCATATCAAAAGGACATCGGGCCTGACTATAGTATCTTCAGAAATCTCATAATCGACATCCTGCAAAACCAAACACTCTCTACAGCCGCCTTTGCCTTCGACCCCTTTTTCAAGCTCCATCGCAATTTTCAAAGATAATCTCTGATGAGTCACTCCCGGGGCCGGAGACATGGCATAAGGATGCCCCTCTATAAGCTCCCAGTCACCCTCCCATCGGTAGTAGTCGTCTCTATTGTATCTCTCATCATAATTAATTGCTTCCATAGCAGCGATTATACCATATCAGGCAAAATCCACCGGGTCCATATCTACCTCGAAACTCCCATCAAACACACCCTTTACGACCCTCAAAAGATCGGCCCGTTTTTCACTTCTTAAAAGTATGTTGTACCTGTACTTTCCGGCAATCTTCTCTATAGGCGCCTTATCGGCTCCCACAACTTCCACTTTTGCAAAACTCTCGACCCTCTCTTTCACTCTATTCATCTCGCTCTCTGCCCGTTTTTCGTTTTTTGAAGAAAAAAGGAGTCTGCAAAGGTGCATCGACGGCGGGTAGAGCCCATCTCTTGAAGCTATCTCCTCTTTCAAAAAACTCTCGTAATCTCCGATATATTGCCCAAAAAACTCCGCATCGTTGCTCTGCACTATCACTTCGGCTTCCCGTGAACGCCCCGCACGCCCTGCAATCTGCACGAAAAGCGACTGCGCCCTCTCCCTGGCTCGGTAGTCCGGAAGCGCAAGAATATAGTCGAGCCCAAGTATGATTGCCAGGGTGATATCGGGGTAGTCGTGCCCCTTTGCGAGCATCTGGGTGCCTACCAGGATGTTCGTCTCTCTTTTTGAAAAACTATCAAGTGCCTTTTGAAGCTTCCCGGCGGTCGTTATCGTATCTTTGTCGAACTGCTGAACTTTAACACCTTCAAACTCCCTCTCAAGCTCCTCTACGACTTCCGCCGTACCTATTCGCTCACTGCTTATGTGGTAGCCGCACTTTGGGCACTTTTGAGGAATCTTTTCGGCATACCCGCAGTAGTGGCACCTGACCATCCTTCGACCTCTGTGCAGACTCATTCCGACCGAGCAGAAAGGGCACTCTACCCTGTAGCCGCAACTATCGCAATATAGATATTTGAAGTTTCCTCTGGTAGGCAGAAAAACCAGCACCTGTCCATCTGCGTCAAGATGCCTCTTTATAGCCTCTTTCATAGAGCCGGTCAAAGAGCAACCGCCCCTTTCGAAAATGAACCTCTTTTTCGTCTTGACGAAAGGCTCCTCGATGCGAACCACAGGCTGCCTAGCATATGTCGAAGTGCTCGGAGTCGCACTTCCTAAAACAACTTTCGCTCCCAAAACCTTTCCCATATAAAGAGCCAGGTCCCTTGCATGGTAGCGCGGCCTGTTGTGCGCTTTGTAACTGTCGTCATGCTCCTCATCCACCACTATCAAGCCTATATCTTCAAGAGGCAGAAAGAGAGCCGAGCGCGGGCCGGCCACTATCTTGACCCTTCCTTCTCTTATCCCCTTTAAAGTCTCCTCTCTTCTCTTTTTTGTCAACTTGGAGTGCCAGATGGCTACAAGGTCGCCGAAGTGAACTTTTAGACGCTTCTCCATCTGAGGAGTCAGACTGATTTCAGGCATCAAAAAGATGGAGCTTTTCTGCTCTTTGAGCATCTTTGCGAAAAGTTTCATATAGATCTCTGTTTTACCGCTTCCGGTAGGCGCAAAAAGCAGAGTCGACTCTTTATCCAAACAGAAGTCGTAAGCCTTCTGCTGCGCTGAGGTCAAACCGATTTCAGGCTCTTTAATATCAGGTCTAAACGGCTTAGTCTCTTCGGTTTTAAAAGGTTCAAAAAGAGCGAGAGCCTCGGCCAAGCTACAGCTGTAATATTCGCTTATAAAATGCGCTGTTGAGAGTTGGTAAGGTTTAAATATATACCCTTTTGCTCTATCTATAAAAAGAGTTTTAAACTCACCTTTTTTTGAGATATCTACCACGACTCCTGAAACTATTCTATTTTGCAAAGAGACCTCTACAACGCTTCCTATGACCAAAGGTTCGTTAAATGCATATGTTAAAGGATGAAGTTTTCGCCCTAAAACGGCGACTTTATAGTAGTAATATCTCTTAATTTGTAAATCTATCACAAATAGTTGCAGAGTATGAAGCTGTCTTGTTGCACTCGAAGTTACCGGTTGTACTGTCGTAATTAAAGACTATATCCCCGTTTGATGTTTTAAATATGTAGGTATTGTTAACGCTACTGCTCCACTCTCCTACATCCGTGCCGCTTGTAACGCCGCTTGAGACTACATCAAAAAGCTTTGAGTTATCTAATGAAGCAGGGTAGAGAGTATCTGCTCCTTTTAGAAGCTGCTCGGAGCGAAAATTGCTAATCCCGGATCTTACGGCAGCAACCTGACTTTGCGCTTTAGAGACATATGCATCGCCTACGACTCCGGAAAACTTAGGCAAAGCTATAGCGGCTAAGATACCGAGCACGACAATAACAAAGATAACTTCTACCATTGTAAACGCTGCTCTATATCTTAAAAAAAACATTCTCTTTTAAACCTTAATTTATGTTTAGTTAACTTAGCCGGGTATGATAACAGTCACATACCCGGCTAACTAGCTACTGAATCGTTAAGTTTTTATCTTTTCCTGCGACAAATGTAACATACGGTGCAACAGTGCTATTGCCTTCGAAACAGTAGAATTGTACAGTTTTATCTCCAACTGTAGCGGTTGCGATAGAAGAACCATTACTGGCGCTATTATCGCACTTTGTAAGGTCAAAGGTAGAAGAACCGATTACTTCGGGAATATCTACATACTTTGACATATCAAATGTAGCTGCACCAGGAAGATCACTTATTTTTCCATTTTTCCCTTCCATCATTGCTTTTGACCATAAAGAAGGAAATACCGTCCTATTCAATGTCCCTGCAAAAGATTTCACATTACCTAACTGTGCCTGCTCACTAACACCTACAAACTTAGGCAGAGCAACAGCCGCCAAAATTCCCAAAATCACGATCACGAAGATCAACTCGATCATTGTAAAACCACGTCGCATAGCAACTCCTTTTAAAGTAGTTTTCGTCCTTTGTCGCTACAAAGGCTCGAGAGTATTATCGGCCAAAATCTGTAAATGTTTACTTAACTGAAGAAAAATATTTTGTAAACGAGTGTTACTGAAGCTTTTTCAGGAGCTCTTCGAGCCTCTTTTCAAGCTCGAGATACTCTATTTGCTTGGTTAAAAAGGCTTGCAGCAGAGTTTTCGTCTCGTTGTCGTTGGCCGGATCGAAAAGCTCCGACAGCTCCTTTTCAACCCTCTCGGCAAAAGGCTCTTCAAGAGTTATAGTATATCTTTTGCCTCCGATAACGAGAGAGATCTTTTTCATTCTCTGCTACTCTGAAAGCATCGCTTCTATTTTGCCGATGATCTCTTCTATCTCGAGATCTTTCATAGCGAGCTCATCGGATAGTTTGGCGATCTGCGCATCTTTGGCTTCGCTTTGGGCTTTCAGAGCCACCATCTCGTTTCTGAGCCTGACGTTTTCCTCCTCCAGACGCTTCAGACGAGCCACTACCTCGTCGATCTTTTCGCCCAGCCTGTCGATAACGGGCCTCTTTTCCATGCAAGTCCTTAACTATTGGTATATATGGTTGGTATAATTATAGACTAAAAAAACTGATGTTACGCAATTTTCGCTCGCCGAGTGCTTCACGCGCTTTGGCAAAATTTTTTTAAAATAGGGAGTATCTTGCTTTTTGAACTCAAATGCGACTTTCAGCCCGCCGGCGACCAGCCTAACGCCATAAAACTTCTTACCAACTCCATAGAGGCGGGCAACAGGTACCAGACTCTGCTGGGCGTTACCGGGAGCGGAAAGACCTTTACTATGGCTCAAGTTATACAAAAACTACAGATGCCCACCCTCATCATGACGCACAACAAAACTCTGGCGGCCCAACTCTACAGCGAATTCAAAGGCTTTTTCCCAAACAACCATGTGGAATATTTCATAAGCTATTACGACTACTACCAGCCCGAAGCCTACATTCCAAGGCAGGATCTTTTCATAGAGAAAGATAGCGCCATAAACGACGAGCTGGAGAGGCTGAGGCTCAGCGCCACCGCAAGTTTGCTTACATACGACGATGTCATAGTGGTAGCTTCCGTTTCGGCGAACTACGGCCTTGGAAACCCCATAGAGTACAAAAAGATGGTCCAAAAACTTGAAATCGCAGATGAGATGGAGCAAAAAAAGCTCCTTCTTAGACTTGTCGAGATGGGTTACAAACGAAACGACAACTTCTTCGACAGAGGCGATTTCAGGCTAAGCGGCGACGTTATAGACATATATCCGGCAT
>Ga0256840_1004751_pt1 | contig 10011 bp, 8 predicted proteins | sample 355202metaG_FD_185969 | JGI IMG/M metagenome (GOLD analysis project Ga0256840, IMG submission 185969) | Hydrothermal vent microbial communities from Mid Atlantic Ridge, Atlantic Ocean - 355-202 | ecosystem: Environmental > Aquatic > Marine > Hydrothermal vents | place: Atlantic Ocean: Mid...
ACTTGCTTGGTTTTCCTAACTTTGAAGTGAGGACGAGTTTTAACAACTTCTTGTTAAATACCTTTTCTCATCTTCCCTCAAAAGAAAGAAATTATGATAAAATTTTTGACGTTCTTGAAATGGGCAACGTAGGTGAATTAGAATCAGTGTTTAAGTCCATCTTTGCCTCTATTCCCCATGATTGGTTTCGAAAAAACAACTTACAAGAATACGAAGGATTTTATGCCAGCGTATTTTATGCCTATTTTTGTGGTCTTGGTTTAGAGGTGAGAGTAGAAGACGTAACCAATTTTGGTCAGGTGGATATGACGGTAATTTTTGATAATAGATGTTATTTGTTTGAGTTTAAGGTAGTGGATAAGGCAGATGGAAAATCAATAGAGCAGTTAAAGGAAAAAAGGTATTTTGAAAAATATCAGTGCAAGTTTGCTGAGATATATTTGATTGGGGTGGAGTTTGGTAAGGAGGAGAGGAACGTTGTGGGGTATTATTGGGAGAAATTGTAAATATTGGACAATGCAATGCGTCCTAAAAAACGCTTTATAACATAAGAAAACCTTAATCAATAGATAAAATACGTATGGTCTGAAGCAGGGGATAATTCTTGTAATCGCTGTTTTGCTGCTTGTTTTTGGGATTTTTGGTCTGCTTTTTTTATAACCAACGTATAGAGTTTCTTGGCCATTGCAGTATTTCCCAATTGTTCACTGAGCTGAGCTGCTCTATATAGGGCTGTAATAGCCCAAATGTGTTCTTGAGGATAAAAATAAGCAACTTTTAAGTATTCTTTTATTGCCTGTTTGTTTTTTTGTTCTAATTGATAAGTTTCAGCTAACCAAAAATAGGTTTCTGCGCGTAAAGAAGAAGAAAGTTTAGGAAAGTTAGTGAGTAAATTGGTAAAAATGTTTTCAGCCAAAGCCAATTGGCCAAGTCTTTGCGCCAAAAGTCCCAATTTTACTATTTTGACGGGATCTAGATCCAGTTGGTTGGGTTTTAGATCACTTAATAGCTGTAAGTAAACCTGCAAAGCTTGTTTGGGGTGGTCCAACTCCATCAACAAACCTGCCTTGGCCTTTAAAAATTCTATGTTTGTTTTTGGACCTAACAACTTTGGATTGACTTTTTTAAGGTAAGTCCAAGCCAGCTTTTTCTGACCTTTTTTATAGGCATTTTTGGCCAAAAACAGATGGGCTTGCTGTCCCCAATAACTGTGGGGAAATAAAAACGAAAGCTGATAAGCTGAGGTATAATTTAACTCACGTTTCGCCGTTAGTCTCTGGTAGTAAGCCAACATAGACAAGGGCTCTGGATGCAAAGGATCCTTTAATTCTGTAAATTGAAACCCAACTAAAGCAAGACTAGTTTTTAAAAATTGTTTGGAATAAGTAGGGTAGAGTTTGAAAACCAATTGGGGATCGTTATTTAACCTAGCCAAAACCAAATTCAGCTTGAGATCGTTGCTAGCCAATGAACGAGTCAACTTTTGGGCCTGTTTTAACTTATGGTTAAAAATTAAATAAGCAAAATAAAGCAAAGAAAGCTGTTTTTTGACTGCTGGCTCAATGAAAATAGAACTTAGTTGTTTTTGAATTAAAACCAATCCCTCTTTGGCTGAAAGCAGGTTCAAGTGGTTAATAAATTCTTTTAATTTGGTGCTGTTGGTTTGAAAACGTTCACCTTGAAACTGAACAAAATCCTGGCCAAAAATTTCTTGCCAAAGATTGTTAGACGTATCTTTAGCCAAGAGTAAGTGCATAAATTTTTGCCAATTAGAAAAAGATTGCAAAGAAAAGATGTTTGGATTCAGGCCCAAGTAATCAATTAAAATAAGTTTTAATCCCAAAAGATATTTTTTTTCTGGACTAATGACAGGAGGAGATAATTTTAATTGGCTAAGTTCTTTAAAGACTAACGCGTTGGGCCAAGAAGCCAAAGCAAAGTTAAGGATTTTTTGCCACTTGAGGGGATCAGGCAAGGTCGTTGACCAAAGCTGATCAAGGCACGCGCACAAAATAAAGTTGTCCAAGTTAGGTTCAGTTTTGATTACTTTTTTTAATTCCTTTGGGCTAAGTAAATCTTTTAGCCTAGCGTATTGATAAGCCGCTTCAAAAAAATCTCCTTGGGCCCGAAGAGCTCTGGCGTAAATTAAGTAAATGCTTTTTTGAGTAGGAGAGGGTAGGGTAGAGATGAGCTTGGTTTGGGTGTGAAAAAAGTTGATAATTTGCTCGTATTTTTTGAGTTTAAAACAAGATTCTAAAAAAGGCTTAACCAAAGCAGGAGTAAGAGCAAATTTCTGATTAACAAAAAGATCGTAAGCTCCAAGCTCGTATAACCAAAGGTCAAAGTTCTTGGAAGTTTTGGCCCAGGCCCAAGAGAGATTAAAAAACAACGTCCCCAATAAAAGCATTGCACATATCTTTTTCATAAATTGTCCTTACACTAAATTGTTAATCGCTAAAGGTTTTAGTCTAATCAAACCAAAATAAAAATTCAATCAAAAATAAAACGAAAATTTTTCGAAAAAACGAAAACATTTACTTTCGTTTTACGGAATGTTAAAAAAAACGATACGTCAGTTATCAGGAGTTTACAAATGAACGTAGGTCCAAGAATAAAAGAGATTAGGACAAGGCTTGGTTTGACCTTGCAGGATTTTGCCAAAAAGATAGGGATTTCTATTAGTACATTATCGGATTTAGAAAACGGAAAAACCAATCCTTCTACAGATACGCTTATCTCCTTGGCAAAAAACGTAAACGTTAATTTAGAATGGGTGTTGTTGGGTAAGGGTAACGTTTTTCGAACTTTCGAAAACAAAACAAACGTTAAAAAAGTGCCGTGGCTTAAAGGAAATGTAAAAACAGACAAACGAGGAAATATTATTTTAGATAGAGCCAAAGAAAGTTTTTTAAGTAACGGACTCGTGCCTTTGCTCAAGGATGACCAAGCTTATTTTTTGTGGGAATATGGAGGGGATAATTTAGAGCCTTTTATTTATCCTGGAGACGTAGTTTTGATCAATACCAGTTTGGAGATGCGTCAAGATATTATAAGTGGTCAAATTTACTTGTGCAAAATGCAAGACGGCTGGATTACTTTAAAAGTTTTAGTTCAAGAGGCCCAAGATCAAATTTGTTGTCTTAACTTTAATCCCAATTACCAGCCCGTTAGCTTTAAATTAAAAACAGAAATCAACAAGTACGTTTTGGGCAAGGTTCAATGGATCGGACGAACCATTGCTTAAGGACCAATCACTTTTTTTTGATGCGTCTGCAAAAAACTCTGTTTATCACAGCCTTGTTAAGAGAAAACGTAATTTTTTTTTGCGTCTTTCTTCATCTGGAACAAGGCTTTTCCCGTCTAATTTTGCCAATCTAATTTTGCCAAAATTTCAAAGCTATTTGATAATAATATTTTTTATTTATAAATAGTTACAAGATTTTTTTAAAAAATTTTTTAAAAAATACAAATAACTGCCTTTTATTATTTATCTTTTTTTCAGATAAATTTTTTAGTTTTTTTTCCCAAAAGAAAAAAAGCAAGTCTTTTTCAAGAGTTATAGTAGAGATAAATAATTGTCCCATAATGTAAATTATGTAAACTTTAATTAAAACGTATTTTGCAGGATCATCATTAAACGTTTGTTTTACAATTTTAAGCCAAACTGAAAAAAACAAAGTTTTTGCAGACGCATCTTTCTTTTTATGTTTTTAAAATTTTATGGTTTATGTTTCTCAAGTTAAAAATTATCTTTTTTTGATATACCGAAAAAGTTTTGTTTAAATTCAATCCGCTCAAAATTAGCTAAATGACTAAGCAAACTAAAGTCTTAATCATATTGTCCAGAAAGGTATTACTTATATAAAGGTAAAAAAGCAAACGAGGTCAATTGGTGTTAAGAAAAATTAGATAGAAAGCTCCAGCGACTTATTTCTTTTTTTGGCTTTCTAATTGTTTTAAGAATTTGTCCCTGCATTCATAACTGCAAAAGCACTCTACCCTCTCCCCTATTTTTACTCTGATGTCACTGTTTTTGGGGACAAAGGTTCCGCAGATGGGATCTTTGACTAATTCTTTGCCACTGGACTTAAGAGGTTCTTCTTTGCTTAGAACTGGATCTTTTTTAGGTTTAAAAATTAACTTGTACAAAAGGTAAAGAGCAACAATAGTAATGATAAACTTAAACATAACTACTCCTTTATGTCTGCCAGATTTTTTGACCTGTTACTTTAAAGTGTAATCGTTGCAAATAGTCGTCTATAGGTCTATTTAATACGTACGGTATAAGTTCTTTTAAGGGTACCAAAACAAAAGCGCGCTTAAACATTTTGGGATGAGGGATAACCAGCTCAGGCAAGTTGATTTTTTCTTGGCCAAAAAGCAATACATCCAAGTCTATAGACCTTGGACCGTATCTTTCTTTTCTTATTCTGCCCATTTTGGTTTCAATGTTGGCTAACATCTTCCAAAACTCCAAAGGGGAAGTCTGTCCCCTTACAGTTAGTTCTAAAACCTGATTGGCAAACCAAGGTTGATCTTTTTTTTCTTGGGGCTCGGTCCAATACGTGCTAGAGGCTCTGGAATTGATTACACAACCTAAGGTTTCAAGGTAATATCTGGCCTTAATCAGGTTGTGCACGGGATCGTTTAAGTTGGAACCTAAGCTTACGTAAACCTTGACCAAACTCATAATCTTTTTAAACTAATCTGACTTGGACCAAAAATCAATTTTTAATTAAAAATTGACTAAATAAAAAAATTGGATTTAAAAATAATATTAAAGATGCGCCTTAAAAAACTTTATCTTTTCCAATTTGGCTTAAAATTGTGAAATAAACGTTCAATTATTTAAATTAGTTATAATCTAACTTGTTGAGAAAAAAGGCGAATTTTTTTGTGGACGTCGATGTGTTGCAAGCAAGCAACCCTATCAAAAAAATCAAAAATTTCGTTTCTTGAAAAAATAGCTTGTCTATGACTAGTTGAATTTATTATGATTTTTTTATTTACCCTATTGTCAATCTATACTATGCCAACGAAGTTTTTGGAAAAGCGTCTTATATCTATTGGAGAATTTAAAAATTATGACGTTTGATAGGTATGTTCAAGAGTTTAAACACTATCTTTTGGCTATAAAACGTCTTTCAGCCCAAAGCGTCAGTTCTTATCTGCAAGACCTAAAGTCCTTTAAAAATTTTTTATCCCAGCAAGAAATAAATCAGTTAGCCAAGATAAATGAGGATCATCTTTTTTTTTACCTCGTTTTTTTGCGTCAAAAAGGACTCCAAAACCGTTCTTTAGCTAGACATCTATCTGCCTTGCGACAATTTTTTTTATTTTTAACTGAACGCAATTATCTGCAAAAAAATCCCGCCTTATTTTTAGACAATCCAAAGCTTCCCAAGTTATTGCCCAAGGTGCTTAGTTACGAAGAAGTAACCGCCCTACTCTCTCAACCTGATCTTCACACTCCATTAGGTTATCGAGACAGAACTATGTTGGAAGTGCTTTATGCCTGTGGACTGAGAGTTTCTGAATTAATCAACTTAAAACCCCTTGACTTTGACGTAAACGCAGGAATTTTGCGAGTTTGGGGAAAAGGAGGTAAAGAGAGACTTGTTCCCATTCACTCGAGAGGTTACGAGTTTTTGGAAAATTACTTGCAAAAAATTCGGCCCCAATTTAAACCCAAGCAAGACGTTATGTTTTTAAACCGCTCTGGGAAGAGACTTTCTCGGCAAGGAGTGTGGAAAATAATTAAAAAATACAGCCTACAGGCAGGGATTAGCAAAAAGATCTCTCCGCATACCCTAAGACATTCTTTTGCCACCCATCTTTTAGAAGGGGGAGCGGATCTTAGAACCGTGCAAATTTTACTGGGGCACAGTGACGTCTTGGCTACAGAGATTTACACTCAGGTAGCTACGCAAAGACTTCAACAAGTTTATGCCCAATTACATCCAAGAAATTAAAAAAATAAAAAACATAATCAATGCAAACCCCAAGACAAGATAAATTAAAAGTTGAAACTATCATTACCTGCCACAAAAATGCTGACTTTGATGCCTTGGCCAGTATGCTTGCAGCTAAAAAACTTTATCCCCAAAGCGCGCTTATTTTTCCAGGGATCCAAGAAAAAAGCTTACGTAACTTTTTTTTGCAAAGCACTTCTTATTTTTTTGACTTTAAAGAGGTGAAAGAGATTTGTCTTGAACAGGTAAAAAGACTTGTCGTGGTTGATACGCGTCAAAAGGATCGCCTGCCCCACGTCCAAGAAATTTTTACTCGTCCTGACGTACAACTAGAAGCCTATGATCACCATCCTGATTCGCCCAATGATTTAAAAGTACACAAACTTACCTATAAACCGTGGGGGGCAACCACTTCTATTTTGGTTCATTTGCTTAAATCCAAAAGTATTGCCATCACTCCTGACGAAGCCACTATTCTTGGTCTTGGCATTTACGAGGATACAGGTTCGTTTAAGTTTAATTCCACTACAGAACACGACTTTTTAGCTGCAGCCTGGTTGCGTGAGCAGGGAATGGACGTGGACTTTATTGCGGACGTGCTCAAACACGAGATGAGCGCTGATCAAATTTACGTTTTAAACCAGCTTATCCGCAACAGTACTCAATATCCGATAAATGGCATTTCTGTAACCATTGCAGAGGTCTCGTTAGAAGACTACGTACAGGATACGGCTTTTATCGTGGCCAAAATGATGGAAATAGAGAGCCCTGTAGTTCTTTTTATTTTGGCGCAAATGAGAGATCGTATTCACGTCATTGCCAGAAGTAAAACCAATAAAGTCAACGTAGGAGAAATTTGCAACCTATTAGGAGGAGGCGGTCATACCTATGCAGCCTCTGCAGTAATTAAGGACGAACCTTTACCTCAAGTCAAAGAAAAGCTATTGACCCTTTTATACTCCAAGATAAACGTTCAAAATAAAATCAAAGACTTTATGTCTTCGCCGCCTATTTGTATTCCTCAAGACGAAACGTTAAAGTCTGCCTCGTCTTTAATGACCAAATTGGGATTAAAGGCAGTGCCTGTAGTAAAATCAAAAACCAAAATCTGCGTTGGGATTTTAGAACATCAATTGGCAGAAAAAGCAGTTGTCCACAATTTAGGCCACTTGCTGGTTCAGGATTATATGCAAAAAAGGTTTTTTACGTTAACTCCTACGGACGAAATAACTAAAGCCATTGAAATAATTTTAGAACACAAACAGCGTCTAATTCCTATCGTTGATGGAAAAGACATAGTTGGAGTCCTGACCCGAACGGATCTAATCAACTTTTTAGTCCAAGATCCAGAAGCCATACCCAAGGAAAACTTTGGTTCTAAAAGGACCAAAAATTTAAAATCTGTTTTAAAAGAAAAGCTAAGACCAGATCACTATCAATTGATCTCTTTGGCTGGACAAATAGCCCGAGAATTGAACTTTAAAGTGTATTTGGTGGGAGGAATTATTCGAGATCTTTTGCTTAATTTTCCTGCGCTGGATATTGACTTGGTGGTTGAAGGTGATGGGATTGAATTTGCTAAAAAATTAGCTCAACAACTCAACGCTAGAGTTAAAACCCATGCCAAATTTAAAACCGCAGTAATTATTTTGCCTGAGGGAGAAAAAATAGACGTAGCCACGGCCAGATTAGAATACTACGAGCATCCCGCTGCCCTGCCTACGGTTGAAATGTCTTCGTTAAAGATGGACTTATACCGCAGAGACTTTACCATTAACACTCTAGCCGTAGATCTTTGTCCAGATAATTTTGGGCAATTGATTGACTTTTTTGGGGGACAAAACGACTTAAAACAAAAAAGGATTCGGATCCTGCACGCTTTAAGTTTTATTGAAGACCCCACCCGAATTTTGCGCGCTATTCGTTTTGAACAGCGTTTTGACTTTCAAATTGGTCCCCAAACCTTAAAACTTCTCAAAAATGCTTTACAGCTAGATATGTTAAAAAAAATCTCTGGCAAGCGTATTTATCAAGAATTAAAGTTGATTTTGCGCGAAAAAAAAGTCATAAACTGTATTTTTCAGTTACAAAAGTACAATATTTTGGCTGCTATTCATCCTCTATTAACCTTAAAACCAAAACTAGAAGAAGTTCTGTACGAAGCCAATAACATTTTGCATTGGTATAATTTTTTATATTTAGCAGAAAAAATAGAAACAGACGTTTTTTATCTTTTGCTTTTGACTTTTTATCTTAAATACTTGGAAACCAAAGAGGTCTTGCAAAGATTAGACTTTACTCCCAAAAAAATTAAAAATTTTTTAATCTGCAAAGAACAAGTAAGGTCGTTGCTCAGAACTAAGTTTCTCAAGAACAGTGATTTATTTATCAAATTGGACCAATTGCCTATCGAAGGAGTTTTATTGGCTATGTCTTTGGTCAAAACAGATAGTTTAAAACAAACAATATCTACGTACGTAACCAATTATCGTCGTATTCCTTTGGCAATAAATGGCAACGACTTGTTAGAGCTGGGCTTATCTCCTGGTCCTAAGGTGGGAGAAATTCTAAAAAAAATAAAAATAGCCTATTTTGAAGGAAAGGCGCCTGATAAAACTACTCAACTAAAATTGGCCAAAGAGTTAATTGGCAAAGGGCAAAGTTAACCTTTTTATGACGTAACTGCAAAAAATTGCCTTTTCTTTTAACTAATTAGTTGATAAGACTCAACTGCAAAAAAGTTAAAAGATTGCGTTTTTTTGAGAAAACTATTTATCCAACATTTTGAAATTATTAATCATTTTTTGTTTAAACTTTATCGACGTCCATAAGAAATAATTTTTGCAGGTAAGTCTAATAACTTATTTAAATAACTGGACGTTTGTTTTACGATTTTAAGCCAAGTTGGGAAAGATAAAGTTTTTGCAGGCGCATCAGGGATTGAAAATTATAGGTTGCTTGATTTTTAAAAATTCAACGGCCCAAAAGCAAAAATTGCACTTCTCAGAAAACATTAAAAAATGTTGGCAAGAGCATTTTGAAAATGATCTTTAATTCTTTTCTTGACTTAAGGTTGATAATTACTTAGCTTATATCTTTGTTTTGTAAAAGGAGTGAAAATTCAGGTGAAAAAGGTTTTGTGGGCTCCGTGGCGGATAGAATACATTTTGGGGCCAAAGCCTGATGAGTGTGTATTTTGTCTGCCAGAACATACTCAGGAAGACCAAGAACGGCTTATTTTGGAAAGGGGAAAGTTGTGTTTTGTGGTTATGAACAAGTTTCCCTATCAAAGTGGACACATTATGGTTACCCCTTATCGCCACGTTTCTTGCCTGACCGAGTTAAACTCAGAAGAACTGCAAGAGATAATTTTTTATTTACAAAAGTGCACTCAAATTTTAAAGCAGTGTTTTCATCCAGATGGGATCAACGTTGGGCTAAACATTGGAGAAGCAGCCGGCGCAGGTATTGAAGAACACCTTCACTTTCACCTCGTCCCTAGATGGATAGGTGATCATTCTTTTATGGCCGTGATGAATGATACTAGCGTTTTGCCAGAATGTTTATTTAATACTTACCGTAAATTAAAAAAGTATTTTAACCAAAAAACATAACAAAAGGAGTAGGGGAATGCGTTATTTTAAACTAATTATTTTGGTTTTTATCTTTTTCTTTTCTATGTTGTTTTTGGTCCAAAATTCAGAAGTAATCAATACTCTGGTCTCCATTAAAATGGAGTTGTTTGATTACCGCTTAATTGCCACAGAAGTTCCTTTGTATCTTTTGATCTTGGGGGCTTTTTTATTGGGCGCTTTTTTTACGTTAGGTTATCTCGTGGCAGATAGGATTAAAATCGGCGCGCAATTAAGAGAGGCCAAACGCAAGATTGCTAGCTTGGAAAAAGAATTACAGTCTTTGCGGAACATCCCTTTGGAAAAAGATAGTTTTTCTGAAGAAAACGAAACTTCCTTTTCTACCGAAACTAACAATTCAAACTAATTTGCCCGTTGCCTGCCGCGCTTGGGGCAGGCAACGTTAT
>Ga0256840_1004752_pt1 | contig 10010 bp, 14 predicted proteins | sample 355202metaG_FD_185969 | JGI IMG/M metagenome (GOLD analysis project Ga0256840, IMG submission 185969) | Hydrothermal vent microbial communities from Mid Atlantic Ridge, Atlantic Ocean - 355-202 | ecosystem: Environmental > Aquatic > Marine > Hydrothermal vents | place: Atlantic Ocean: Mid...
TAGGTGTGGTACTTTTCTTCATAGGCTTTAACATGTTTGAACCACTATTACAAAGTTTTGTAGCTAAATTTGCAAAAGTACACCAAAAAGGAGCTGCACTTGGTGTGGCGAACACCTTTGCTTACACCGGCATCTTCTTTGGTGGGATACTCGCTGGTTGGCTCATGCAACACTATGACCGTAGCACACTAGCTATGGTTGTAGCAGGTATCTCTGTACTTTGGTTCATCTGGGTAGCTACCATGCCAAGCCCAAACAACAGAGGAAACGTCTATTTACCACTAGATATATTTGACAGAGACAAAGTACATGCACTTACAGAACACCCTGCTATCGTAGAGTCTTATGTTAATGAAACAGAGCAAATAGCTGTCGTCAAATACGACAAAGACCTCATAGATGAAGATGAAGTCAGAGGGATGTTGAGTTAATGCCTGAATTTATCAAAGATTTAGAAACACTATTACGCACGCACTCTGCATTGGTAGATCCCAAAAAAAGTTTGCATGTGTATTTCAACAGAACTGATTATGGCTGTGTCAAAGACTACCCTGTTGCCATCGTCCATGACCAAAAGCGTATCAAAGAAGAAGATGCATTACAGTACTTCAAAAAAAACTGCCTACTAGACGAAGAGGGGTTTTCTTATGATGAATACCCAAAAGATGACCTCGAAAGAATCGCCACTTACGCTCCCAAATACATCCAAAATGCAGGCTTCATGCTCGCCACCACAAAAGACGTACCAGAGCCTACTTTTTTTAATAAGTTCAAAGGCGACTACTGGAAAAAGATACAAAGTACAGAAGGACTAGAAGCTGTTATCGACATCTCGGCACTCACAACAGAAACATCTGCATGTGAAGCGGAAGATGCCCTACGTGCCATCATACGCAAACGTAAAGAAGTCCATCAGTTAAAAAAGATAACCTTTGTATGGATAGTAGAGATAAACGGCGAAAATGAAAACATACCTACAGTGATGAAACACTATTTTGAAGATAGTACGATGGTAGTTAAGAATGCTAGGAAAACGTATTATATGGGCTGGAGTGACCCGTTACAAGATATTAATATGCGGTATTTTGTTTGTCCACCTGAGTAGATTTATTTTTCTTGCATTATTTCATAAGTACTATACATTATAGACAATAATGCTACACTTAGTGCTACACTTAATGCAATTGCTTCTATAGTCATTTACAACTCCTCTAATTCATCTATTTTTTTATGTGCATATTTTGCCAAAATGACAAATCCTAACGATAAAAATACAATGGATACAACACCAAACCAAAAAGCAGTACCCGTATCATTATTTTGGAATAACTTGACTGTTCCAGATATATCACTTATCAACAAAGCAATCAATATGCCCATGTAAACTTTCAACATATTTATATATTCTTTTGCTTTGTCTAGTTTACTCATAGGGTTATTATAGCATAAATTTTAAAATTATTTTTTGATTTATAGTGTTGTATGCATTACACATTACAAAGATGTGACGAGAGAAAAATATTATCGCGCAAATAATAAATCTACACGCTTTCTAATAGCATCTAGTCTAGACAAAGCATTATAGGCTACTTCTTTTGTAAAGAAAAGTTTATTACCATCTTTGTCCATGACAGAAATACCTTTAAGTGCTTTTATAATCATTTGATCATTCTCTTTTATTCTCCATTCTGATGTAATCTTATTTTTTAATAGAAATTTTTCTATTTTTTCTCTATCTAAAGATTTATATAAACTATGTCCTTGCAGTGAAATAAGCATATCTTCATAAAAATACATCATATAATCTAGTGCATTTGCTGTTAAAAGAAATCTCAGTTCACGTAATTGCTTATCACTTATTTTTAAGTGCTTATCTACTATAGTCCAAAATTCTTTTCGTATATCATCTGTTAAATACTCATCAAACCTCATAGTATTGGATAGAATTTTATGTATTCTTAATTTATCTTTTGCGTTATCAACAGCATCATAACCATAACTTGAGATAGATAATAAACTAATAAATAAAACTACTTTCAAAAAAAACTTTATCATAATCTATTCTTTATTTGTAATTGATTCTGCTATTGCATCTAAAGATGAACTTACTCCTGATAATTCTTTACCAATTCCACTCATTTGCTCATCATGAATATCTCCATTATTTACATATAGATTATTTTGTCTTCTTAATTCTAAAACTTTCAATCCAGAAATTACTTCTTGATTGGTCAATTTATACTGTTTCGCTAAGCTCAACATATCCTCAAAGAAAATACCTGCCTCATTTTTATTAATATTGCGATATTCTCTTTCTTGTTGATTATATAATGTTCCCATAATTTACTCCTTTAAAATAAAGTCTCTTAAATCGCTATTAAAGCTTACACTCCCCAATCTCAACATCTCTATACTCCACACCCATCAAAGCACAAGCTCTCTTCATGATACCTTCCTGCGTAAACCCAAACTTCTCAAAGAGTAAGTTTGCAGGTGCTGAGGCACCGAAGCTTTCCATGCCTAGTACGTCGTCAGCGTAGCGGTAGTATTCTGTGGCTGTGGCTGCTTCTACTGCTAGTACTTTTGTGTTAGCATTTACAACTCTTGCTTTGTACTCTGCGTCTTGCTCGTTGAAGAGGTCGAGACAAGGAACAGAGACTACGTTTGCTTTTATCCCAAGTGGTGATAGATAACATGCAGCTTTTAGACATGGCATAAGTTCAGAACCTGAAGCCATGAGGGTAAGTGTTGCGTCTTCTCTTTCTTTGACTAAGTATGCACCTTTACTTACTTCTCCAAAGTCACGTTTTGGCTTGAGTGTTTTTAGCTTCTGACGAGAAAGTACAAAACCATGTGGTGCAGTCTTCATACTAAGAGCCGTTTTCCATGCTTCTACGTTTTCTGTCGCATCTGCTGGTCTCCATACATAAAAGTTTGGCAAGGCTCTAAACTGGCTAAGTTGCTCTATAGGCTCATGTGTTGGGCCATCTTCACCTACTCCGATGCTGTCGTGTGTCCATACAAAAAAGTTTTGTATCTTAGAGAGTGATGCTATACGAGCAGCAGGTTTTAAGTAGTCAGAGAAGATGAAGAACGTCGCATTAAACGGAATGGTTGTTCCATAAAGAGCCATACCATTGGTTATAGCTCCCATAGAGTGTTCACGTATACCAAAGTGTAGGTTTCTGCCTTTTGGGAAGTCTCCCATCTCTTTGAGGTCTGTTTTGTTAGACGGTGCAAGGTCAGCAGACCCTCCTAAAAAAGAGGGGATGGCTGAGGCAATAGCATTAAGTATTTTACCATTTGAGTCTCTCGTAGCCATCTCTTTATCTGCAGAAAAGTCTGGGAAGTCAATGGCAGTAAAGTCTGGGTTTTGTAGGTTTTCTAGGGCTATGTTTTGCTCTATAAGTGGTGCTTCTTTATGTCTGTGTATCCACTCTTTTTCTGCTAACTCGCCCTTTTCTATGGCACATCTAAAACGTAGTAGTACGTCTTCAGGTACAGCAAAAGTCTCTTCAGGGCTGAATCCCTCTTTAGCCTTAGACTCTGCGATGATTTTGTCACCCAACGGAGCACCATGTGTATGGTGTGTACCTTCTAGCTCTCCTGCACCTTTACCTATGATGGTATTGGCAATGATGATAGTCGGTTTAGTAGCAGATTTCACTTCATCTAGTACTTTTTCGATGTCGTCATAGCAGTGTCCGTTTATCTTTTTTACATCCCAGCCTTGAGCCTCAAAACGTTTAGCCACGTCTTCGCTCCATGCGATACTCGTATCACCCTCAATGGTAATACAGTTAGAATCATAGATGAGTACCATGTCTTTTAACTTCAAGTGTCCAGCCAAAGCACACGCTTCGTACGAGATACCTTCTTGCAAGTCACCATCACCACAAAGACAATACACTTTGTGGTCTATCAGTTCACAAGTTTCAGAGTTTACTTGCTCTTTCGTGTAGGCTTCTGCCATAGCAAAACCAACGGCATTGGCGATACCCTGCCCTAAAGGTCCTGTGGTTATCTCTATGCCTTCAGTGTGTCCGTACTCTGGGTGTCCTGGGGTTTTAGAGTCTAGTTGTCTAAACTGTTTTAAATCTTCTAAACTTACATCATAACCCCAAAGGTGAAGCAGTGAGTAGATAAGTGCAGAACCATGCCCACCAGAGAACACCAAACGGTCACGGTTGAGCCATTTTGGGTTCTTTGGGTTATGGCTGAGTTTTTCAGAAAGAACAACCGCGATGTCTGCCAGTCCCATAGGAGCACCGGGGTGTCCTGAGTTTGCTTTTTGCACCATGTCTGCTGCTAAAAATCTGATGGTATTTGCCATTTTTTTACGCATTGTGTTTTGTTCTGTCATTACTGCCATGGGAGTTTTCCTTTAGTTGTGTCTATGTAGATATTGTGTGATTAGTGGTTGTAAAGCTATGTGGAGCTTCTCATCAAAGGCTTCAAATCGTCTTTGTAAATCTTTTGCTAGTGCATCTGCCTCTTGCACAGTTTTTTCTAATCCTAAAAGATTTATAAAGCTATTTTTATCACCATCGTTGCCTGTGGGTTTTCCTGCTTGTTGGCTTGTTTGTGTTTCATCTATAATATCATCTTGTATCTGAAACAGAAGCCCAAGGTCTATGCCGAAGTCATAGAGTTCTTTTTGCACCTTAGCATCAAGCCCTACTATAACTGCACCCATTTGGAGTGAAGCGGCTATGAGCTTGGCTGTTTTGTTAGTGTGTAGTACTTTTATCTGCTCTAAGTCTAATGGTTTGTTCTCAAAGTAGCAGTCTATAGCTTGTCCAAGTACCATACCTTGTCCGCCACCGTTTTGTGCCAATAAAGTGATGAGTTTTATCTTGATGTCTTCGCGTAAAGGGGCTTGAGAGATGTACAAAAATGCATCCGTGTTAAGGGCATCACCTGCAAGTATAGCAGTGACCTCATCGTAGCGTATATGCAGTGTTTTGTGTCCACGACGCAAAGGGGCATCGTCCATGGCTGGAAGATCATCATGTATGAGTGAATAGGTATGAAACATCTCTAACGCCATAGCAACGCTCATCGCTCCATCATACAGCATAGGCTCATACGCATCTACAATGCTAAGAAGCAACATAGGTCTGAAACGTTTTCCACCTGCAAGTAGCATGTCACCCAATGCATTTTCATACACAGGATGAAAGCTTGGTGCTTGTGGTAAGTTTGCAGATAAATATGTTTCAAAACGTTTCATTAATTGACTTTCTTCTTCTGCACGAGCAAAGCTCATGTAGAATTCATCTCACTAAAGTTTTCACTCTCGTGGAGTAGGTTTTTTATTGGTAAAATTATATCGAATTTGGCTAAAATGACGCTATGAATAAAGAAACAATAGCCACAACCGTCACATGGATAAAAAGAATACTCGGATTTACAGCCATTACCCTATGGATGTACATCATCTACACCATCTCAAAATCACCTGCCCCGTTTATAGAACAAGCTCCCTATTGTATGGTCAGCACGATGATGATATTTGGTTTTTTAAGTATGTCATATAAAGGGTTGGAGTATTGGGAAAGAAATCAAGCGTAGCGTCCCTCCATCAATCACGCAAAGCGTGCCTTGTCTCCATGAACGACCTTGAAAGCGAAGCGATTCGAGAATAGAGACGACTTTTGGTTACTTTTCTAGAAAAGTAACGAGAATAACAACGCCACGAGTTAAAATACAAGGCAATTTCAATACATCCAGAAAGAAAAAATTAAACCTTACATTTCTTAGCAATAAAAGCTATCTGCTCATCAAGCGATAACCCCTCAACATCCACCACCACATCAGCCAAAGCCTTATACGCCTTTTTACGCTCTTTATAAAGTGCCTTAGCCTTTTTTTCATCAGAAAACAAAGGACGTTTCTCTAGTTTCTCTTTAGAGTTTTTAGCAGATTTAAGACGGTTATGTATCCACTCAAACGAAGCATCTAGTAGTACCACAGTACCTAGTTTTTTAAGGTTGTTTACCTTGTAAAAACCACCACCACAAGAGATAAGTGTACCCGTTACACATGACTCTATCCAGTCTGCTGTGGCTTGTTCTTGTTCTCTAAAGTACGCTTCACCTTTTTTTTCAAAGATTTTTTTGACTTCTTTGTTTTCTTTAGACTCTATGAGGTCATCAGTATCTATGATATATGTGCCATACTTCTTCGTAAAAGCGCGTGCAGTAGTACCCTTGCCTACACCCATGAAGCCAATGATTATTATGTTCTTTTTCATCGTATTTTTATTTTACACCATGTTATAGCGGTCGATAATTTTTTTTATTCTCTTACGTAAATTTTTCAGTGCATCAACTGCATCTTTTCCTTCCGCCATAAGTGAGTCAAACTCATCAAATTGTATTTTAGCTACCCAACCTATCTTGGTATGTCTTTTAATCCCTACAAAACGTACTTCCCCGTAGTGTTCTTTTGCCATTTTGTAAATGCGGTCTATTCTTTCATCTAAAGTTTTTGCTTCTTTGTTACTCAAGGCTTGTCCTTTATGTTATTTAGTCTGTCTCCTTAAAATGCAGCAAAGCTATATTTTAATTCCTCTCACTAAAGATATTTAGGCATAATTATAGCATAGAGCTATTACTAAAGGATTACAAATGAAAAATGTATTGATAACTGGGGTGAGTTCAGGACTTGGATTTGCATTGGCACAAGCCTATTTGAACAATGGTGATGCTGTGTATGCCATAGGTAAAACGATGCCCAAACAACTTGAGAACAACCCTCACTTTTTCTTTTTCCCTTATGACTTAAGTGATACCTTTATGCTAAAGTCTACCATTAAAGAATTTTTAGATAATCGCTCTTTTTCTGTAGCCATACTCAACGCTGGCGTACTTGGGGACATCAATACCTTAGATAAAGTAGAAACCTCACACATCAAAGAGGTCATGGACATCAACGTATGGGCGAACAAAGAACTCATAGACTTACTCGCAAGCAAGAGTACAGTACAACAGATAGTAGGAGTGAGTTCAGGGGCATCTGTCAATGGGAGTAAAGGATGGGGAGCCTACTCAATTTCAAAGGCTAGCCTCAACATGTTACTAAAAGTCTATGCCAAGGAGTTGCCAGAGATTCACTTCACCTCGTTAGCTCCAGGTATCATACAAACACCGATGGTGGAGCATATCATAAATAAAGTAGATGACACAGTGTTTACCTCAGCTAAAACACTTAAAGAAGCCCCCATCCAAACACCTCAGGAGGCAGCTCATACTCTTCTATCTATTTTTCCGAAGTTACTAGCGTATGAAAGTGGTAGTTTTTTGGATGTTAGGACGATGGAGTAATACCCAGTATTTTTCACTTATATAGACTGTCTTGAAACAAAATATGCTACTATCGTCATATACTATGGAGGTAAGAACCAATGGCTAAAACAAACTACTCGTATGAAAAACGGGGTCGAGAAATCGAAAAACAAAAAAAACAAGAAGAAAAACGTCAGAGAAAACTTGATAAAAAGAGTGGGGATAAAAAAGAGGAAGCGTCTGAGTCTAATGACTCTTTAGAGAAGTAATACTTGGAAAGGGCAGATTACTCTGCCCCTAACTAATCTTAAAGACCAGTAACGTTTTCGGCTTGTAAGCCTTTATCACCTTCTGTTACTTCAAAAGTCACTGCTTGTCCATCATTAAGAGAGACACGGTCGTAACCGTTATTGTTAATATTACGGTAATGTACAAATACATCTTTCCCGCCATCTGATTGTTCGATAAAACCGAAACCTTTTTCACTGTTGAACCATTTTACTGTTCCGTTTACTAATGTTGCCATTGCAATTCCTTTGGTTGTGTATACACATTATTGCTAAAGTGCTAAAAATCTAAAGTGGAGTGTTCTTGGAGAGGATAATACTGCAAACAAAAGGTTACGAATAAAAGTCTAGCCAAAGATGAACTCTACATCATCTTTTAATATGCGTAGTATAACAGAACAATTAAACTTTCACAAGGGTTGCACAAAAGACTTAATAGTAAATATCATTTTTGTATTTTATACAAGACCCATCAAACCTTCACCTTCATCCACTCACCTTTGTCAAAAGTCTTCCATAACCAAACAGCTTTCACGAAGGTATCAGATATCATGGCGAAGTAGACTACCATGATGTTGTCAAAATACCATGAGAGTACAAATGCTGGGATGATACGTACAAACCAGAGTGAAACGAGGCTTATTTTGAGCGTGCGTTTGGTGTCTCCTGCTCCTCTTAATGCTCCTGAGAGTACAAAGTTAAATGCCAGTGGGATTTGTGAAAGTCCTACTATGCGTAGGTAGAGGCTGGCTTCTTCTATGGTTTGGGCATCGTTTGTAAAAAACCATACAATTTGCTCTGGCATAAAGACCATAAAAAACGAGAGAAAAAACATAAAACCTATGGTGTACTTTAAGACAAGTAGTACATCTTCTCTGGCTTGCAAAGGCTTTTTAGCTCCCAAACCTTGCCCCATGAGTGCCATAGCTGCGATAGTAAAACCGATGCCTGGCATAAAAGCTAAACCCTCTACACGTAAACCTATCTGATACCCTGCTAAAACCTCTGTACCATAGTGAGCGATAATAACCGTAAAGAGCATAAAAGACCCAAAGGTAAGTGTACGTTCAAACGAAGCAGGGATGCCTACTTTTAACGCTCGTTTCATAAGTGACTTAGAGTAGTGCCACATAGGTACATAGGGCATTTTTCTTTTTGTATATAACCATGTATAGATGAGTGTTTCAAGTATATTTACTATGACTGTACCTAAAGCAGCACCCATCACACCAAGCTCAGGAAAACCTAAGTTTCCGAAGATAAAAAGCCAATTTAAAAAGACATTGAGAAATATGGAGCCTATCTTGACATACATAGGGGTTTTGGTGTCACCTGCCGCGTTGAGTGCGGTAACAAAAACAAGCTTAACGAAGACAAACGGAAGCATGAGCGTGAGCATCTGCACATAGTCTTCACCTAAAGCCACAACTTCTGGCACTGTACCAAACCATACGTAGACGTTTGATGAAAGGACATACCATAACAACATCATAGGAAAAGATAAAAACAGAGCAAACCTAAGCAAAGTAGAAAGTCCTGTAGACGCACGCGTCATTAAGCCTGCCCCTACAAAACGTGACAACAACGCAGACGTACCCACATGCAGTAAAGTAAGTATGGCAAACATAAACGTAAGTGACTGTAAACCCAAGCCAACAGCAGCCACGGCAAATGCAGAGATACGTCCAACCATGATAAGATCAGTAATCACTTGTAGCATATCTAGCAGTGAGTTGATAGCCGCAGGGATGGAAAGTTTAAGTATCTTTTGGTGTTTTTTAGGAAAATATTTTAACACTAGATTTGACTAATGTTACTTACATGCATCAGCAACCCTACCAAAAAGACAGAAAGAAGAGCCATCATCCATAAAACGGCTTCCATCATACGACCCTGACGGAATATTTTTCTTGTTCTATATAGTAATACAGGTACAGCTATAAAGATAATAACAGTAGGTCCAAACGCTGTCCATTCGTTAAGGTGGAACTTCTCTACTGCAAGTTCAGTGGCTCGATATGAAGCATAAACTATCGTGTACATAAGTGCTAGAAGTATCATTTGAACTGCAACAAAGATGATGTAGATACCTTGTGCATTTTGTTTGTCGTTGTATTTTTCCATATTAGTTTTCCTTGAGTACTGTCTGTATGGCTTCAACTAAAGCTTCTTTTTCTAAGGCACGGATAGACCTGTTGTAGGCTTCAAAGTCTAAGTCTTTTTTCGGCAAAGACTTTTGCACTATCACCTCACCACCATCAAGTTCAGAACTCACAAAATGCACAGAAACCCCACCTTCATCATGCTCATCTGCGTAGGACTTTTCTATGGCTTTTAAGCCTTTGTGCCGTGGCAAAAGTGAGGGATGTAAGTTTATGGCTTTTACCTGTTCTGTAAACACAGGGGTTAAGATACGCATAAACCCTGCTAGTAC
>Ga0256840_1004754_pt1 | contig 10009 bp, 8 predicted proteins | sample 355202metaG_FD_185969 | JGI IMG/M metagenome (GOLD analysis project Ga0256840, IMG submission 185969) | Hydrothermal vent microbial communities from Mid Atlantic Ridge, Atlantic Ocean - 355-202 | ecosystem: Environmental > Aquatic > Marine > Hydrothermal vents | place: Atlantic Ocean: Mid...
TTTAGGAATGATGGTCACCAAAAATGATTTCCTTTCTAAAGATGAGATCGAAATTCTTGCAGAAGAGTTTGAGGTAGAAGTCACAACAATCAATCCACTTGATGAATTGACTGTTGAAGATGATTATGATGAAGAGGAAGATGAAAATGCTGTTGAAAGACCACCTGTGATTACTATCATGGGGCATGTTGATCATGGTAAAACATCACTTCTTGATAAAATACGTTCAGCAAAAGTAGCCGACAAAGAAGCTGGGGGTATCACACAACACGTAGGTGCCTACCAAGTAGAAAAAAATGGTAAAAAAATTACTTTTGTAGATACCCCAGGTCACGAAGCCTTTACAGAAATGAGAGCACGTGGTGCACAAGCGACAGATATTGTTATTATTGTAGTGGCTGCCGATGATGGTGTGATGCCTCAAACCAAAGAGGCGATTGCGCATACAAAAGCTGCAGGCGTACCGATGATTATCGCGGTAAACAAAATGGATAAAGAAGCTGCCAACCCAGATAATGTTAAATCACAGCTTGCAGAGATAGATGTGATGGCAACAGATTGGGGTGGAGAGTATGAGTTTGTTCCTGTTTCTGCACATACAGGTATGGGTATTGATGATTTACTTGAAACGATTTTGATACAAGCTGAAGTGATGGAGCTTAAAGCCAATCCAAACAGAGATGCCAAAGCTGTCGTGGTTGAAGCATCCATAGAAAAAGGCTTTGGTCCTGTGGCGAATGTGATTATCAAAAATGGTACGCTTAAAGTGGGTGATAATGTCGTTGTAGGTAAAACCTATGGACGTATCAAGGCGATTAAGTTAGATGATGGAAGCGCAGCTAAAGAGATAGGGCCATCTACACCAGCAGCTATCGTGGGACTCAATGAAGTACCAGGTGCAGGTGAAGAGCTTGTTGTGATGGATACAGATAAAGAAGTACGTGAACTCGCAGAGAAACGTGCAGAGTATGATAGAGCAAAAGTACTCTCTAAATCTACCAAAGCAACACTAGATGACCTCTCTGCATTGATAGCAGAAGGACAACTCAAAGCCCTTCCTGTGATTATCAAAGCAGACGTGCAAGGGTCGCTTGAAGCGATTAAAGGTTCTTTAGAGAAGCTGAGAAATGAAGAGGTCAAAGTCAATATCATCCACGAAGGTGTGGGTGGTGTGACGGAGAGTGATCTTACGCTTGCAGATGCTTCTGAGCACTCAGTCGTACTAGGATTTAACGTACGTCCTACTGGTGCAGTGAAGAAAAAAGCAAAAGAACTCGGTATTGAGATACGTACGTATACGATTATCTACGATTTACTCGATGAAGTCAAAGCACTTCTAGGTGGTATGATGAGTCCTGTTATCTCTGAAGAGGTGATGGGTCAAGCAGAAGTACGTGAGACCTTTGTGGTAGGTAAAGTAGGAACGATTGCTGGATGTAAAGTCTCAGAGGGTGTCATTACACGTAATGCCAAAGCTAGACTTATTCGTGATGGTGTGGTTGTCTATGAAAGTTCTATCTCTTCTCTCAAGCGTTTCAATGAAGATGCTAAAGAAGTAAAAAATGGCTATGAGTGTGGTATTATGCTTGAAAACTTCAACGATATTAAAGAAGGCGATGTCATTGAAGCCTTCAAAGATGTTGAAGAACAAGTCAAAATGGACTAAGTCCTATGACACAAGAAGAGATAAAACGCCACCGTGTAGAATCTGTCCTTAAAGAGATTATTCCTGAGGCACTAGGTACACTAGACGATGCACGTATTAATCATTTAGTTGTTACGGATGTAGTGTGTTCTAAAGGACGAAGTGATGCTAAAGTATATTTAGATAAATCGTTTTTAAATGAAAAAGAACAAGGTGAAGCACTCAGACAGTTACGTGTGGTCTCTGGGTATATCTCAAATCACTGCAAACAAAGCGAAGGCTGGTTTAAAGCACCTCGTTTTACTTTTGAGTTTGATGCACAACCTGAACATCAGTCCAAAATGGAAGATTTGTTTAAACAAATAGCTACGCGTAAAAGCAGTGATGAAGAGACAGGAGAGAATATAGATGAGTCTTGAAACACAAATAGCAAAAATTATCGAAGCCAATGGTGCTGCACTCTATGATACAGAGATAGTCACCGAGTTTGATGAAACGATTTACCGTGTACTCATCACCAAAGTAGGCGGCGTAAACTTGGATTTATGTGCCACTATTTCACACGAACTCTCACCTTTTTTGGATGTCAATCCACCGATGAGTCAAGCCTATAGATTAGAGATTTCTTCCCCAGGTATCGAGAGAAAACTTGTCAAACCCGTGCATTTTAAAAATGCCATTGGAGAAAAAGTAAAGCTCAAAATCACCAATGGTGACAAAGTAAAAGGCACACTTGTTTCCGCAGACAACGATGGTATAGTAGTGGAGACAAAGCAGGGGGAAGAGGGGTTTGTATATAGTGAACTCAATACCTGTAAGACGTATTTTGATTGGAATTAATCTTTAGATAAAAAAGGAGTTGCAGTGACAGATGAATTTTATATGCAACTCGCCCTCAATGAAGCTTGGAAATACCAAGGTTTAACCTATCCAAACCCTGCGGTAGGTGCAGTGGTAGTACACAATGGTAGAATAGTATCTATAGAAGCACATCAAAAAGCGGGTACTTCTCATGCAGAAGTGTTGGCATTGCTGTCCGCTTATGAATCCATGCAAAGGGCAAAAATAGATTTTGACCCTACGGATGCACAGCTGGCACATGATTTTTTGCTTGCTTTACCTCAAAATTTTTTTTCAGAGTGCAGTATTTATGTGACACTAGAACCTTGTTCTCACGTAGGAAAAACCCCTTCCTGTGCATCTTTGTTACAGAAGTTAGCGTTAAAAAAGATTGTGATTGGAACCAAAGACCCTATTGTAGGTCATGATGATGGTATAGCTATCGTAGGTCGGGGCGTCCTCACCCCGACAATTAAAATAGGTACACTTGAAGCTGAATGTAAAGCACTCATTGAACCTTTTCTCCTATGGCAAGAGCGTGCTTTTGTTCTCTTTAAATTAGCCCAAACGTGTAATGGACGCATTGGGGGAGGGTACCTAAGCTCTAAAGCCTCTTTAACGCATGTGCATCACCTAAGAGCTGTCTGTGACACTTTGCTCATAGGTGGTAACACAGCACGTGTGGATAGACCTACGCTTGATTGTAGATTTACAGGAGCCAAGGCACCCCATGTGAAGATATACAGTAAAGAGAATCATTTCGACCCCAAGATACCACTTTTTGCTATTGCGGGTAGGGATGTAGAGATAGTGAAGGATTTAGAATTTTTAAAAAAACCCTCTTTTGTATTGGTAGAGGGTGGGGAGGGTATGCTCAATGCATTGAAAGAGAAGATAGATTACCTGCTGATTTATCAGACACCTAAGCTCTCTACAAACACTTTAACCTATAATACTACTATGAATTTACAATTTTTACATCAAAGAAAAATCGATGTAGATATGATAATATGGAGCAAAAACCTTGGGCATTGAAAAACTCACAGACAAAGAAGAGAAACAAGAAAAAATAGTGCATATGTTTGATGACATTGCATCGACCTATGATAAAGCCAATAGGGTTTTGAGTATGGGTATTGATATACAGTGGCGTAAAAAAGGCTGTGATAAAGCCTTTGAGATACTTGGTAAAAAAGAGCTAGGACAGATTACTGATGTGGCTACGGGTACAGGGGATTTACTCATCTACTGGAAAGAACAAGCCCAAAAAAATGCTGTGAGTATAGAGAAATATGTAGGTATTGACCCTTCTGTGGGTATGCTAGAAGTGGCACGGGACAAAGTAGATTTTGCAGCGTTCATTGAAGGTAAAGCACAAGCCTTACCCATAGCTGATGAAAGCAGTGATGTCATTTCTATCTCCTATGGTATTCGTAATGTGGTAGATAGAGTTGAAGCCTTACAGGAGTTTAATCGTGCACTAAAGCCAAAGGGTTTGGTGGTAATTTTAGAATTTACCAAACAAGAGAGAAGTGGTATCATAGATAAAATAGTCGATTTTGGTATGAAAAATGTACTGCCACGTGTGGGTGGATTTATCTCTAAAAATTATGAGGCATATAAGTATCTACCAGATTCTATTGAAGAGTTTCTCACCACAGAGATGTTAAGTAAGGAGCTAGAAGAGGCAGGCTTTGAGATGAAATATACCAAATCTTTTTCTATGGGTATCTCAACGCTTTTGGTTGCACAGAAAAAATAATGTCACAAAACATGATGAGCGTAAGCTCACTTAATACCAAGATAAAATCCCTTTTAGAAGCAACTTTCATGCATACACTTGTAGAGGGCGAAGTGGCTTCAGTCACCTATCATACTTCAGGGCATCTCTATTTCTCTATCAAAGATGATAAAAGCAGTATCAAGTGTGTGATGTGGCGGTCTTCTGTGGCTCGTATGAAGTTCCGTATAGAAAAAGGGATGCATATTGTTGTGGAGGGTTCTGTCTCTGTGTATACCCCAAGAGGAGAATATCAGTTTCAAACTGTACGCATAGAGCCCTATGGACAGGGAGCATTGGCACTAGCGTATGAACAACTGAAAAAGAAGCTTAAAGAAAAAGGTTATTTTGAGGCGAGTAGAAAAAAACCAATACCTAAATATATACAGAAAATAGCTTTAGTTACTGCCAAAGATTCTGCTGCTTTGCATGATATGCTAAAAATCATTGAACAGCGTTGGGCACTTGTAGAGGTAGTAGTAGTTGATACTCTGGTGCAAGGTGAGTTGGCGGCACCGCAGATTGCTAACGCATTGACGTATGCAGATAGCCTAGATGTAGATGTAATTGTAGTTGGTCGTGGTGGAGGAAGTGCCGAAGATTTGTGGGCATTTAATGAAGAAGTAGTGGCAGATGCTATATCTGTTATGCAAACGCCTGTAGTCTCTGCTGTAGGACATGAAGTAGATGTTTTGATAAGTGACTTTGTGGCAGATTTACGGGCACCTACACCATCTGCTGCTATGGAGATGGTATTACCCGATAGTAGAGAGATACTCTATACTTTAAATGAATTAGTAGATAGATACAGTCGTACTGTTGAACAGAATGTACAGCAGGCTATACAAAATCTGAGACACCTTGATGAGATGCTCTTACGTACCTCTCCATTACGTAAATTGTCTGAATTAGATAAGGCATTTATCTATTGTAAAAAAGAGTTGTATCGTACTATCATGCATAAGTTTGAGCAGCTTTCTACACTATTGTCATCCCCTAAACAACAATTCAAATATCAAATAGAAAATAGACTACAAACAAAACAGCAAGATTTGCAGGCTATAGAAGAAAAATGGCTCTTGCACAATCCTAAATTGCAGTGCCATAGAGGATGGGCTCAAATCTCTAAAGAAGAGAAGGTTGTTTCTTTGGTAGATATTGCGATAGATGAAACATTTGTGATAGAAGATGAATCTGTTCGTATTAAAGCATTGGCTTTAGATAAAATAGTCATAAAATAATTTAGACTTATATGCTATAATCTTTACGATTATATGGGAGGAAAATATGGATATAAAAATGCTCATAGGTATATGTTTGCTAATTATAGTAGGAATGTTTTTTCTTTTTAAGCGATGGCATGAGAAGAAAAGTGAAGATATTTTAGCGGAGTTGAGGCTTTTTAAAAAAGAGAAAGAGTACGCTTCTGAAGCGATGATGGTTTTTTCTGAAACGTATACTATCATTTTTGCAAACAAATCAGCCAAATCACTTTTTTCTTTAGATGACAATTATCATCAAACACCTCAAGCAACACGTATTAAATTGAAGATAGATACATCTGATCCCGTTGATTTTTTTGAGCTTATCAGACGAGAAGTGGAACAAAGAGAAGAAAATTTTCACCTTCAAAATGTATTATTGGTTAGTTTAGGAAAAATGAGACAGGTGAATGTTTATGTAGATCAGAGTGGATGGAATATCAATAAAACGATCTCTTGTGTGATAGATATGCAAGCAATTTCAACAGCAGAGACTATCACTATAGGAACGGATGGAGAAAAAGACTTTTTTACAGAACTGCCAAGCCAGTTTACGGCACTAAAAGAGATTAATACATTAGTGATAGAAATGCATAAAAAGGCTGAGTCATTTACACTGATATTGTTGGGTATTGATCATTTTAGTGATTTACAAACGACATTGGGATTGAATTTTTCAAATAAGATTATTAAGGGAATGTCAGAAACATTAAAAGAATTTGAAGAAGAACTAGAGGTGTATCGTATGGATTGTGATAAATTTTTGCTGATTCCTAAAGAGACAAAAACGGAAGAAGAGATACATTTTTTAGCAAAAAAAATCATAGGACAATTACAGAGAAAGAGTGAAAAAAATGTACACCTTACTATGTCAGCAGGAATAGCAAGCTATCCTATACATGGAGAAAATGCCTCAAAACTTATTGACCATGTCTACATTGCTCTTGATGAAGCACAAAAAAAAGGTGAATCCAGTATTTCCTTTTTTACCACTGAGGTACAGGGCATACATAAAGATGAACTCAAAATGAATGAAGAGATTCAAGAAGGATTGAAAAACCATGAATTTCTACTATATTACCAGCCTATATTTAATTTAAAAACAGAGGAGATGGTAGGGGTGGAGGCTCTTGTACGTTGGCAACATCCAGAATTGGGGTTGATTACTGCTGAAAAATTTATAGATGTTGCAAAAAGAACAGGGCTTATTTTAGATATTGGAGAATATGTCTTTGATGAAGCAATAAAACAACGAAAAAACTGGGATAAGGCAGGATTACAGAGTTTTAAAATCACACTGAATCTTTCTCTTAAAGAGATGCAAGTAGAGAGATTTGTGAAACAACTTGAATCACTATTTGACAAGCATGATATGAATCCTAAATATTTTAATTTAGATATTACAGAAAAATCTGCCATGACAAATATCGAAAAAACAGCATTGGATTTTAAGCTCTTTAAAGACCTAGGGCTCTCCATGTCGCTTGACCATTTTGGAGAGAGTACTTCTTCTATAAAGCATTTACAAGCACTTCCTCTCTCAATGATAAAAATAGATAGGTCTCTTATTTTTGATCTATCTTCTAATATAAACCATCAGGAAACTGTAAAATCAATGATTGCTCTTGCACATACATTAGGATATGAAGTGGTGGCAGAGGGTGTAGAAACATCGAAAGAGTCAGCTTTACTTTATGACTTTGGTTGTGATCATGCACAGGGATATTTATTTGCAAAACCATTACCAGTAAATGAGTTGGAAGAGATATTACGATAAAGAAGAGTTATCTTAAAACTTTGGGTTGATACACATGAACAAATCTGTTCACGTGTATTTACGGTTCTCACATCCTACACGGGTCGCTTTGCTCCACCGTTTCGGTTTCGAACCTATAAACGTGAAACTTTTCACGTTTATTTACGGTTCTCACATCATACCTGGCATACCACCCATTGGTGGCATATCTGGCATAGGTGTTGGTGCTTCAGGTATATCTGAAACGGTTGCTTCTGTGGTTAAGAGTAAAGATGCCACAGAGGTAGCATTTTGAAGTGCTACACGCTCAACTTTAAGTGGATCAATAATCCCAGCTTCAAGCATATCTACATACTCACCAGTCGCAGCATTAAACCCTAAGTTCGCATCTGTAGCATTCGCAATCTTATCAGCAACCACACCTGCATCAAATCCTGCATTTTGTGCGATTTGTTTCATAGGAGCAAAGACTGCTCTTAAAATGATGTCTGCACCTACAGCTTCATCTTCTTTTAGGTCAAGATTTACTGCTTGACTTGCCTTGATGAGTGCGGCACCACCACCGATTACGATACCTTCATCTACGGCTGCTTTGGTTGCGGAGAGTGCATCATCTACACGGTCTTTTTTCTCTTTCATCTCTGTTTCAGTGGCAGCACCGACTTTAATGACTGCTACCCCACCAGAAAGTTTTGCAAGACGCTCTTGAAGCTTCTCTTTATCATATTCGCTTGTTGTTGTATCTATTTGTGCTTTGATTTCATTAATACGTGCTTCAACAGCAGCCTTGTCACCTTTACCATCGACGATAACCGTATTGTCTTTATCTATCACTACGCGTGCAGCATGACCAAGATCATTAAGTGTTGCTTTTTCCAAGCTTAAACCGAGCTCTTCCGTAATCAGTGTTGCACCTGTTAGGATAGCGATGTCTTTGAGCATCTCTTTCTTTCTATCCCCAAAGCCTGGTGCTTTAACCGCAGTGATGTTAAGCACACCTTTGAGTTTATTCAGTACCAGTGTAGAGAGTGCTTCTCCTTCTATATCATCAGCAATAATAAGTAGAGGACGTCCACTTTGTTGTACTTGCTCTAACATAGGTACCAAGTCTTTAAGTGATGTAAGCTTGGAGTCTGTTAAAAGAATCAGTGGCGTTTCAAGTTCACATGTCATCTTTTCTGCATTGGTCACAAAGTATGGAGAGACGTATCCTCTATCAAACTGCATGCCTTCTACTACTTCTAAGTCATCATTGATACCTTTTGCTTCTTCTACAGTAATGACACCATCTTTACCCACTTTTTCCATTGCTTCAGCAATAAGGTTTCCTATGGTCTCATCAGAGTTTGCAGAAATAGTTGCTACTTGTGCTATCTCTTTTTTATCTTTCACCTCTTTAGAGATTTTTTTAAGCTCTTCAATGATAGCAGTAGATGCTTTATCCATACCACGTTTTACTTCTATAGGGTTGGCACCTGCTGTAATGTTTCTCAATCCCTCTTTAAAGATAGCATGAGCCAGTACTGTGGCAGTAGTTGTACCATCTCCTGCTTCATCAGCTGTATTAGACGCTACTTCTTTTACCAGTTGTGCACCCATGTTTTCCAGTGTATCTTGTAATTCGATTTCACGTGCTACAGAGACACCATCTTTTGTTATATGTGGTGCACCATAAGATTTTTGTATTAAGACATTACGTCCTCTCGGTCCCATAGTAACTTTTACTGCATCTGTCAATTTTGTGACACCTTCAAAAAGACCTGAACGTGCTTTATCTGAAAAAAATATCTCTTTTGCCATAGTTAAATCCTTTTTTATTTAATTAAGCCAAGCACTTCTTTGCTTAGCAATATAAGATATTCTGTACCTTCAATGGTAATTTCCATACCAGAGAAATTTGCAAATACCACTGTATCGTCTATATTGATTCCATCTTCTTTTGCATCAGGTCCAACAGCGATAACTTTTCCTTCAAGTGGTTTTTCTTTAGCTGTATCTGGAATGTACAGCCCAGAAGCGGTTTGGTTCGACTGCTCCTCACGTAGTACGAGCAATCTGTCTTTTAATGGTTCAAATGCCATAGTGACTCCTTTATGTTATATATTTTTATACTCGCATTGTAGTCATTTTTTTTTAATAAGTCAATAACTTTCTTTAAAAAATTTAATATATATGAGTCTATATGACTAAACTATAAAGTTATTTTTGTAAATTACGATATTATTTTACTATACTATTGACAATAAAGCTTTCTTTGGATAGAATTCCGTCTCTTTAAACATATACGTCAAGGTAGCTCAGCTGGTTAGAGCGCTGGTCTCATAAGCCGGAGGTCGGGAGTTCAAGTCTCCCTCTTGACACCACTAACGAATAAAAAAATCAAATTTTGACATTATTTTGTTATACTTTCTTGGCAATCTTAATAATTAAAAATAAGATTAAGATTAAAAAATATAAAAATATGGTATTCTTATCAATGTGAAGCATTGACAGTTAAGAAATGCATCAAATATTTATGACAAGGAGTTTAGTATGTTTAAAAAAATGGGATTGGTAATGTTATGTCTATTATCAACAAATGTAGTTGAGGCAAAAAATATGTCTGAGAGTCAACCATTTATTGGGGTTGAAGTGACTGTGGCCGAAGTGCAAGGTGATGCGGTGAGAAGACAAGATGCCGATACAAGTGAAGGTGTAGGATACGGTGTACGTCTAGGGGCACAAAA
>Ga0256840_1004755_pt1 | contig 10008 bp, 16 predicted proteins | sample 355202metaG_FD_185969 | JGI IMG/M metagenome (GOLD analysis project Ga0256840, IMG submission 185969) | Hydrothermal vent microbial communities from Mid Atlantic Ridge, Atlantic Ocean - 355-202 | ecosystem: Environmental > Aquatic > Marine > Hydrothermal vents | place: Atlantic Ocean: Mid...
GGTCTGCTGCACCATCACTGCTTAAGAGATATACCTTAACAACACCGACAGTATCATCAATGATTGCAATATCTACTATACGAACATCTGCACTCTTTGTGAAGTACTCGTACATCAGTTTTGAGCCTGCGGTAGATTTTCTCTCTCTTGAGAGCCAGATACGCTCACGATACCGCTCATCATCTTCGACATTTGCACCATCATGATAATTTTCATCTTGCTTTGCAGTTGCTACAAAAGGAAGCGGTGTGATAATTGTCTCAGTTTTAACTGTACTTGATTCAACAAACTCCTGCAATTCAACAACTCCGACACCAGATGTAGCACCAGCTAAAATTACAACATCATCCAAAAGTTGCCCTACTGCTTCTTTTGTATCACTGAGTTGCAATCCTTTTTTTAGAGTTACATCATAAGACAGTGCAGTTGAAAGCGTAAAAGTAAAGCTTGCATACGGTTTTGCACCTTCAAGCCTTAGCACTCCATAACGAGTAGCCCCTAGATGGTCAAGGTCACTTCCTTTTGCATATGCCAAAAGTCCAGCTTTTACTGCATTGTTAATGCGTGTGCGAAGAAGCTGCTCTTCATAAGCATCTGCTTCTATCATTGTCATAAGTTCATCGCTCTCGCTTGGAACATACTCAATCCCTTTTGCCTTTGCAATTTCAATGACACGAGCAAGCTTGCGTGCTTTAATACTCTCAAAATCAAAAACTTCAACTACTTCTGGTGCTGGCAAATCAAGCAGTTGCATTGAGTACTCCTAAATCAACACTCACCTTTTTAGTGCTATCTTTTTCTTTGTAAATAATCTCAATAGACGCTGTTGGTGTTGTTATGATATTTACAGATTTTATAGCAACACGAGGTTCATTTATCTCAATCGACTCAAAAGTGTAATCACTCGCAAGAAGCATCCACTCATCATCTGCTGTTTTATCAACAAGTTCAAAAAGCCTGCTTCCATACTCAGGGTTCATCACTCTTGAGCCAAGTGGAGTGGTAAGGATTCGTGCTATTGACTCCTCTGTACTTATCTCTTGAGTTATCATGCTCTTGCCGCTCCATCAGTTGTTGAAAAATTACTCAAATCACCTCTTACATCAGTGACTGTTCCACCGGTTACGATACTTCCACCATTGCTAAAATCTCCACTAAGCGTTAAGTTTCCATTTATGCTTACATCCCCACTGTGTGAAGTTGTAGCAGTTATAGAAATTGTCTCAGCATTGACTGTTGCACTCTTACATGTAATGAGTATCTTGTCGCTTGCATCAATTTTTAGCTCTTTTGTTTGTGTGTTGTAGCTAATGCGTGTGCCATCTTCATACTCACATACCTCTTCTGCATCGCTGTAGCCTACTGGCTCTTTTGCACCGGTGTTAAAAATTGCACCGATAATGACGCCACCATCAGCATTTCCGTAAGGACTAAGCACAACAACCTGCTCACCAACGCGAACAGGAGATGCAACGCGCTTAAAGCTGTTTGCACTCTGCATAAACGGCAAGAAGTCACTCACACGACCAAGAACATTCACACGAGCCAAAGAGTAACCATATACACTTTTACTCTCTGTCACTGTTCCAATCTGCACGATATTTCCAAGTCGTCTTAAAAGCTCAGATGTCATTTTTTGTCCTCTTTTGTATCTAACTTCAACTTTCGCGCTATTAACTCTTCTATGTAGTAGATACCACGCGTTCCCTGATGCGAACTCATACCAATAAGTGCAGCTGTAAGTAGTCTGTCTAATCCAGCATATTCGCAAAGAAAAAATGTAACAACACCAAGAAATCCAGAGATTATTAAATCTCCTAAAAGCTCAGAAAAGCTAAAACGAGCTAGTGTTCCATCTTTAAGTTTTTTCACATTATGCGCAACACCGCCAAGCATTGCCATAGCAAATACCCATACATAGGTTATAAAAGAATAATTTTGTGGGTCACGATGTGGCATATTAAATCTCCCATTCAGGCGCATCATACACCACCGTAAATTTCATGCGTGTTCCGCCGTAGAGCCTATCTTGATGCTCCACAAGCACTTCATCGCCATCATATGTTCTATACTCATAAAAGTCATCACTTTCATAACCAACAGCACGAAGCACATCGCTCATGACACTTCTGAGTTTTTCCATTGTTGTATCTTTGTCACTCACAAGCACATCTATTTCTATTTGCAACCTATGAGTAGAAGATCCGCTCACACTATTGTCAACACTGCTTCCAGTGTCACGAAATATAAGTGCAGGCATATCTTTATCTTGAAGTTTAGACATTGCCCATTCGTCAACTTTTACAATATCATTCATATAGCTATTGGCAATAGAAATACCTTGTAATCTTGTTTTAATAATATCTACAATTTCTTGACGACGGCTCACGGTCTATCCTCACTTAAATACAATTTTCTCACACCACTTTGCGGCGGGTCCATATCAATAACATAGTAAGTCATATTGTTTACTATGATACTCTCTCCATGACTCATTGTCGCAACATCACTTGCTTTACATGTAACGCTTGGAACTGATGCAGAAACATCACTATCAAGACCAGTATTAAAAACAACATCATCTTTCTCATCAAAGTAAACAGACACAACGGAACCGCTCTCAAGCAGTGCCGTATCTGCAAACTCATCAGTGTTAAAAAAAACATCTAAGTCTTTGTTTAGCTGGTCTTTAAAGTTCATTACTCTTCCATCGCCTCATCTATTGCTACTCGAATCTCTTCATCACTCATATCATCAGATACAGCAATTCCTTCTTCGTCAGCCAACATAATAAGCTCATCTCTACTTAACAGATCTAAATCAACAGAAGTATCATTGCGATACTCTTCAATCATCTCTATAAGTTCATGCTCTTTTTTGTTAGAGTACGGAGTAAGATTACGATCTTTACAAATCGCTTTAAGTTGTGCAACACTAAGAGTAGAAAGGTCCTCTACTGTAAGCATCTCTTCTACACTTGTATTTTCTTTGGCTTTTGTTGGTGCAACAACTTCAAATACTGCACCGGCATCAACAAGATACTTTGCATCTTTAAGGCTGATTTCTTTGCCTTTACCAACGAGCAGAGTCTCCCCTGCTTCAAAATGTTTTCCACCGCACTTAATAGCGCTGTTTGTTTTAACGGCTTTCATTTTAGAAAACCTTTGCACTTACAATTGCATCAACCTGATGAATAGCAGGAAGCGGTGCAGACTGAACCATCAAGAACTCCATAGACGGGTCTTCTTGTTCCCATGTTTTTGGAAAACGAGGCAGTGCAGCATATCCTGCTTTTTTATCACGAATAGCACCATAATGACGACGAAAATCTGCTTTTGTAGAAGTAAGCACAACCTGGCCATCAGGAATCATGCTCCTCTCAACACCTGCATCATCAACATACCACTCATCATAACTGTAAACATCAAGCACTTTCCCATCAACTGCAATCTGTCCAAAGTAAGAAACACCATCGCCTAAATCCTCCGGCTTAATCATCCCTAAATCAATACGACGAGTATTGAGAGACTCTTTTACATTTGGATGTTCTATGTATGTTCCGATAGTTGTAGAGTTTCCAATGAGCATATTTGCACTCACTCCAGCATCTTTACTGATAAGTCTCGCCCATGTCGCCAAATCTTTATTTGGCTCTGCTGCTGTATCTGTCCAGATGTCCGTACCAGCTAAAACAACCTTATGGTTAGGGTCAAGGTTGAAATCAACTCTATAGTTCACGCCATCTCCAACAACATCAACATACCCGTTTACAAGTTGTTGCGCACACATCCACTCTTCACGACGAGTGATCATATCTTCAAGCTCATTCAGCTCCTGCGCAAGCTTGAGAGTCGCTCTTTGTTGCGGTGTTTGCATTGCATAGACATTTTGTCCTGCAGTTCTGTTTTCAATAATCTCTGATGCTTCAAGCACTTTTTTTGGTTTAATATACGCCGGTTTGTAGCTGTTTGTTGTAAACCCGAGTTTTTCAACAAGCTTTCCTTCAACACGAGGTGTTTGGAAAGGAGCCATGCGTCTTTTGCCTTTAATGATGTCGATGTCAACAGTCTCAGTATCGTGTGTATCTACACGAGAAAAAAGTGTATCTAAAAGAAATCTTCCCGTTTTTTTCTCTTGTCGCATCGCTGCTACCATTACGCGTGTTTGAAAAATATCAATTGCCATATCTTACTCCTTAAGCTTTTTGAGCTGATTTTATATAGATGCCGACTTCACGAAGCGGTGCTTTCACAGTGGAAGCATCATGTCCATTTCCAAAGTTCAACACATTTTCGTTAAACTCACCTTTTACATATACTGCAACATTTGTCACATCTCCTGCAGTTGCATCGCAATCCTCTGCTAAAATCACATATGGAGTTTCACTGCCGTCTGTAATTGCAGTTGTTCCATCAGCTGCAACTGTTGTACTCAGTACATATTTTCCATCTGCTGTAACTTTTCCAAGCACCGAACCACGGCTAAGCACCTCTCCTGATGCAACTGTGACAATGTCAGTGACTGTTTGTGTTGTACCAGCTATAAGATTGTCTGGTGTAAATGTTTCTGTAGCCATTATGCTTCTCCTCTTACTTGTTTAGCTGCATTTTGCAGTGCTTCCATTGCTGCTTTTTCATCATCGAGCTGTTGGTTCGCATCGACTGCTCCGCCACCATTAAGTTCTGCCAAATCTGCGCCTAATTGCTGTGCATCTTCTTTGTGTTGCGTGAACACTTCTGTTTTTTTTGTCTGCATCGCATCAAAAAGTTTTACTTTTGCCTGATCAGCTGTAATATTCTCATCTGCGAGACACTCTTTGATGATATTTTCATATCCAACAGCACTAAGCGCCTGAATTGAGAGTATTCTCTCTCTTTCGCTATCTGCACCTATTTTTTTACCTTCTGAGAGTCCAATAGTGTGACCCTCTTGTTTAAGAGCTTCAGCAATCTCTGGATGCTTCTCTTGTAACAATTCTACTGTCATAGCAGTTTCTCCTTTTTCATTTAGTTCTTGCGATAAACCAACTTTTGCATTTGGAATCGCAGGTATATTCACAACGCTCACTTCGTTTAACTGCCAAAGTGTCGCTGTGTACTCATTGGGCTTATTTTCAAACTCTTTCATATACCCATCAAGTACAGTAACTCCAACAGAAACGCTCTCTAAAAAACCACGCTCTATCTTTCCAAATATTTGCATCGCAAACTCATCTTCTTTGTCAAAGTAGGCATCAGCTTTAAGCTTGTTGTCTTCAATGCGTACATTTTCAAACTTACCTATCGGAGGTCTCTCTCCGTGTGTGTCGTGTTGATAAAAAAGCTTGAGTATAGAAGCTCTTGAGAGGTCAATGTTCTCTTCATTATGCAAAAGTTGTAGCATATAAAAACCATTGCTCCAGCTGTAGCGAGTAACCTGCGTCTCATCACTCAACACAAATGAAACTTTTGCTTTGTCTTTGTCTACAAGTTTTTTGTCTATTTGCAGTTCTGCTTTTAAAGCAGTGTTAAACAGGCTTAAATTTTTAGGCATTTTCATCTTCCTTTGGTAGTATTTTTTCGCTTACGCTTATTTTTAAGTCTAAAAGACCTGACTCTCGCATCTGGTCTGTTTCGCTTTTGGCTCGTTTGATGTTCTGGTCAAAATCTGTTCCATTCATCTCAGAAGCCTCTTTTGTTCTTGTACTAAAGCCCTCTTCTACACGCATCAACGCCGCTTTTGTCTCTTGAACAGGGTTAAGTTGCCCTTGCGATGGACCATTCCAAGAAGCACGAAGGTAAGCTTTTCGCATCATTGGATCTTCTAAAAAGCCGGGTGCTTCTAAATGCCCAAGTAAAACAGCCTCAGTAATGACTGCCTCATAGATAGGCTGAGTGAATTTATGTGCAAACCACTCTCTTCGTGTTCTGAACATCTTCCAAGCTTCAAGTAGTGCAGCACGAGAAGCTGAGTATGAAGAGCTAAAGTGTTTCATAAGAACTTCATACGGCAGATTGAGTGCTGCGCCGATTTGTTTGAGTATAGAAGTTGTAAATCCGTCAAACGCAGTGTTTGGTCTGTTTGGATTTGCAGTTGTTACCTTTTCGCCCTCAGCCAAACCGATGATAGCACCAGCTTCAAGATTCATACTTGCATCATCGTATCCACCATCTAGCTCTTCATCATCAACACCATCACCTTTTTCTGTCTCTATAAATACAGTAAAAAGACCGCTCACAACTGCCGCTGTAAGTTCTGCGTTTGTGTAGTCTGTAAATTGTTTAAGAGGCTCAATGATAGGAGCTAAGATAGAAACACCGCGCTTTTGTCCTGGACGAGTTTTTTCAAATACATGTAAAACATTTCTGCGACCGTTTTTGCTAAAGACAGGGATTTTTTTCCACTCGTTTACAAAATTCAATCCTCCTGGATGAAACTTTGAAAAGTGGTAAAATGTAGGAGCGCCGAAGCTATCCACTTCTATGCCGGCTGCTATTTTCTCATCATCCATTTTGTTATCTGGGTTGCAGCATCTGTCAGCTTCTATAAGTTGCACACTGAGTGAGTAAGGAGAGTTTGCTCTTTTGATGTAAGGGAGTGCTACAAATATATCACCACTTACCAAAGCACCGATGAGTGCTATAGACTGCAACTCATAAAAATTTGAACTTCTCTCAACATCTGCATTATCGCTCTCTGCCCAAAATCTAAATATCTGCTCCGCCATACTCTCAAAAACTCTTGCACTCTCTTGAGTCAAACCTAAAAATTCATAATCTATCTGCGACTGTACATGTAAACCTACACCGATGATGTTAAACCGCATGGTATCTACAGACCCACGAACCAAAGAGGTGTTTCTGTACATATCACGAACAATCCCGCGAAGTGCTTCTAGTGATGATAAGTCACTATCTGGAGAACTTGCAACCGCATTTGCCGAACGCATCGCACGGCGGTTTGTATCTGCACCGATATATCCACCGTTGCTAAGTGCTTGATAACGCATCTTTGACTGTATGCGTTTAAGTCCTCTCTCTGGGCTAAGTGCCATAATGGCTTTATCTAAAATACTTGGAGATACTGTGATGTTTTTCATCCCTTATATACTCCATAACGGATTCTTAATCCACGGCGAGGTTTTGTGTTTTGTCCTGGTATGTAGTCGCGACCGTGCTTATCTATTTTTGCTTCTAATCTGTCTTCTCTTGCATAAAGCACTTCCAAATCAGCACGAGTCATCTCTCTTCCATCGAGTTTGTAGCTCTGTGAAGACAAAACAGCTTCTATTGCATTTTGTACGGATTCGAGTTGTTCACCAAGAGTTTTTGCCAAAATTTCAACCTAATATTTTTTAATATGTGCAAGTATGGCAGAAAATCATTTTTGCAAAAAGACTGAGTGATGCAAAAATGGAGGGGGATTTATATTTTTATGGTAAAATATACTTAAGAAAAGGAAAATCTATGCAAGCAAAAACTACTTGGAAAAGAAGATGAAAAATCAGACAAATAAATTAAATAGCTTACTTAGTCGTGCAAAAAATGATTTAGACAGATGGTTACGGTTTGCAAATGTCTGCTCACTTGATGAATTTTATCAAAAACAAGAAATCATTAAAAAAAGCTCTTACCACAAATATCAAGATGTTATAGATCATGTCACATTAATTAAAAAAATAGAGACCAAACTTGCAAAGGGCTTGAAGAGAGTATAAATAAAATAAAAATATAAAATCTACACAGCACATGGTGAGCTTTCTCGCATAGATTCTCCTACCATGTGTTGTGTAGATTTTATAAAGCAAGCCAAATTTAGCTTGCTTTTTCATTCATTTGCAACTCAATACTGCGTTTTGTGACACGAAACGACTCATCAAAAGATGCCATCATCTGAAACTCTATCCCTTGTGCTATGAGTTTTATCTGGTTTTTCATCTTCTCTACAAGTATATCGTTAATGCATTTTTCTCTCTCAAGCTCTTTTTGAAGCATCTCTATCGTTTGTGTGAGTTCTTTTCTTTTTAATTTTTGCATCACACACCTCCTACGACAATACCGCTGTTATTTTTACATCTTGCTCTTTTTTGTACCTTTTTTTTGGCTCCCAAAACATCACAAAATGCATCACATCTTTGAGCTGGTCTTTGTGGATGTCTTGGTAATCATCTACATCAAAGAAACTCTTTAGCTCTATCCAGATTGCCGGTGTGATTGTGCTAACACTTACACCTAAATCACCTGCTACCTCTTTGGCTTTTTCCTGGATGGCATCACGCAACTTCTTTCTGTCACGACTATCAAGATAGGGAGATGGTGGACATTTTGGAATCTCTGGAATTTTTTCATATTTTGTGATGAAATTTGTAACCATTCCCGCAAAATCCATAATGACATTGTTTTGTGCCTCTTGTTTATCAATAAGCTCAAGTATGGCATCGGTCTGTTTTTGTTGGTTGTTTGCAAAAATCATCATCACTTCAACAAGACCATTTTCATTATTAAATGAGTTCGTTTTCAGTGCTTCTCTTTGTTTATAAAACGCTTTGACAAGTTTTTTCTTAAACTCTACAACAATCGGCTTGTTTCTAAGCAGTGTCATAAGAAATGTTGCTTGTGGTTCGTTTAGGTAGTAGGTTTTTGGTTGGTCGCCTTTTCCACCATTTACTACCCCCTCCGTTTTAAACGGAAGGGTTCCAAACTCTTCTATATCATCTCTATACTTGTGAATCAACTCGTTTATATTTTTTTGTTGATTCTCTGTGTTTTGAGCCACAACTCTGTGGCTAACTCTTGGTTCGTTCTCGACTATTGTAATTAAATCCCGCATTGGATTCTCCTTAATCAAGTCACTTATTAATGACTATTGATAATGAAAGTATAAATTAAATGACTTTAAAACAAGCTTAAGTAGTCACTATTAAATGACTTAATACAATAATTAAGCATTTATTTATGACTTTATTTGTAGAATATACTTATGAAAAATATTACATATAAAGAAATTGCAAAAGACCTTGGAAAGACAGAAGGAACTATAAAAAATTGGAAAAAAAACCATCCTATTTTACTCGAATATGTAAAGACAGGAGCCTTCTGCAAAAAAAACAACATCACCATAGAGATGATAAAAACCTGCATAGAGCTCAAAGAGATGGCAAAAGATAAAGAGGACAGCACCGAGTGAGTTGGAAATCAAGACAACGCTACATAAATCCACGCAACGACACTATAAAACTTAGTGCTTTGTCTTTAGATGCTGATTTTAAGCCTCAAAGACATAGAAGTTGGAGAAGTTTTAAAGCCTCCTTTGGAGATGTAAACCATTTTGCATATACTATTGCAGGCTATACTCTTGTAGTAAATCTCAGATACGCTTTTAAACACTTCACTCAAAATACCTATAACGAAAATAGAGAAAATGAAAATGCGACACTGCTTCCTACTCTTACCGACCCACTGATAGTTGTAAAAGATATTTATGAAGGAGCAGAAGTGCTCAATTTTTATAAGCCTTTTAAAACGGAAGATGAACTGTATCATATGATGATGTTTCAAGCACTCATGGAAGATGGTCAGTACAGGTTTAAGACAATATATGCTGCAAGTGGACTACATAAAGTAAAAGAGATTTTAAAAGCAACTGATGGAAATACTATATATTTTAAATTTGAATGAAGAGCAGAGGGTAGCGGTTACTAAGACCATATCCTCTACTGAGTTCTCAGTGAGACCTCTCTGCTTGTTGTAATTATAGCATACTTTTTTTAAATAACCTAAATGCTACCTAAATCCTAATGTAGAAATAGAGTATAATTTCACTATGAAAAAAGTTACAAATACAGATATAGCAAATTTTTTAGATAAAAAAGTCAGTACTGTTAATTCTTGGAAATCAAGAAGCCCTAAAATGCTCGAACTCTGCAAACTCGGAGCCTTCTGCAAAAAAAACAACATCACCATAGAGATGATAAAAACCTGCATAGAGCTCAAAGAGATGGCGAAAGAGAAAGAAGGGGGTGAGGATGGA
>Ga0256840_1004756_pt1 | contig 10003 bp, 7 predicted proteins | sample 355202metaG_FD_185969 | JGI IMG/M metagenome (GOLD analysis project Ga0256840, IMG submission 185969) | Hydrothermal vent microbial communities from Mid Atlantic Ridge, Atlantic Ocean - 355-202 | ecosystem: Environmental > Aquatic > Marine > Hydrothermal vents | place: Atlantic Ocean: Mid...
ACGTGTATGGAATAACTTCCCGAAATTATAACGTAGGATTTTTGTTTCAGATGGAATGATCTCATGAGGCGCATAGCAAGCTACGCAACGAATGAGATCATTCCATCTGGAGCAAAAAGACAAGTTAGAAATCGGGAAGTTGTTTCATGCACGTTCCTTAGCATTAAAACTGAGTTGATGGTTAATGCAGTGAGAAAAAAGAATCTTTTAACTTATCTAGCTATTCAAAGATGTATTGTGTCTGCGACTCGAAACTAGGCTGTGGGTGCTTTGGTTTTCTATCTAATAGCCTGATAGTATAATATCTACAAAAAAGGCAGGTACAAATTACTTTACACCTGCCTTTTTAGAGAGTTAAAACCATTCCTGATTACGTACGAGTCTCAGCCATTTTATAAAAACACCGATTCAACTGTTATACGTCATCTCGGCAGGGATTCACATTATGCTATCCGGCATAATGCCCTTTGGGTAAATGCAAATCTGTTCCAGACAGATTTGTGCCGAGATCCAGAATCCAAGGATGGGATGATTGTATAAACAAGTATCTGCTAATTATTCAGATCGTACATCCCTATACACTGGATACCAGCAATCCCTGCTGGTATGACGTGGAACTGGTGTGCTGTATATGGCGGAAGCTCATGGGTAATCAGGAAACTATTTAACTTGAAAAGGGGTTTTCAAGAACAATGGTTTCTTCACGATCTGGACCTGTTGATAAAATAGCCACTTTGACACCAATCAACTCTTCTATACGTTCAATATAAGCTTTTGCATTTGCTGGCAGTTTATCCATATCCGTTACGCCTGCTGTTACACCCTCCCAACCAGGCATTTCTTCAATAATAGGAACACAGGCTTCATATTGATCGGCACCTAGAGGTGCAATATCTGTTACTTTACCCTTTATATTATAAGCGGTACAAATACCAATTTTATCTAAACCATCAAGAACATCTAGTTTAGTCAAACAAATACCAGATAAACTATTCATTTGTGCTGATTTTCGCATTGAGACAGCATCAAACCAACCTGTTCTACGTTTACGACCTGTAGTTGCTCCAAACTCATGGCCTTTAACACCTAGGTGTTCACCATATTCATCATCTAACTCAGTCGGAAATGGACCATTACCGACTCGTGTTGAATAAGCTTTAGTAATCCCTAACACATAATCAAGATCTAATGGGCCAACTCCTGTTCCTGTAGCTGCTCCACCTGCCGTTGTACTTGAAGAGGTGACATAAGGATAGGTTCCATGATCTACATCTAACAAAGCACCTTGAGCCCCTTCAAAAAGAATGTTTTTACCTGCTTTCTGGTAATCTTTTAGCTCTTCACCTATATCCGTCAACATTGGCTTCACAACTTCAGCAAGTTTTAAAGTTGTAGCTAACATCTCTTCATAATCAAGCGCTTCTGTCTTGTAATAATGAGTCAGCATAAAATTATGATAATCGACTAATTCTTTTAAACGCTTAGAAAACTCTTCTGTGTTTAACAAATCTCCAGCACGAAGCCCTCTTCTTGCGACTTTATCTTCATAAGCTGGCCCAATACCTCGTCCAGTAGTACCAATGGCTTTACTGCCTCGCGCAATTTCTCTGGCTTGGTCAATGGCTACATGAATGGGTAATATTAAAGCACAAGCTTCACTGATTTTTAGACGTCCTCGAACTGAATGCCCGGATTCTTCTAATGTTTCAATTTCTTCTATTAAAGCATCAAGTGATAACACAACCCCATTGGCAATCATGCAGTCAACATTTTCTCTTAGAATACCTGATGGAATAAGGTGCAAGACCGTTGTTTCACCATTTATAACTAATGTATGCCCCGCATTATGACCGCCTTGAAATCGAACGACAGCCTCAGCTTGATCTGTTAAAAGATCAACTAACTTACCTTTACCTTCGTCACCCCATTGTGTGCCGATGATAACAACATTTTTACCCATAATTATTCCAACTTTTTAAGCTAAGGACTTAACAACCCAATTTTGATTCTTTTTTTCCAACATGCCAGTGCATGCTAGTTCTTTAATTTCTTCTGGATGACCAGGCAACGCTTGCACAACTGCAATACCTTGCGCTCTTAGGTCTCTAATGGCTTCAATTAATGAGGCATCATCAGCCAATGGTGCATAAATTAATTGCACAGTACGCTCTTCAGTTAATGGCTTAGACAGGGCATTTAGTGTTTTTAAATCCGCACTAAACCCAGTTGCTGCCCGTGCTCTACCAAAGAACTTACCAATATTATCATAGCGCCCGCCCCGAGCAATCTCTCGACCCAACTCGGGTACAAAAGTAGCAAATACAATGCCTGTATGATAGTGGTAGCCACGTAATTCTGATAAATCAAAACTGACAGGTAATGAAGGGAAATTGACGCTCAATTTATCGGCTACAGTTTGTAACTCAGCTAATGCTTGAGAAATAGCCTCCCCTGTATTTGCAAGCACATCAGCTGCTTTAGCAAGTACCTCTATCCCTCCATTTAAGGTAGGTAATGTTTTAAAAATTGTTTTATAATTTTCAGAAATACTAAAACCGTCAACTAATTCATTTAATTCTGGTCTTGCTTTACGTTGCAAGACATCAAACAATTCAGTTTCCTGTGCTTCGGTTAAACCCGCTTGCTCAGATAAAGAACGATAAATTTCGACATGCCCGAGATCCAAATGAACATTTTGCAAGCCTGTGACAGCGATCATTTCCAGCATAAGTTGAATAACTTCTAAATCACTTTCTATCCCAGAATGACCATAAATTTCGGCTCCAATTTGCATCGGGCTTCTGGTTTTTGCAAGAGAATCACCGAGTGTTATTAAGGTCGTTCCTACATAGCATAAGCGTGTTGGCCTTTTATGCTTTAAATTGTGCGCATCAATTCTGGCAACCTGAGGTGTTATATCAGCACAAACCCCTAGCATCTCACCTGAAACCTGATCAGTTAATTTAAAGGTCTGAAGATCTAAATCATGCCCAGACCCCGTTAATAGAGAGTCTAAGAAATCAACCACGGGAGGAATGACTAATTCATACCCCCAGCAGGAAAAGACATCAAGTAACTGCCTACGCAACGCCTCTAATTGTCGTGCATCGTCAGGTAAAACATCTTCAATTCCTTGAGGTAGTAACCAAGTGTCTCTTTTTTGCATATTTAGTTTATCCACTCGCACAAAACGCCCCATTAAAAATGGAGCGTTTTATTTTCTTTAACAATTTAACGATTAATTTATTTTGATTTCTTAAAATACTTAAAGTATTCAGAATTAGGTTCTACTACCAACATATCACCCGCACTTCTAAAAGTATTTTTATAAGCATTCATACTGCGATAAAAAGAGAAAAACTCAACATCTGAGCCGTAAGCTTTGGCATAAATATCTGCTGCAACTGCATCGCCTTCACCTCGCATAATCTCAGCATCACGAAAAGCATTTGCTAAAATAATCACACGTTGCTTATCAGCATTAGCCCGAATGCGTTCTGACGCTTCCTTACCTTGTGATCGAAATTCTCTGGCAACTCTTTCACGCTCAGCTTCCATTCTTCTATACACTGAAGAACTCACTTCATTCGGTAAGTCAATCCGCTTAACTTGCACATCAACAATTTCTATACCTAACTTAAACGCAATAGGTGTTGCAAGCGTAATTAATTCAGTTCTAATGGCATTACGATCAGAAGACACTAATTGTTTAATAGTTCTTTTACTAAACTCACTTCTAAAAGCATCTTTAATAATCTGATTTAAACGTACATTTGCCTGACGAACATCACCCGCTACCGAAGTATAAAAGGTTTTTACATCTGCCACTTTCCATTTTACAAATGAATCAACAATTACGTTTTTCTTTTCAGATGTCAAAAAACGTTCTGGTTTAGCATCCATCGTTAAAATACGTGAATCAAATTTTTTCACATTATTAATAAATGGCATTTTAAAATGCAATCCAGGTGAAAATTCAGATTCAATCACTTCACCTAATCGAAACTTAATTGCCCGTTCAGTTTCAGATACGGTAAAGATAGATGATGAGGCAATAAAAAAAACGATACCTAACCCTATTAATATTTTATTTTGTCCCATTTTAGCGTCCCCTCACGTCACGACCACGAGCAGAAGTTCGTGAGTTATTATTAATGGTTCTAGAGGGTTGATTAATAGCCCTTATAGGCTGTGTATTTCTACCACTAGTTACATTATTAGCTGCTGATTTATTACCTAGTTTATCAAGTGGCAGATAAAGTATATTATTTCCACCTTTTACATCAACCATCACAGTTGACGTTTTACTTAATACTTCTTCCATTGATTCAAGATATATTCTTTCTCTAGTCACTTTGGGTGCTTTTTTATACTCTTTTAGTAGTTGTGAAAAACGACTTACTTCACCTGTCGCTTGGGCAATTACTTTTTCCTTATAAGCTTCTGACTCTTGTGTCTTTCTTGAAGCGGCACCCCGTGCAACCGGAATAACCTCATTAGAATAAGCTTCAGCTTCATTTATATATCGTTGCTCATCTTCTCGTGCTTTAATCGCATCTTCAAAAGCACCTTGAACTTGCTCGGGTGGCTGAGCATCTTGAAGGTTTACAGAGGTAATTAAAATACCCGATCCATAAGTATCCATTACTTTTTGAATTTCAGATTGAATTTCAGCAACGATTTTACTTCGCCCTTCTGTTAATACAAAATCCATATTACTATGCCCAATAACACCACGCTCAGCACTTTCAGTTACTTGCTTCAATGTTGCTGTGGGGTTAAGTAAATTAAACACATAGTCTTTAGCATCTTTAACCAGATACTGTACGGCCAAACGAACATCAACAATGTTCTCATCTTTTGTTAGCATTAAAGCTTCTCTAGGGACAGAGCCTGCACCTTGACGGCCTCCTGATCGATAGCCTACTTCAATTACTTGTACATTTTGTACATCAACAATTTCTACTTTATCTATAGGTGAAGGAAAATGCCAATTTAAACCGGGTTGTGTTGTTACTGTATAAGCACCAAAACGTGTTTCTACTCCACGAGTTCCCTCGTCAACTATATAAAAACCACTTAAGCCCCATAGTACAGCGGCCCCTACAGCTAAAATCCCTAAGCCCTTTGCTGATCCTTCCCCAGTGTTTCCACCGTTTGATCCACCACCAAAAATTCCACCTAGTTTTTCTTGAAATGATTTAATCACTTCATCTAAATCTGGAGGACCGTTCTCGTCTTTACGGCCACTCCAAGGGTCTTTTTTATCGCCACCGGGCTCATTCCAGGACATCTATTGCTCCAAATTGGATTATATTTAAAAATTATGACTATTACTGACTGCATCAAAACAACAAAACTTATATCGCTCTATTTTTCAATCGCTATCTAGCCAAACTCGCCTATTCTATCTTAAATTGATAGATTATGATTAATTAATTACATATTAATATGTAATTAATTACTTACAATGCAATCTCTTCTGTTTTAATTCCTTTTAACAAACCTAAATGCTTCCTATCAATCTCAATTGATACTTCCCAGCCACCCAGTTCATCATGTTTTTCCTCTATAATCTTAGCAAAACCAAACAACTTTGAACGCACTCCGCCCTGACTGGCTGTTATAAAACACTTTCTTGCCACCTTGGTGCTAGAGAATAATTCGGCCAAGGCTTGAAATAATAAGTCTGTTCCTGCTCCTGTTGCGGCTGATAGCCACACCCTAACTGGCTTCCCTTGCTCATCACGATCTATATGAGGCTGAATATCATTTAATAAATCTATTTTATTAAATACTTCTAATTGTGGGATTTCATGCGCATCAATATCTTGTAACACCTGATTCACCTGAAACATAGTATCTTCTCGATCTTCAGCATTAGCATCAATAATATGCAATAACAATTCCGCTTCACTCGCTTCTTGTAGAGTTGAACGAAAAGCGGCAATCAATTCATGCGGTAAATGACGGATAAACCCAACCGTATCGGCTAAAATAACATCCCCTCCACCTTCAAGAGAACAACTTCTTAATGTTGGATCTAAGGTTGCAAAAAGTTGATCTGCAACATAGATATCAGCTCCTGTAAGCGTGTTAAATAAAGTTGACTTACCTGCATTGGTATAGCCAACCAAAGACACAGAAGGGGTTTCAGATTTTTTTCTTTTCCCTCTTCCCTGACCTCTCTGCTTAGCCACCTTCTCTAGTCTTCGCTGAATCAACTTAATCCGGTTATTAACTAACCGCCTATCTGATTCCAGTTGCGTCTCACCTGGGCCTCTCATTCCTATACCACCGCCTTTTTGGCGGTCTAAATGAGTCCAACCCCGTATTAATCGGGTAGATAAGTGTTTTAACTGCGCCAGTTCAACCTGTAACTTTCCCTCAAAGGTTTGTGCTCTTAACGCAAAAATATCTAAAATCAAGCCATTTCTATCAACAACGCGAACCCCCAAAGCTTCTTCTAGGTTTCTTTCTTGGCTGGGGGATAAAACATGATTCACCAAGACAATATCGGCTTCATGAAAAGCAATCTCAGATTTTATCTCTTCTACTTTACCGGTTCCCACGAAAAACTTTGGATCAGGTCTTTGTCGTGTACCTGTCACCACATGAACTGGGTCTGCGCCCGCTGATTTAGCAAGTTCTTTTAATTCATGCAGGTCTTCCTGACCTGCTCTTAGTGTTAGGTGGATTAGAATTGCTCTTTCACCTGAGTCGGGACGATCAAACAAAAATCACTCCTTTTTTATCCTTCAATATTCTCACTCTCTCTGGCCAGCTTAATTGGTTTTCCTGGCACAATCGTTGATACAGCATGCTTATACACCATCTGGCTAACTGTATTTTTTAGCATAATGACATATTGATCAAAAGAATCAACACGCCCTTGTAATTTAATGCCATTCACCAAAAAAATTGATACTGGTGTATGCTCCTTTCTTAACGTATTAAGAAAGTTATCTTGTAAATTTTGCACTTTTGACATCCTATTTCCCCTTTTATTATTATTCCTATATTCAATCTTTAAACTATCCATTTTTTATTATAGTTCCAAATAAATAATTAAATAGATATATTGGGACTATTCTGTTGAAATTCAAGACCCTAAAATATATTTAAAAATTCATACCGATTAACAAAAAAACCCCTCATAGCAGACAAAGGTTACTCCAACTACCGAACTGTTTGGCTTATTTCATTCAAAACCTTTGATAAATTAAAATGGCTATGAACAATACTCAGGTTACAGATTGAATTAAATCCAGATGCTATTAAGTTAAGCTTCAAAAGTAGGATAGGCAAAGAAGGTACGACGTGCCCATCAATATGGCATCGTGCTGAATTGATGGGCACGCTATCGCTTTGCCCATCCTACAGTACCCTTAGGAACGTGCATGAAATAACATACCGATTTCTAACTTGTCTTTTTGCTCCAGATGGAATGATCTCATTCGTTGCGTAGCTTGCTATGCGCCTCATGAGATCATTCCATCTGAAACAAAAAATCCTACGTTATAATTTCGGGAAGTTATTCCATACACGATCCTTAGCTTAATGGCATTGGATTAACTATCACTTAATTACCCCAACCTGAGTTTAGTTCACAGCCATATAAATTGATGATCCGATAAAAAAATTATAATTTATGTTTTATTTCTGCATAAACTTTTCCAAGTAACTCTTTCTCTGCAGAAACAAAGGATATTGCATCTGTTTCTCTCCGTAACCAAGTAAACTGCCTTTTAGCCAACTGTCTGGTTGCAATGATTCCTTTTTCCATCATCATATCCAAGTCATATTCACCTTCTAAATATGACCAGGTTTGACGATAGCCTACGGCTCTAATTGATGGCATATCGACAGACAAATCAGCTCTCATAAATAAGGCCTTCACTTCATCTACCAAGCCTTTTTCAACCATCAATTTAAATCTTTCTGCTATTTTAGTGTGTAACAACTTTCTATCTTCTGGTGCAACAATTAGCTTTATCGCTCTAAACGGCATATTATTTTGTTTTGCCTGTTTAAAAAAGTGGCTAATCGGCTGACCACTTATCTCATAAACTTCTAATGCTCGTTGTACTCGCTGGGGATCATTCGGGTGAATTCTAACTGCAGACTCTGGATCAATACCTTTAAGCCGCTCATGCATCGCTTTTTTCCCAGTTTCTGCCAATTCTACCTCTAATCTCTGCCTTATCTCTGGGCTAGCCTCGGGTAACTCAGCAAGGCCGTTAATCAGTGCGTTAAAATATAGCATAGTGCCCCCTGTCAAGATAGGTATTTTTCCTCGCTTGGTTATATCATCCATTAACGTTAGAGCAGCTTTTCTAAACCGCCCTGTTGAGTAAACCTCAGCAGGATCAAGAATATCAATCAAATGATGCGGAACTCCTTGCCTTTCCTCTATTGTTGGTTTTGCAGTCCCAATATCCATCCCTTTAAAAACCAAAACAGAATCAACACTTATTATCTCTGCATCTATTTTTTGCGCCAGTTGCACAGCCAATTCTGTTTTTCCTGAAGCGGTCGGCCCCATCAGAAAAATAGCCGGAGGTAATGTTGTATTATTCATTAGCTAGTTTCTCGGAATAAATATACTAGGGTTGTGCAGGATTTATTTTGAGACCCCATCTTACTGTCCACGTAAAAAGAACTTATCTAAATCAGTCGTACTCAATTCGATCCAAGTTGGGCGACCATGATTACATTGCCCAATTCTTTCTGTTTGCTCCATATCTCTTAATAAAGCATTCATCTCTTCAATGGTTAGCTTTCTTTTTGCACGTACTGAACCATGACAAGCCATTGTAGCTAAAAGTTCATTAGATTTTTCTAATACCTTTTGACTCATTCCATAAGTCCCTATATCAGCTAAAATATCGCGCACCAAAGTATCCATATCTTCTCGCCCTAAAAGGGCTGGTGTTGCTCGAATAACAATTGATTCAGGCCCTGTTCGGGTTAGCTCAAACCCTAATGTACTAAAAAAATCATGCTCCTGCTCTACCAAGTCGGCTTCAGCAGTGGCAACTTGAATTTTAAGAGGCAGCAGTAAAGGTTGACTAGGTACAGTTCCTTGGTGATATTGTTTTTTTAACCGTTCATAGGTCACTCGCTCATGAGCGGCATGGGCATCAACTAAAATAATTCCCTTAGCGGTTTCAGTTAAAATAAAAATACTATGCAAATGAGCAATAGCAAAGCCTAAAGGCGGCATACTATTCGCTTGATCAGTAATAGAAACTGGCGGATTTAACTCAAGCTGAGGAGCACCCTCGCTTTTAGGATATAGTTTTGCATAAGTTTCGATATTTTCAGCCACATTCATCGGTAACGATGCTTGCATAGGGGGCTGCCGAGTAACACTGCTCATTCTACTTTGCACAGGAACAGTAGGCTCTTCTTTAACAGGTGCTAAAGGGGTGAATTCTGCAACTTTTCTAGCACCATTTTGCTGTTCACCCGGTCTTAAATCAGCTAACGATCGGTGCAATGCTTTAAATAAAAAATCATGTACTAAGCGGCCTTCTCGAAACCTGACTTCTAATTTTGCTGGGTGAGCATTTACATCAACTAAAGCAGGGTCTAAGGTTAAATAAAGCACAAAAACAGAGTGTCGCCCATGAAATAATACGTCTTGATAGGCCTGTTTTACAGCATGCGTGACTAAACGATCTTTAATTAACCGGCCATTTACATAAAAAAACTGCATATCCTGTTGGCTACGAGAAAAAGTAGGTAAGCCAACCCAACCTGACAATTGTAACCCCGAAGCTTCAAAGTCAATTTTGACTGAATTATCAATAAAAGCTGAACCGCAAATACTGGCTATACGTTTTTCTTGTTCTGCTTCTGATTCAGCAGGCTTAAGGTTTATGATCTCACGCTGATTATGATTTAAGGTAAACCCTATATCAAATCGACTTAGCGCCATTTTTTTGATCAAACTGTCAATATGTGAAAATTCAGTTTTTTCTGTCTTTAAAAACTTGCG
>Ga0256840_1004757_pt1 | contig 10002 bp, 10 predicted proteins | sample 355202metaG_FD_185969 | JGI IMG/M metagenome (GOLD analysis project Ga0256840, IMG submission 185969) | Hydrothermal vent microbial communities from Mid Atlantic Ridge, Atlantic Ocean - 355-202 | ecosystem: Environmental > Aquatic > Marine > Hydrothermal vents | place: Atlantic Ocean: Mid...
GAATAGTCGCTCTATTTAACGAATTTGATAAGCTCAGATTATGATGTTTATGGGGTTCGCAGTCAATTCTTAGTTCTCGGACAGCCTCCTAGGAGGCTGTCCGAGAATAGAGAACCTACTGCGGAAAAGCTGAATTTGTCTGTATTTTTGTAGGTCAGATTAGCGATAGCGTAATCCGACAAAGTACGGTAGTTAGAAATGTGCATTAAAAAAATACAAAAAACAGGGGGGGATGGGTATAGATATATCTCTATGAAGTTCTACTAATAGAGAAAAGTGCCAATTCTGCAAGAGCAGTTTTATAATCACTATCAGGTAGAAAATCTAAGCAATCAATAGCCAATTGAGTTTCTTTTTTTGCAACATCATTAGTATATTTTAAAGCATCTGTTTTTTGGATGATCAGCATAATCTCATCAATAAATTCAAGACCACCCTCCTCAATCGCTTTGCGAATTAAAGCAGCATCATCGCTATTCCCATTACTTTCACTTACTGCTAAAGCATTGATTAATGGCAGTGTGGGCTTACCCTCGGCAAGATCATCACCAACATTTTTACCAAGTTTTGCACTATCAGCACTATAATCAAGAATATCATCAACCAACTGAAAAGCAGTTCCCAGATGAATACCATATTGTGCTGCTTGTTGTTCATGCTCTTTTGGTAAACGCGCTAGTACCGCTCCTAGCTGACAGGCCGCCTCAAATAGTTTGGCTGTTTTTGAATAAATAACCTCAAGATAACGTGTTTCGCTGGTATCAGCATCATTCACATTCAAAAGTTGCAACACTTCACCTTCGGCAATAATATTGGTTGTTTGTGCCAATATTTGCATGACGCGCATTTCATTTACATCAACCATCATCTCAAAAGATCGAGAGTAAAGAAAATCACCCACTAAAACAGCCGCTTGATTACCCCATACATTATTTGCAGTATCTTGACCACGACGCATATCAGACTCATCTACAACATCATCATGTAACAATGTAGCAGTATGAATAAATTCAACAATGGCAGCAATATCAATATGATTGCTACCTTGATACTCACAGGCACGCGCCATTAACAAGGCAAGCATAGGCCTGAGGCGTTTGCCTCCACTATTGATAATATAATGACTGAGCTGGTTAACGAGTACTACTTCAGATTGAAGACGCTTCTGAATCAGAGTATTTACCGCTTGCATATCAGAATCTACAAGTGCTTGTATCGCTGTATAATCCACAAATATTAGTTATTGCTAATCCATTAAAAAGAATGGCGAATGCTAGGTAGATGAAGCTTTAGTGTCAAGGTTAAAGCGCAATTTGTTACAAACATTAATGAAAAAAAACATTCTTCCCGTCTAGCTTGATATATCGTTTGACTCAAGAGCTAACTGCTTGTAGAATTTCGCGGCTTAAAAACAGTTTTAATCGTTTATAGATTAAAATACTAGGGATAAAATTCGTCCCGCTTGAGGAAAACCTGATATAAGTCGATTAGCATTTAGCGCAAAAAAAATCTGTCGCTATTTTTCGTGAAGTGAGTCGTAATAGTCATTCTATTGCGTCGATCTTCGTGGAAAATATTGGCAGATTTGACAAGCTGAAGATAATTGGACTTGATCAGGGCTTCCTTGACTAGATATAAATAGAGGTTTCTAAAAATGGCGCATAAAAAAGCAGCGGGTAGTACACGTAACGGTCGCGATTCGGTTTCTAAACGTCTTGGCGTTAAACGCTTCGGTGGACAGGAAGTACTCGCAGGAAATATTCTTGTAAGACAACGTGGAACTAAATTTCACCCTGGCACAAACGTAGGTTGCGGTAAAGACCACACTCTTTTTGCCAAAATAGACGGCAAGGTTGTTTTTGAAGTTAAAGGTCCAAAAAATCGCAAATACATCAGTATTCAAGCGGTATAAGTTTCTATATTTAAAAAAAGCCCCGCTAGGAGACTGTCCGAGCTAATGCGCGGACAACCTCCTAGTCGGGGCTTTTTTTATTGCCTAATTATTTAATACAGTTAAACTCAAGCCATGAAATTTGTAGATGAAGTTGTCGTTATCGTTAAAGCTGGGGATGGAGGCAATGGCTGTGTTAGCTTTAGGCGTGAAAAATATATTGAATTTGGTGGCCCTGACGGTGGTGATGGCGGTGATGGTGGCTGTGTCTACCTGCAAGCCAATAAAGGCCTCAATACACTAGCTGATTTTCGCCATGTACGCTTTTATGAAGCTGGTCGTGGCGGCAATGGCTTTAGTCGCAATATGACTGGAGCTAGGGGTGACGACAAAATCATTCAAGTTCCCATAGGAACAATGGTTTATGTTGATGAAACCAATGAGCTGATTGGTGACTTAACTAAAGATGAAGAAAAGCTCTTGGTCGCACAGGGTGGTTTTCATGGCTTAGGAAACCTACGTTATAAAAGCTCAGTAAATCGCGCACCACGCCAGTCAAAACCAGGCTCAGAAGGCGAAACCCGCACCCTCAGATTAGAGATGAAAGTGCTAGCCGATGTCGGTCTACTAGGCTTACCTAATGCAGGCAAATCCACACTAATATCAGCCGTTTCTTCTGCCCACCCCAAAATAGCAAACTACCCTTTTACCACGCTTTACCCAAATTTAGGTGTAGTAAAGGTGGATAATTACAAAAGCTTTGTGATTGCCGATATTCCAGGTGTGATTGAAGGCGCTGCTGAAGGCGCGGGCTTAGGCATACAATTTTTAAAGCATCTTTCCCGCACTAGTCTATTGCTTCATCTTGTTGATGTTGCACCTATGAACGAAGAGGAAGACCCTGTCGCTTCAATTCGTATCATTGAGAATGAATTGAAAAAATTTGGCGATGAGCTGGAAAATAGAGAACGCTGGCTAGTTTTGAATAAAATTGACCTGCTCCCACCTGATTTACAACAAGAATATTGCGACGATATTGTTAAACGATTAAACTGGCAAGGCAAAGTATTTAATATCTCAGCCGCAACAGGTTTAAACACCAAAGAGCTAACTTATCAGATAATGCAATACCTAGACGAGCAGAACTACCAGAGAGAACAGGAGCAATTTCAGCTATAAACTAACTTAAATCAACCAATAAATTCTCATTAATTAATTAAACACCCATCCCCCCCTTTTTTTACATATTTTTATTTTCAAAGAACAAGAGAGAAAACTTTGAGGGAAAAATACACCAAGCAAGCCAAACGCTGGATTATAAAAATCGGCAGTGCACTCCTTACCAAAGATGGCAAAGGATTAGATTACGCCGCGATTGAAGACTGGACACAACAAATAGCACAGCTTCGTCAACAAGGTATAGAAGTTATTTTAGTCTCATCTGGCTCAGTTGCCGAAGGCATGAGTCGCATGGGTTGGGCAACACGTCCAACTAAACTGGCTGAACTCCAAGCCGCTGCGGCTATCGGTCAAACAGGTTTAATTGAAGCCTATGAAACCCAGTTTAAAAAACACCAAATCCAAGCAGCACAAATACTTTTAACTCATGATGATGTTAGTAATCGCAAGCGCTACCTGAATGCTCGCAATACGCTTCATGCACTTTTAAAATTCAAGGCTCTGCCCATTATCAATGAAAATGATACCGTCGCACTTGAAGAAATGCGCCTAGGAGATAATGATACACTAGCAGCTTTAGTCGCTAATTTAGTTGAAGCTAATTTATTAGTGATTCTTACTGATCAAGAGGGTTTATTCAATAAAGACCCACGTCATCATAAAGATGCCATTCTGATTAATGAAGAATCTGCCAGCAATGCTGATCTGTTAAAATATGTCGGTGCTATCGCTACCACACTTGGTAGTGGAGGCATGGCAACCAAACTAATTGCCGCTCAGCGTGCCGCGCGCTCTGGCTGTGCTACGGTGATTGCATCAGGTCGAGAGAGCAAGGTTTTGCAAAGACTCTCTCAGGGCGAGGAGATTGGCACATTACTCATACCTGATAGCTCTCAAATAGCAGCACGCAAGCAGTGGATCATAGGTCAAGTACAAGCAAATGGTACGCTATTTCTTGACCAAGGAGCGACAGAGGCCATTCTAACTAAGGGAACCAGCCTATTGCCTGTGGGCGTTGAAAAAGCTGAGGGGCAATTTAACCGTGGAGATGTGGTAGACTGCAAAAGCCCTGATGGTAAAATTATTGCGCGAGGACTAGTTAATTATTCTGATATGGATGTATGCAAAATTTACAATACACCCAGCAAAAACATTGCCGAAATTCTAGGTTATAACGGTGAAGCAGAACTTATTCATCGTGATAATCTAGTGATTATTTAGATCAAATTAGCGATAGCATAATCCGACAAATCGCAACAAAGCTATTAAATGACTGAAAGGAGAATAATCAGTCTTATGGAAAAAAATCAACAAGGATGTCAATATCATTTCCAATATCAACAACACCAAAATAATAAGGACCAACAAAATAAATACATATCATATTTTTTGTTTTCTTTCTTACTAGGCGTATTTTTTTTAAGCACACCTGTCTTCTCGCTTGATAAACAAGCCGTTTCAGTTGCTGTGGTTAATGTTACTTTTTTAATGGAAAACGCTCCTCAATCAGATCTCGCCAGTAACAAGCTTAAAGAGAAATTTCTCCCTCAAGAGAAAAAGCTGGCAGAAGCATTAGAAGAAATCAATATTCTAGAAGCTGATTTAAAAAAGTTAATTGCTTTAAAAGGCGTAGATGCTGATTTGAAACGCCAAAAACAAAGAGAGCTACGGGCGCGTAAGCGGGCGCGTGGCAGATCCTTACAAGACTTTAGCGAAGAGTTACGCTTTGCCAGAGATGCAGCCTTAGATGACGTACAAAAAGAGGTATTTAGTGCCATTAATGATGTACGCAAACAGCAAAATATAGATATTATCATACAAGATTATATCTCCGCGAGTAAACGGGTTGACATTACGCCATTGGTTTTAGAATATCTGCGCGAAAAGCTAAGCAATAAAATACTCCTAGACGAAGAAAAAGACTTCTCTAATATGGGCGAGAACAAAGCTTCTGAAAATAATACTAATGAGATTAATCAATGAAAAGTCTTAAGGAATTAGCTGATTTAACAGGTTCTGAAGTCAAAGGTGACACACAGTTGCAAGTGAGTGATGTAGCTACACTACAAGATGCTAAGGAAGGTCAGATTAGTTTTGTTAGCAACCCAAAATACAAAAAACAACTAGATACAACAAAAGCCTCAGCCGTGATTCTTTCATCGAAAATGGCTTCTGCATACAACGGCAATGCCTTAATTAATGATGACCCTTATTTAACCTTTGCCAAAGTGGTCAATGCTTTTCACAAGCGAGCAATACCCAAAGCCAATATTCACCCCAGTGCTGTTATCGCTAAAGACTCCATTATTGGTAAAAATGTCAATATCGCAGCTAATGTCGTCATTGATTCAGCTGTAAATATAGGTGATAACTCCGTTATTGGTGCTGGTACAGTTATTGAAAAAGGCTCTGTTTTAGGCTCAAACGCACTCATACATCCTAATGTGACTATTTATTCAAACACTCAAATCGGAACAAATATCATTATTCATTCTGGTACAGTAATAGGCTCAGATGGCTTTGGCTTTGCCCCTCAAAAAGATAAGAGCTGGTATAAAATACTCCAAATTGGCAATGTCGTTATTGGAGACGATGTTGAGATTGGTGCAAACACAACAATAGATAGGGCTGCATTAGGCTCAACAATCATCGAAAATGGCGTAAAATTGGATAATCAAATACAAATTGCGCATAATGTAAAGATAGGTAGCCTTACCATAATAGCTGGATCAGTTGGGATTGCAGGAAGCACTACCATTGGTGAGCGTTGCCAAATTGGTGGCGCTGTAGCGATTGCAGGTCACTTAAATATTGCAGATGATGTTATTATTACTGGCAGGAGCATGGTTATCAGCTCTATAAAAGAATCAGGTGTTTATTCATCAGGCATTGCAACCGAAGACAATAGAAAATGGCGACGCAATGCTGCACGTTTTCGGCATCTTGATGATATGGCAAAACAAATAAAAGAATTGAAAATACAGTTAAATCTGAATCCGTGAGACTACTACGGCATGATGAACAAGTTATTGATTCCACAGCGGTTTAAAAATACCCGCTTAACCTATGGGTGAAGCTAAGATTTAGTGAGCTTCCCATCTGTGCTAGCAAATGGTGAACTCAATTATGCAGAGCTTTTTAATTCCACGGTGAAACCAATACCTTATCCCTCATATCCGCATTAGCCTCACGGATTCAGGATATAGAAAATAATAGAGAGAAATAACTATGGATAATAAACCAACAATAAATAACAAAACCATTATGGATGTTACTGAAATCAGGCGCTTTCTAGCGCATCGCTATCCTTTTTTATTGATTGACAGGGTAACTCAATTTGAATCTGGAAAATCATTAACAGGGATTAAAAATGTAACTATCAATGAGCCATTTTTTAATGGCCATTTTCCCAACCAGCCTATAATGCCAGGTGTATTAATTATTGAGGCTATGGCTCAAGCCACAGGTTTACTAGGTTTTCGCACTATGGGCGAAGAGCCACAAGATGACATGCTATATATCTTAGTCGGTGTCGATAAAGTTAAGTTTAAAAAACAGGTTGTGCCAGGCGACCAACTTGAGCTATATGCCGAAGTTTTACGCCACAAAGGAAAAATGTGGATTTTTAAAACCGAAGCACGAGTTGACGGACAAATAGCAGCTGCGGCTGAAATCAAATGTGCTGCTATTGAGATGACTAAATAAAGCCGTGGCTATACATCCTACAGCGATTATTCACAGCAAAGCTGAAATTGCGGATGATGTTGAAATATCTGCCTATGCCATTATTGGAGCTGACGTTAAAATAGATAGCGGTAGCTGGATTGGCTCACATGTTTTTATTGATGGACCAACAACTATCGGCAAAGACAATCGCATCTTTCAATTTGCTTCAGTGGGCGCAGAGCCGCAAGATAAAAAGTACAATGGCGAGCCAACCACACTCAGCATTGGAGACCGTAATGTAATTCGAGAATCGTGCACCATAAATCGTGGCACTATTCAGGATATTGGCAAGACTGAAATTGGTGATGATAACTGGATAATGGCCTATGTGCATATCGCGCATGATTGCATCGTTGGAAATAATACCATTTTCGCCAATAACGCAACACTGGCAGGACACGTCACAATACATGACTATGCAATTCTTGGCGGCTTTACTCTAGTACATCAGTTTTGTCATGTTGGAGAATATGCTTTCACAGGCATGGGAACAGCATTAGGCAAAGATCTTCCACCCTTTGTAATGGCTTTTGGTGCGCCCTGCTCCCCTCGTGGAATAAATAATGAAGGCTTAAAACGACACGGTTTTGATGAAAAGCAGCGTTTGGCAATCAAAAAAGCCTATCGCATACTGTATCGCAGTGAATCAACCTTCAAAGAAGCCCTAGAAAAACTACACTCTGAAGGAGCTACCGATAATAATATTAAAAAACTGGCTAATTTTTGTCAGCGTAGCCAAAGTGAGCGCGGGATTATACGCTAATGCAAATAGCAATTATCGCAGGCGAAGCCTCTGGTGATATTCTTGGCAGTCGCCTAATTATTGCGCTCAAAGAAATCTACCCTAATGCTTGTTTTGAAGGTATTGGTGGTGTAGAAATGCAACAGCAAGGGTTTAAATCCATACACCCAATGGAGCGACTCTCCGTTATGGGTTTTTTTGAAGTATTACCGCGCTTATTTGAACTGCTTAAAATTCGTAAAAGCTTAATTCAACGGTGGCTTGATAATCCACCCGACCTATTTATTGGGATTGATGCACCTGATTTTAATTTTAAACTTGAAAGAGCACTCTCTCAGGCAAATATACCCACAGCCCACTATGTTGGCCCCAATCTTTGGGCATGGCGCGAAGGACGTATAAAAAAAATCAGGGGTAGCATGGATGTTATGCTAACCTTATTTCCATTCGAGCTGGCACTCTACGAAAAACATAATGTTAATGCAAAGTTCGTAGGTCATCCCCTAGCAGATGAAATTCCTTTGAATGTAACAACTGTTGAAGCCAGAGAAATTTTAGGCTTACCACAGGATGCTTATATCCTTGCGATATTACCTGGAAGTCGCCTGAGTGAAATAAAACACCTTGCCGCTGATTTTATAAAAGCCGCAAGAATATTACAGCAAAAGCATTCTAACTGGATATTTGTTGTGCCTTTGATCAATGAGAAAGTTAAAACAGCTTTCAACAACATAAAGCAAACAGTAGCCCCTGACTTATCCCTAAAAATAATAGATGGAAAGTCACGCTCAGTCATGTCGGCCTCAAATCAAATACTAATGGCATCAGGAACAGCAGTACTAGAAGGCATGTTAATCGGTCGCCCTATGGTTGCAGCCTATCGTTTTGCCCCACTAACAGCCTTTATTTTTCGTTTATTTAAGTTAATGAAAGCAAAATATTTCACTTTGCCTAATAATCTCGCCGATGACTATCTTGTTCCTGAACTACTACAAGAAAAAGTAACAGCAGAAAACATTGTCCTAGAGATAGAACAACAATATGATCTACCAGAAGAAGAGAAACGAGCTTTATTAATACACTTCAATAAAATTCATAAAACCCTAAAACAAAATGCCAGCAAGCGTGCTGCAAAAGTACTTTATGAATTATTAAAGAATAAGCAATTAGAGAATAAAAATGAAATTTAGACGGGTCGCAGGAGTTGATGAGGTTGGCAGAGGACCATTAGCAGGTGCAGTAGTCGCCGCAGCCGTCATTTTAACGCCAGAAAGATGGATTAAAGGACTAGCTGATTCAAAAGTATTAAGTGAAAAACGACGCAATCAACTGGATATTGAAATCAGAGAAAAAGCACTAGCATGGTCAATTGCCCGAGCTGAAGTTGAAGAAATCGATCAAATTAATATCTTACAAGCCAGTTTACTTGCCATGAAAAGAGCTGTTGAAGGATTAGAAATACAACCTGACCATATAAAAATTGATGGCAATAAAAAAATACAGATGCAAATCTCTATGGAAACAATCATTAAAGGAGATTCTAAAATTGCAGCAATCAGTGCCGCCTCAATTATTGCAAAAGTAGCACGGGATAAAGAAATGATTGAATTAGACAAACAATATCCAGAATATGGTTTCGCTCGCCACAAAGGTTATCCCACCAAAGCGCATCGAGAAGCATTGCAAAAATATGGCGCGCTTAGCTGTCACCGTAAAAGCTTTAAGCCCGTACAAGACGTGATTAGAATTCAGGACTGAGCAATAGCCGAATCTCAGCTGCTTAACAAGCTTTGTAAAATATGTAAAAAAAGGGGGGGATGGGTATGTGTACAACTGGAATCAGCTTATTCTCTTTTATTACAAGCAATTATCAGGAAAAAACAGGAGAAAACAAATGTCTAAACCCAAGTTAATCAGCTTTAAAATATGTCCATTTGTACAACGCAGTGTGATTTTACTCAAAGAAAAAAATGTAGAATATGATATTGAATTTATCGATGTTTATAATCCACCAGAGTGGTTTCTAGATATTTCACCCACTGGCAAAGTACCTGTTATGCTGGTAGATGACAATGTACTATTTGAATCAGCCGTAATCAATGAATATATAGATGAAGTTTACCCACCTCAAATACACCCCTCTAATCCACTAACAAAAGCACAAAACCGAGCTTGGATGGAATACTCCTCACCAATGTATATGGGCACGTTCAATATACTTATGGCAAAAAAGAAAGAGGATATGGAAAAAGCACTGGAAGAATTCACCAAGAACCTTGCAGGTCTAGAGCAAGCCAAGAAGAACAAACCTTGGTTCAACGGGAATGATTTCTCAATGATAGATATTTCAGCTGCACCGATCTTCACACGCACAAAGTTTATTAAAGATCATTGCAACGTAGACCTTTTAAAAGATTTTCCCATCTTACAACAATGGTCAGATGACCTTCTAGCACGTCAAACA
>Ga0256840_1004758_pt1 | contig 10001 bp, 5 predicted proteins | sample 355202metaG_FD_185969 | JGI IMG/M metagenome (GOLD analysis project Ga0256840, IMG submission 185969) | Hydrothermal vent microbial communities from Mid Atlantic Ridge, Atlantic Ocean - 355-202 | ecosystem: Environmental > Aquatic > Marine > Hydrothermal vents | place: Atlantic Ocean: Mid...
GAAACCAATGATGAAATTCAACAATTGGCACAGCAAATTTCTCCGCTACTTTCTTCGTTTTCTAATGATATCCAGTTAGATGAAGTGCTTTTTGAAAAAGTAAAAACTGTTTATGAGCAAAAAAACAAACTGAGTTCCGAAGCCTCTACGCTACTTGAAAATTCCTATAAAGGGTTTGTGAGAAATGGGGCAAATCTAGGCGCTGATGATAAGACAGCACTTCGTGAAATTGATAAAAATCTATCGCAACTATCTTTGAAGTTTGGGGAGCACGTACTCGCTGCTACCAATGCGTATGCGCTTGTAATTGACAATGCCGATGACCTAAGTGGCTTACCAGAAAGTGCCACCGAAGCCGCTGCACAAACCGCTAAAGAAAAAGGAAAGGAAGGGAAATGGATTTTCACACTAGACTATCCGAGCTATGTGCCATTCATGATGTATGCCGAAAATAGCGCTTTAAGAAAAGAACTGTTCATGGCATTTAGCTCAAGGGCTTTTGGTGAAGGAGAAAACGACAACAGAAAATTTGTAACGGACATCGCTAGTTTGCGCCAGCAACGTGCCAATTTATTAGGATATAAAACACATGCCGATTTTGTACTGGAGCGACGAATGGCAGAAACACCTGAAAAGGTAATTGGTTTTCTGAATGACTTGCAAGTACAGGCAAAACCTGTGGCACAAAAAGAGCTAAATGAATTGACAGAATATGCCAAAAGTATTGGCGGGCCATCTGTGATAGAGCGATGGGACTCTTCTTTCTATTCGGAAAAACTAAAAAAAGAAAAGTTCGATATCGAAGATGAATTGCTAAAACCATACTTCAAATTAGAAAACGTGATTGATGGTGTATTTCAAGTAGCCAATAAACTTTACGGTTTGCGTTTTGCTGAAAACAAGACCATAGATAAATACCATGAAGAGGTCACCACGTATGAAGTAACCGATGAAAACGGCAAACACATCGCTGTATTTTATGCTGATTTTTTTCCTAGAAAAGGAAAAAGAAATGGCGCTTGGATGACCTCGTATCAAGGGCAAAAAAGACAAGGAAATACAGAACAGCGACCACACATTTCTATTGTTTGTAATTTCACCAAACCTACCCCAACCAAACCTTCACTACTTACTTTCAACGAAGTGACCACGCTATTCCATGAGTTTGGTCATGCACTACACGGCATGCTGGCTGATGGCACTTATGAAAGTCTATCGGGCACTAGTGTTTATTGGGATTTTGTGGAATTACCCTCTCAAATACTAGAAAACTGGTGCTATGAAAAAGAATGCTTGGACTTATTTGCTAAGCATTATCAAACAGGTGAAAGCATTCCTGAAGTTTATATTAAAAAAATAAAAGACAGTGCCAATTTTAATGAAGGGCTCGCCATCTTAAGACAGATTGGACTTGCTAAACTAGACATGGGTTGGCATAGTGCTGATCCTTCTGCAATTGAAGATGTAGAAGCATTTGAAAATAGGATTTTTGAAGAAACAAGTCTTTTCCCAAAAGTAGAAGACACCAATATCAGCTGTGCCTTTGGTCACATATTCCAAGGTGGCTACTCGGCAGGGTATTACAGTTATAAATGGGCCGAAGTACTGGATGCAGATGCTTTTGAGTTTTTCAAAGAGAAAGGAATATTCAATAAAGACGTAGCCGATTTATTTAAAAAACATGTCCTATCGGCTGGTGGAAGTGAGCACCCAATGGTACTTTATAAAAGATTTAGAGGAAAAGAGCCATCATCCGATGCATTGCTGAAACGAGCAGGCATTTTGAGAGAGAAGTGAGCGTAATAGATTTGAGAAGTGAGAGCCCCAACGTAGGGTAATTCATTATTCTGTACTATTGTTTGATTTATTCAATGCCAGTAATTTCAACCGCCATGAGAAATTCATAACGAAAAGTGCTTGCTGTTTGTTTTAGATCTCTCCCTCTTGTCGAGATGACAAATTAAAAATATTGAAATACTATGTCAACAACAACCATAAGAAGAGGGAGCATCGATGAGGTCTATGCATTAGCGAAAGCAATTCCTGAATTCAAAGATTTATATCCAAAATCGGTATTTGAAAAAAATCTAGGTGACAATAAATCTTTGATGCTCATTGCAGAAATTGAAAACAGCGTTGTGGGGTTCAAGGCAGGTTATGAGCAAGAACAAGATGGTTCATTTTATAGCTGGATGGGTGGCGTGTTTCCTAAATTTAGAGGTAAGGGTGTGGCAAGAAGATTAGCTAACCAAATGGAAGAATGGGCAGTAAAGAAACGGTATTCTAAGATTAAAATGACCACTAGAAATAAAAACAAAGCCATGTTGATTTTTGCAATCTCCAATGGGTTTGAACTTACTTCTATCGAAGAGCGGACACCCATTGGAGAAAATAGAATATTTTTGGAAAAGGAGCTTTGATTGGACTCCATGGTCTGTGTCCTCACAGACCATCTCTATAATTATATTTATTTTAGCATACTTTACTTTCTAGATTCGAGGGTTAGCATTTTGGTCTGTGAAGACACAGACCATGGAAAAGATTTGACTTGAAATTTTCAAAGATTCAAAACCTTTGAAAAGTTGGCTACTCTCCAAGATTTATGTCCCCACAGACCATGGAAAAAATTGATTATTCTAAAAAACCCACCATTATTTGCCAGATTTTTTTAATTTACAAGCTATACTGAAAAAACTCAAACCTAATACAACATTACTATGGCTTCAAATCGAGGTGAATTTAGCTCTTCTTTAGGATTTATCATGGCAGCAGCAGGTTCTGCCATCGGACTTGGAAATATTTGGGGATTCCCCGCACAAACTGCACAAAACGGTGGTGCTGCTTTTGTGTTAGTTTATTTAGTACTGGCATTTATCATTGGCTATCCATTGCTGATGGCAGAATTCATTATTGGCCGTCATAGCAGGTCTAATCCCGTAGGTGCTTATAGCAGTATCAAGGGAGGTAAACCTTTTATTCCTGCTGGATACTATGGCATTTTTATTGTTGGTATTATCATGAGTTTTTACTTAATCATAGCCGGGTGGATGGTGGCATATACTGTTGAACCAGTCTTCAAATTTATAGGCATGGAAGAAGCCGCTACCTGGGTTACTACTGATGGACTTATCAGAAATATACTTTTTACCACCATATTTTACCTGATGACCATTGGCATTATTACAGGAGGTGTGAAAGCAGGTATTGAAAAATGGTCAACCAGACTCATGCCTGCATTGTTAGTGATGATGCTCCTTTTAATTGTTTATGTGCTCACACTGGAAGGGGCTTCCGAGGGATTAAAAGCATATTTACTTCCTGATTTTAGTAAAATAACAGACCCAAACTTAATTTTCAGTGCCCTTGGACAATCCTTCTTTTCTCTTTCCCTTGGGGTAGGCACCATGCTTGTTTACGGCTCCTATATAGCTGATAAAGAAAACTTGGTAAAGCTAGGAGTCTTTGTAACATTAGCAGATATTGGCATTGCTTTTTTTGCAGGACTACTAATCATTCCTGCCATGTACGTTGCTGCGCATAACGGCACCGTCATTTATGACGATCATGGCGTATTAATATCAGGACCAAATCTCATTTTTCAGGTACTCCCAGAGTTGTTTAACTCGATGGAAACTTGGGGAGTGCTGGTCTCTTTTGTGTTTTTTCTTTTGATGGTTATTGCAGCTATTACCTCCTCTATCTCCATGTTGGAAGTACCAGTTTCTTTTGCCGTTGACAATAAAAATATGGGGCGTACCAAATCCACATGGTTGATAGGTGGCTTTTTCTGGCTGGTAAGTATTGTTATCATCTTCAATTTTGAAGCACTCTTCGGGAATGTAGTTACTTTTACAACAGAATATAGTCAACCATTGCTTGGCTTGGTTATTTGTATTTTCATTGGCTGGGTAATGAATAGAAACTCGGTATTGGAAGAACTAAAAAAAGGAAATCCTGATATTGAGAATTCCTTTTTCATGAAAGTATGGCCATTTTTTGTAAGATTTATTGCGCCAATATTAATATTTGCTGTTTTTATTTATCCATTGGTGAAGGATAGGATTGGTTTGTAAACCTGCAATCAATCTTCTCGCAAAGCACCAATGGGATTTTTATGTGCTGCCCTAATCGCTTGTGTGCTCACTGTAAGCAAAGCAATAACTAAAGCCGAAACACCCGCAAGGGCAAAATACCACCATTGTAAATTTATGCCGTAGGCAAAATCAGACAGCCAATCATTGGTTAACAAATAGGCGATTGGCAATGCAATAACAATGGCAATCAAAACCAACTTCGCAAATTCACTTGATAGCAGTACCGTAATCTGGGTGTTGCTCTGACCAAGCACTTTACGAATACCTATTTCTTTTCTTCTTCTTTCTGCGGTAAATGCTGCCAAGCCAAATAAACCCAGGCAGGAAATAATCATTGCTAAACCTGCGAAGTACTTGGACAAAGTTGCTATGCGCTGCTCAGACACATACAAAGCCTGATACGATTGATCCAAAAATTTAAAGTCAAAAGAATACCCAGGGTTAAATGCGCCGTAAACTTTTGTCAATTGCTTTATAGTTTCTACTTCTTTTCCAGCTTCAATATTTGCCATAATCATATTTGTGTCTTCAGGTCTTAAAAATATGAATGCTGGCTCAATACTATTACGAAAAGAGTTGGAGTGAAAATCCTTCACTACTCCAATTACTTGTCGGTCTTCACCCCAAACATTAATCATTCTGCCAATCGCTGATCCTTTAAACCCCATCACTTTGATGGCAATTTCATTCAATATTATTTTTGTACTGTCCGATGGAAACTCTTTCGAATAAGAGCGCCCACTCGTAATTTTCATTCCCAATGTTTCAATCATTTCATAATCGTAGGAAAGGCTTCCAAAACGTATCGTCTCATTTGGGTCTTTGCCCTCCCAGGAGACCCCGACAGTTGTGCCACTCCCACCAAATACATTTCCTTGCATACCAGAGGCATTAATAACGCCAGGAATGCTTTTGATTTCATCAATAAAAGCATCATAATTTTGTTGCGTTTTTCCTTCTTTTTGAAAATAAATGATGTTGTCTTTATCATATCCTAAGTTTTGATTTTGCACAAACGCTATCTGTTTATACACGACCAAAACAGAGACAATTAGAATGACAGATAATGCAAATTGAGAAATGACCAAGCCTTTTCGAACCCATATTTCCCCAAGTGAACTCCGAAAATTTCCTTTGAGTGTTTTAACTGTATTAAAACCTGAAAGATAAAGTGAAGGATAACTTCCTGCCATGACCCCAGTAATGATGGTCGTGCCAAGAATCAAATAAACCATATCAATGTCAAAACTGAGTGCTAGTTGCTTTCCTGTTATTTCATTAAATTGTGGTATTAGTAAAACTACCAGAACCAATGCAACAACAAGCGATAAGAAAGTCATTAGCAAGGATTCTCCTAAATACTGAATGGCTAAATTTTTACGCTTAGAACCCAACGCTTTCTTTATGCCAATTTCTCTAAATCTCCGCGAGGCATTGGCTGTTGAAAGGTTCATGAAATTAATGCAGGCTATCAGTAAAATGAATATTGCTATTATAGAGAATAGCTTGATGTAATCTATTCTTCCCCCTGCCACAACACCGTTCTCATATTTCCCATAAAGGTAATTTGTAGAATACTGCTTTAGCAAAAGATTCGCTTCTGCATTTTTATCTTTACGTTTGATATAATCATAAATTTTGGCGTTGAGTGCTGCCACATTCGTTCCCTTCTTTAAAACTACAAATGTACTTGGGCCATAATTTCCCCAATTGAGATTCCTTCCTGTTTTTTCTGAAAGGGCAATAAACTTATCATACGGCAATACAAAATCAAACTGCTGTGTGGAATTTGCAGGGATGTCCTTAAATATTCCTGTAACGGTATGCAGGTAATCACCTGTTTCCGAAAGTTCCCATTTTATTGTTTTACCGATAACTCCCTCAGTACTGTTAAATAATTTGTTAGAAAGTGATTCAGAAATAACGATTGAATTTTGATCCTTTAATACCTCAGATTTGTTTCCTTCCAATAATGAAAAAGAGAATATGTTGAAATAATCTTTCCCGACAAATTGTCCTGTTGCTTTTATATTTTTATCGCCAGTGGATAGTGGAAATTTACCGAACCATTCAGGAGGAGTCAGCCCAATGGCATATTCGATCTCTGGAATTTCTTCCAGCATTGTCTCTGCCAAAAGATCTGGCAAATAAGGCATTATCTCAATTTTATCGGCATATTCAAACCTTCCCATTACTTGATAAAGCTGCCCATCCTTCTCATGGAATTTATCCACGCCCAATTCATCAATTACCCAAAGCGCAATCAACAACACACAAGCCAGCCCTGTGGATAGACCAATGATATTTATCAAAAAAGTACTTTTATACTTCTTGATATTTCTGATGAATAATTTGAGATTGTGTTTTAACATAACTTGTTAGTTTTAGTTTAATTTATTCCTGTCTCAATGCCTCCACTGGATTTTTATAGGCTGCCCGAATTGCTTGCGTACTCACTGTCAACAGTGCCACCATTAGTGCCGCTGCTCCTGCTGCAATAAAATACCATAACTGTAAGTTTATTTTGTACGCAAAATTTGAAAGCCAATCATTGGTCAACAAATAGGAAATTGGCAGAGCAATGACAATGCCAATCAGCACCAACTTTGCAAATTCACTTGACAGTAGCACTGCTATTTGTTCATTGCTATGACCCAATACTTTTCTAATGCCTATTTCTTTTCTCCTTCTTTCTGCGGTAAACGTTGCTAACCCAAATAGCCCTAAACAAGAAATGATAATAGCTAATCCCGCAAAGTATTTAGATAAGGTCGCCACCCGCTGCTCTGCCACATACTGCGACTGATAGGCGTCATCTAAGAATTTATAATCTAAAGAAATGTCTGGATTAAATCTATCGTAGAAATCATGCAAATTACCAAGCGCCACCGTTTCCATACTAGGTTCTATTTTTGCCATAATCAAATGTGTCCATGACGGCCTCAATATAAAAAACATGGGTTTTATTTTTTCATGGAGCGAGGTAAAATGAAAATCTTCTGTTACCCCTATAATTTTCAATTGGCTATTCTGTATTGAAATTTCCTTACCTATCGGATCTTTCATTCCCATGATATCTATAGCCGCTTGGTTAAAAATTATTTTGGATTCCTCAGCACCAAAGTTTTTAGCGAATGTCCTGCCCGCTGCCATTTTGATGTTCAGCGTTTCAAGCATCTCATAATTTACGGCACGCATTTGAAAGACTATTTTTTCATCTGATACCTTTCCAGGCCATTCCAAATTATTCAAGGTATTCATTCCACCCATAATACTTTGCCCAATGCTACTCGCCTGTTCAATTCCTTCCACTTGACTCAGTTCAGATAAAAATGCATCTAGATTTTCTGAGACTTTACCTTCAATTTCAAAATAGATCATATTATCTTTCTCATAACCCAAATTTTTTGTTTGTAAAAAAGAAATCTGTTTATATATAACCAAAACAGAAACAATCAAAATAACAGACAACGTAAATTGAGTTATCACCAATCCCTTGCGTGCCCAAATTTCGCTCGAGGAATTGCTAAGCTTTCCTTTCAAAGCGATGACAGAATTTAGACCTGAAAGATAAAATGCAGGGTAACTTCCTGCAATCAATCCAGTGCTTATTAAAACTATAGCAGCTAAAAAAATCTGATTAATACTTAAGTCAAAAATTAGTTGCTTTCCCGTAATCTCATTGAACTGAGGCAGCAATACTAGTACTAAAATAATAGCGCTCAATAGTGACAAAAAAGTCATCACCAGCGACTCAGACAAATGCTGAAAAACCATGACTTTTCTTTTGGCACCCATTGCTTTTTTCACGCCTATCTCCTTTAGTCGTCTGGAGGCATTGGCTGTAGATAGGTTCATAAAGTTGATACAAGCAATCAGCAGGATTAAAAATGCAATTAAAGAAAAGAGCTTTACATAACTAATTCTTCCACCAACTTGCTTTCCATTTTCATAAGTACCATACAGGTAAACATCCGAAAACAACCGAGTAGATAATGTTCGGCTTTGATCCTTTGTTTTAACTTTTATGAGACTAGCAATTTTGTCGTTAAATGCCTCAACATTCACATCATCGTTTAACACAATATAGGAATTTGTAACATTATGCGTCCAGTAAACATCCTCTGAAAATGTTTCTTTGTATTGTTCAAATGACAATGCAAAATCAAAATGCATGGAAGAGTTAGCAGGAACACTTTTAAACACCCCTGAAACTACTAATGGGTTTTCATGCCTGAGCTCTATCACTTTACCCACCACATTATTTACCGTTCCAAAAAACTTATTGGCTAATGCTTCAGATATTACGATTGCGTTTTTGTCGTTCAGAAGACTCTGCTCATCTCCATCTAAAAGTGGGTATGAAAATACCTTAAAATAGTCTTCTCCAACATACAGTCCAGCTGCCTTAATTTCAGTTTTATTGACTGACAACATCGTCTCATTAGCACCCCAAGTGTTGACATTGACACCATATTTTACTTCTGGAAATTCTTCTGCCAGTGTTTCAACTACAGCAATTGAGGTAACAGGATTAGTAATTATAGTTCCATCCGTCTCGGCATACTCAATCACTTGGTATAGGTTGTCATTATTTGCATGAAACTTATCAATACTTAGTTCATCCTGTACCCAAAGCGCAATCAACAACACACAAGCCAGCCCTGTGGATAGACCAATGATATTTATCAAAAAAGTACTTTTATACTTCTTGATATTTCTGATGAATAATTTGAGATTGTGTTTTAACATGGCATTTTTTTTAATTGTTATTTTATCATTCTTCCGTCCAGTAAATGAATGGTACGAGATCCATAAGTCGCATTTTTTTCTGAATGCGTTACTTGAATAATTGTCACTCCTTCCCCATTTAATTGTTTGAACAGTTCCATTATTTCTTCCCCTTGTTTAGAGTTAAGATTGCCAGTTGGCTCATCTGCCAATATCAATTTTGGCTTGGTAATGAGCGCACGAGCAATGCCTACCAATTGCTGCTGCCCACCACTAAGCTGCGCTGGAAAGAGGTCTTTTTTACCCACAATATTAAAGCGATCCAACATGTCCCCCACCAGCGCCTTTCGTTCCGAGCCTTTGTATTTTTTATACAGCAGTGGCATTTCTATATTTTCATAAACCGTCAAATCGTCTAATAAATAGTAGGCTTGAAATACAAATCCCATGTGCTGTTTGTACAGATTTCCTCGGTGCTTATCTTTTAGCGTATGGACTTCTTCCTCAAGAAAAACATATTCGCCTTCATTGAATTCATCTAACATGCCAATAATATTGAGCAATGTTGTTTTCCCAGATCCTGAGGGCCCCATAATAGAAATGAATTCTCCCTCATTTACCGTTAGATTGATGTCCTTCAAAAGGAAAACTTTTTGCCCTCCAGTATTGACCCACTTAAATATGTTATTTAGTTCTAAAAGCATTTTTTATTTATTTAAGATTCATATTATTCCCTCCTCAAAGCTTCAATTGGATTATCCGTAGCGGCTTTCCAGCTTTGCCAGCTAACTGTGATGATGATGATTCCTAAGGCTGCTATACCAGCTAGCAAAAATATCCATCCACTGAGGTTTGTTTTTAATGCAAAATTTTGCAGCCAAGCGTTCATGGCATACCATGCAATCGGAACGGCTAACACGAAGGCAATACCTATCCATTTCACAAAATCTACATTCAATAGCATCAGTATTTTTGATATTGATGCGCCGTTTACCTTACGAATACTAATTTCCTTTTTGCGCTGTATGCAAGTGTATGAGGTTAAGCCAAATAAGCCAAGCGAGGCAATGAAAATTGCCAATGCCGTGAATATGCCGAATGCTTTACCAAATGTTTTGTCTTCGTTATATTGCGCTTCAAATTTCTTATCAATAAAAGTATAGTTGAATGTGCTTT
>Ga0256840_1004759_pt1 | contig 10001 bp, 8 predicted proteins | sample 355202metaG_FD_185969 | JGI IMG/M metagenome (GOLD analysis project Ga0256840, IMG submission 185969) | Hydrothermal vent microbial communities from Mid Atlantic Ridge, Atlantic Ocean - 355-202 | ecosystem: Environmental > Aquatic > Marine > Hydrothermal vents | place: Atlantic Ocean: Mid...
GGTTTCCATTGAATTAAATCATTACTTTTGGTAATAAATGAGATTAGGTTAAAATTTAATTTTTTATTTTTGAAATAAATTCCAATTTCTGATGAATTGTTAGTTTCGGGTATTAAGTTTTCATTGCCAGAGTTTTCCCAATACAAATCATTAAATGTTGGTATTCTATAATTGGTGCTGTAATTTGCTCTAAAATTCCAATTTTTATTGATGTCAAATTTTGTGTCAACCGAGTAAATTAAAGGGATTTTATGTGCTTTCGTTTTTCCTTTTCGGATGCTTAAATTATAGGTAAGTTTGTTAAATAATTCTTGATGATAAAGCGCGTAAATTTCAAATATATTGCGTTCTTTTTTTAAAATACTCGAACCGTTACTTTGTGTAAATTTATTGTCAAAACCAAAAAGGATACTTTTTTTATTTTTTAATAAATATTTAAAATCATATTTAGCAATATAGTTGTCCGTTTTTCCAAAAGAAAAATTATTTAATTCTTTAGCTATAAAAAATTGATAACTTTCATTGATATAAGCTAATTTAAAATCGGAATTGTAGTTTGTATTTGTATTTAACCAATTTAGCATCAGTTTATTGTCTTTATTTTTTAATAAACTATTACTAGGAGCACTTATCGTTCTTGATAATTCTCGGTAATTATTATTAAAAATAGTAAATAATTTTAGCTGATTATTTTGACTAATTTTATAAGCAAAAGCTGATTTTATTTGATAGTTATTAAACTTACCATTCTCATTAAATAATTGTGGATCTGTATTTAAAAAAGGATAATCATTATCCGATTTATTACCTAAAACACTAATTTTTACGTAATATTTTTCTGCACTAAATTTTGATTGAACAAATAGGTTTTGTGAATTAAAACTTGCCAAACCAACAGTTGAAGTAAATTCCTTTTTCAAAGTAGGTGTAAAGGTAGTTTTATCTTTTAAATTAATTGCTCCGCCAATTGCGCCACTGCCAAATAGCGTAGAAGCAGCACCTTTTCTAATCTCAATCTGATTAAAGCCATTAGCCGATAAAGTATTAAAATCAGTTTGTCCATTTAAAGACGAATTAATTGCAATTCCATTCCAATAAACACCAGTATGCGAAGCACCAGTTCCTCTTAGTGAAATAGACGAAACCATTCCGTTTCCGTTCTGTTTAAAATATAAATTGGCATTTTTTTGTAACAAATCTCCAAGCGATAATGTAGCTTTATTAATGATAGTATCTGATATGATTTGTATTTTAAAACCAGCATTAAATTTTTTAGTAAAATTGCCATGTAACTTTACTTCATCTAAAATGGTAATACTATCGTTTTGTGCATAAATAAATGCAGTAAAAAAAAAGAAAAAAAGGAATAATTGTTTCAAATTGGCTGTTTTTTTTAATTTATGCTATGAATTCATATTATAAAGTAGCATTTCATCATTATTAGGTGGTATTTCTATAATTTTATCAAAATTAAGTCCTAATTTTAAAATTAATTTTTGTGATGCTTTATTTTCCTTTGTAGTAATTGCGCTAATTTTTTTAATGTTAAAATGTTTTTTTGAAAATTTAATTAGTTCAGAAGCACTTTCAAAAGCAAAGCCTTTTTTTTCGTATTTTGGTAAAAAGGCAAAGCCAATATCAACACCATCTATTCCGTCTCTATTATACAAACCACACGAGCCAATTTTTGTGTTACTTTCTTTAAGAATAACTGTATTGTTTGAATAACCCAAACGTTTAAGTTGAGGAATCATTTTTTCTTTGATGTAATTTTCGCCATCTTTAGCCGATTTTAAATTTCTATCACCAATATATTTAATCCATTTTGGCGTGTTTAATAATTCGTAAATAAATGCTCCATCATCTATATTAGTTGACCTAATAATTAATCGTTTGGTTTCAAATTGCATATTGTTATTTATCCTTTTTTAGTTAAAATCACATTTAAAATGGATCATTTGTCCATATTTCCCAAGATTTTTCAGCTTGAAGGATTAACATTTCCAATCCGTTTTTAATTTTGGCGTTGCAATCGAGTCCTTTTTGTAAAAAATTTGTTATTTTAGGATTATAAACCAAATCATACAACAAATGTTTATCCGTTACATATTGGTATGGAATTTTTGGTAATTCATTTTCATGTTTACCTTTTGTGCCTAAAGGAGTTGTATTAATAATTAATAGGTGTTCATTTATTAATTCGTTGTTGAGTTCTTTATATGACAATTGATTTTCTAACGGATTTCGAGAAACAAATTTAAAATCAATAGCTAACTTTTTTAAGCTAAAAGCAATTGCTTTAGAAGCGCCGCCAGTACCTAATATTAATGCTTTTTTGTGTTGATTTTCTAACAATGGTTTTAAGGATTCTATAAAACCAAAACTGTCTGTGTTAAAACCATGTAAATATTGATTGTCTATTAATTTTACACAATTTACTGCGCCAATTTCTTGTGCATCATCACTAATTTGATCTAAATATTGAAATATTTCTTCTTTATATGGAATGGTAATATTAAATCCTTTTAAAGTTTCAATATTATTGGCAAGGAAATCTAATAAATAATCAATACTTTTAACATCGATGTTTTGATAGGTGGCATTTAATTTTTCATTATTAAATTTTTCTATAAAAAAAGATTTTGAAAAAGAGTAGGAAATATCCTTACCTAAAAGACCGAACAAATTTGGTGTATTATTTGTCATGTATGTTTAAAATTAAAAATTACTTTTTATTCCGTTTTAAGTCTTTCTTGTTCTATTTTTTCAGATAAACGTCTTGGAATAATTGGCTTAATACTTGTTTTTCTTGGCTTTGTTTTTACAAAAGGATACAATTCTAAATCGTCTTTCATTTTATCATTCTCATTAGGATATTTGTTTGTTCCCAATAAAATTAATTCTCCATTATTAAAAAGAGCTTGTTCTTTATTTGCAGATTCTGTAATTTTTCGTTGAATTATTCCATGTTGTAATTGAGCTATAAAACCGCTATTTTTTTCAATATCCTTAAATAGGTTTAGGGCTTTATCTGCCAATTCATAAGTTATTTGCTCAATGTAATATGAACCTTTTGCTATATTATTCTCTTTATTAAAATAACTTTCTTCTTTTAAAACTAAAAGTTGATTTCGAGCAATTCGAGTGCCAAATTCATTTGCTTTATGATAAATTGCATCGTATGGTGTGTTGCTAATATAATCTGCACCACTTAGCATAGCAGACATGCATTCGGTTGTCGTTCTAAGCAAATTAACATTATAATCGTACAATGTTTTATTTCTGTTGGTTGGTTCTAAAATAATGGCATACTTATTATTGACTTTATACTCGTTAAGTAGCTTCTTAATTAGGTATCTAAATGCTCTAATTTTTGAAATTTCAAAAAAATAATTACTGCCTATTGCAAATGTAAAGATAAAGTCATTTGTAAAATTATTGTTTAAATATTCATTTACATGAGCCAAACTATACGCTATTTGTTGCACAATATTTGCGCCAGCATTTTGATACAAACTGCCATTAATACCAATAGTTGTTTTTTTAGTTGTTTGCGAATTTAAATCATCTGTTAAAGATTCAAACCAATTACCATCTTTTGCAAAATTATTGATTGGGTCAAAAATTATTTTAATTTTTGTATTATTAGAAAATACTGAAAGCTCATTAAAAAAGTTAATATCATTAAAATTACAAAATACCAAATAATCAACCGTATTAGGTAAATCTTTAAACACTGTTTTAAAATCAAATTTTTTATTTGCTCTAAAGCGAATAGATGTCGCACCTTTACTTAATGCTTCTTTGCAAATACCATTAACAATATTTTCGTCATTAATAAAAATAGTTTGACAAATTTTAATTTTGGTTTCTACTAAAGGTATTTTTAAACTTTTATGAGTTTCTTTATGATAAAATGGCTGAATTGTAATGCCTTCTAATGTGTTTGTAAGTAAGGTTTCATTATAATCAGCACCTTTTAAATCCATTTGAATTTTTTGTTTGTAAGCTTTTGCTGATGAAGTATTAAAGCTTGAAAATAAGTTGGATTTTATCATTTAGTTTATTATTTATCTGTTATAGTGTCAAATTCTACAATAAATATATCTTCATTCTTTTTTTTCATTTTATATGTCTCTCTTGCGAATTTTTCTAATAATTTAGGATTATTTAAATCCTTAATCATTTTTTGATCTTTTTCAATTTCTTTTTTATAATATTTTGTGCTTTCTTTTAATTCAGCTATTTCATCATTTAATTCTTGATGAATAAAGTAAGAGTTTTCATCGAAAAAAACCATCCAAACAATAAATGCAATTAAAATAACAAACATTATTTTATTCATTCTACTAAACTTGCTAAATATTGCTTTTATCGTTTTAAACATCTTTTAATAATTTTTCATTAATAATTGTACGCACAATATCAACAGCAACTGTATTGTATCTATCATTTGGTATAATGATATCTGCAAAATTCTTAGTTGGTTCAATAAATTGTTCGTGCATTGGTTTTAGCGTTTCTCTATATCTTTTTAATACTTCGTCCATATCTCTGCCACGTTCTTTAATATCTCTGGTCATTCTTCTTATTAAACGTTCATCAGCATCTGCGTGAACAAAAACTTTAATATCGAATAAATCTAACAATTCTTTGTTGTTAAAAATAAGTATGCCTTCAACAATAATTACTTTTCTTGGATGTGTTATAAGTGTATCTTTAACTCTATTATGAGATACAAAAGAATAAATAGGTTGCTCTATTACTTCATTGTTTTTTAAAGCTTTTAAATGTTTTACAAGCAATGTGAAATCAATTGATTTTGGGTGATCAAAATTAATTTTTGTACGTTGCGTATAACTTAAATCGTCTGTTGCATTATAATACGAATCTTGAGATATTACGCAAACTTCGTCTGGTGTAATTTGATTTAATATCTGATTTACAACCGTAGTTTTACCTGAACCTGTTCCGCCTGCAATACCTATAACTAACATATATTTTTGTTTTAAGGCAAAGTTAGTTTTTTTTTATCAATGATAAACTTCTATTTCTTAAAATTTATTGATTTTTTGATTTGTAAAAAGAGATGAAAAAAAAGCGAGTTCCCCTAAGAACTCGCTTTTCAAAACTAATAACTCACTATTATTTTTTTATATAGATGCCATTTTAATATGGCTTGATTTTATTTTAATAAAATCTTGATATGCCGTTTTTAATTCTTTTTTTAGGAGTTCGTATCTAAACAATGAATTGTTTTCTATTTTTTTATTCATTGATAAATAAATTGTATTTAATTCATGAATTGCATCTAATTGCTTTACGTGATTTTGAATGGTGTTTTTCATCAGTATTTTTATTAATTGGTAAATAAAAAAATAAGTTGTTTATCAACACTACAAAATTAGAACGGATTTTAATTTTTCACTGGTATTATTATTGCAAAAGCATGTAGTATTTATTCAAAATCATTTTAATTTTAAATATAGAACGAATGTTTGTGTTAAAAATTATTTTGGTTTACTTGGCGAATAGCCAAATTCTTTTTTAAAGCATTTACTAAACCAACTTGGATCAACAAAACCTGTTTGGTATGCAATTTCTGATACTGAATCATTGGTGACTTCTAATAATTCTTTGGCTTTTTGCAATCTTATTCTTCGAATAAATATTGCCGTAGATGTGTTTGTTAATGCTTTTATTTTTCGATATAATTGTGAGCTGCTCATAAACAATGATGCTGCCAATTCATTTGATGCAAAATTATTATCATCTAAATTTAAGTGAATTTTCTCAATTATTTTATTAATAAATTCATCACTTTGTGTATTTGATTTATTGCTTTTGTCAGTAACTAATAAATCAATATTTGCATATTTATTTTGTAGTATTTTTCTTAAATTTATTAATTTTTCAATTCGAATTAACAATTCTTCTTTATTAAAAGGCTTTGTTAAATAAGCATCGGCACCTAATGATAAACCAGAAATTTTTGATTCTTGAGTTGCTTTGGCTGTTAAAAGTATTATAGGTATGTGGTTTGTTTTTATGTCATTTTTTAATGTATTGCATAATTCAAAACCATCAACAAGTGGCATCATTACATCACTAATAATAATATCTGGAATATGCTTTATAGCAAAATTAATACCTTCTTGCCCATTTTTTGCATAGATTATTTGGTATGAGTCTTCAACACAAGCGTGAATATAAGTTGCAACATCAGGATTATCTTCTACAATTAATACAATAGGTAAACCATCTTTAATTAACGTTTTATTGTTTTTTAGAGATGGCACATGCTTTTTAGGAATCAATACTTTTTTAACAGTTGCTTTTGATGTATTTACGTCTTTAATGATCGGTAAAGTAATTTTAAATGTTGTTCCTTGGTTTGGAGTGCTTAAAACCGCTATATTGCCATTCATTAGGTTAATTAAATCTTTTGTAAGTGCTAAACCGATGCCTGTACCTTGGTAACTACTATTTGAATTATTTTCTGCTTGATAGAATCTATCAAATATAAACGGCAAATTACTTGGAGAAATGCCAATACCTGTATCTTGAATTTTCACTATTAATGTTGAATCGTTTTTTACTTTTGTATGAACGATTATTTTATCATTTTCATTACAAAATTTTATTGCGTTAGAAATTAAATTTTTTAAAATTTGAGTAATTTTATCGGCATCAAAATCCATTAACACTTCTTTAATTTCATCATAAAACACCAATTCAATTTTGTTTTCTTCAGCAAAGGATTTAAAACTTTCTGTAACATATTTAATATGGGTAATAATATTGCCTTGTTCTAAATTTAGTTTTAATTTTCCTTTTTCTAACTTTGCTAAATCTAATATTTGGTTCACTAAATTTAACAAACCATTTGAATTGTTTTCGATTAAGTCAATAGAGTTTGTTACATCTATAGATGAATTTTTCAATTTTTCTTTTATATTTTGGCTCATGCCTAATATTACGGTTATTGGTGTTCTAAACTCGTGAGTAATATTTGCATATAATTTAGTTTTTAAATTATTTAAATCTTTTAATCGAGCGACTTCTTGATGTTCTAATTTTTTAGCTAATTGAATTCTATAGAACATTATTATTAACGCAAAAAAAGATAGAAAATATAACAAATAGGCAAGTTTTGTTTTATACCATGGCGGAGAAACAATTAACTGTATACTGAGCGGTTTTTTATTCCATAAATATGTTTTTCCTTGTCCTTGAATTTCTAATGTGTACGTTCCATTATTCAAATTTAACAACTGTATTTCATTTAAGTTATTTATACTATTCCACTCAGTATCTTTGGGTAATAATTTATAGACAAAATTATAATTGTTAGGAATATTAAAGCTTAAATCAGAAAATTTTAATGTCGCTGGAAAATCATTATATTTTAAATTTATTTGTGGTGAGTTAATTATGTTGTCGTTAATAATACCATTTGAATTTGGATTGATTTCAATGTTTTTTATTCTTAATTCTGTAAAAAATAAATTGCCTTCGTGTTTAAAGCTTTCAAAATCTTTAACATTAAAATAATTAACTCCTTTTGTGCCTCCAAAATATAATAATTGTTTATTAAAATCTTTAAATTTTGCTCCAAGGTTAAACTCAGTATTGTCTAATCCATCACTTTTTGAATAGTTAACAAAGCGTTCTAACTGTTTGTTAAATTGAAAAAGTCCTGTATTTGTACTTACCCACAATAAATCGTTAAAATCTTCTAAAATACTATATATAACTGAATTTGTTAATCCGTTTTTCAATCCGTAATGGGTGAATTCTTCTGTGTCTATATCAAATTTATGCAAACCATTTTCCGTTCCAATCCAAAGAATATCATCACTATATTTGTCATTATAAATCGTTAAAATAGAATTGCTTTTTAGTGTTTTATTATTACTTAAATCTTTTTTAAAGGTTTTAAATTTAGGTTTTAAATAATTGTCATTGTCAAAAGTCATTTTACATAAACCATTTTCAGTACCAATCCAATAAGTTTTGTTCTTTGTTTGATTTATGCAAAATACAAGGTTTGAACTTAAACTATTTACAGCTTTGTCATTTTTAAAATGGATGAATTTTGGATTTTCAAAATCATTTTTATCAACAAGTAAATTAATTCCTCCACCGTAAGTGCTAATCCAAATATTATTAGCCAAATCTATAAAAACAGTTCTTGTAATATCGCTACTTAATGAATTTTTATTGTTTTTTTGATGATAGAAAGTACTTATTTTTGGATTTTCAGGCTTAAAGTTATCTAAATCAATAATAGAAACTCCTTTTGTAGTAGCCAACCATAAATTATTGTTAGCGTCTAAATTAATATCTCGAATAACATTATTGGCAAGTTTACCATTTGTATTGTTAACATTTATTATTGATGTTAAATTAGTTTTATTATTTACGCAATTTAAGCCAAGTCTCGTGCCAATAAATGTGTAATCTTCCGTTTTATAAATAGCATAAACATGGTTGTTATTTAAGCTTGGTTTTGTTTTGGTGTTAATAGATTTAAAAACAGTTTTATTTAAGTTTAAACCATCTAATTTATTTGTACCAATCCAAAGAATATGATTGTCGTAAAGTAAATCATAAACTCGGTTTGATGTAATTGAACTTTGAGTGTCTTTATCGCCATTAAAAACAACAACATTATCAAATTGCTTTTTAGTATGGTTAAAATTATTCAGCTTATATAAGCCATAATTTGTACCTATATAAAATACATCATCAAGTTTTGTAATTTTATTTATAATTATTTTTTTTACTTTTTTTAAAATAGCAATTGGCTGTATTTCTTTTACATCAAAATTGTATGCAAACAAACCATTGTTTGTTCCAATCCATAATTTATTATTCTCTTTGTAAAAAGATTTAATTAAAATGGATTTATTTGGTAAATCAATTTGATTAAATTCATTGTTATTTAAATTATTTGTATAATATATGATGCCATTATTGTTTCCGAAATACAAATAATTACCGTCAGAATACGCAACCGATAAGGATTTAATATGCAGTGAATTCGTTATTTTTTTAATCTTCACTTCATTGGTAATAGTTAGCTTAAAAAGCCCTTTGTTTTCTATAATAAAATAAACGTCTCCTTTATGTTTAATAAGACTAGTACAAATACCATCGGTAATAGTTGTTTTTTGGAATGAATTGGTCTTTTTATTATAGATACAAATACCATTATTTTTAGAACCTATTACAATATAATTATCTAATGCCACTAAATGTTTAATGTCGTTACTGCATAAACTATTTGGATTTTCAAAATCAGTTTTAAAAATTTTAAAGCTACTTCCATCAAACCTGTTTAATCCATCTTGTGTGCCTATCCAAACAAAGCCATCTTTATCTTTAATAATTGTTTGTACAGATTCTTGCGATAATCCTTGATCCAAACCAAAGTGAATAAAATTTGATTCTTGAGCTATTGCATTATATGAAATAATGAAAGCGAATAGAAAGTAGTAATAGTATGTTTTTTTCAAAGTGATTTTCTTTGGGACTAAATTACTAAAATCTATTTAATTAAAAAAGCCTTTATTTTGTAAAATTAGAGCAAAATGCAGAAGGTAATATTATAAAATCAAATTCATTGTCTGATTTATTACCACTAAGTTTTGATAAAAATTTGCTTTAATTTTTAAGAAAACAATCTGCCAAAAAAACCTTTTTTATTTTTAGAATCTTCTTTTTGTGTATTATTAGCAGTTAATGCTGACTGCAATGTTGCAATTTGCTTTTTTAAGTCTTCAACACTTTGTTTTAGTTCTTGATTGTCTGTATTTTGATGTTTGTTAACTTGGTTTATATCCATATCAAGTATCGCATTCTCATTACTTGTATTGGTATTTGATTAGTTGCACTACGTTGTTGTTTGTTTTTATTATTTTTAAATTAAAAAATGATGATAATTGTGATGGCTTGTTGAACTGGAAATAACTTTTTTTAGGAACGAAGTTCCGTTA
>Ga0256840_1004760_pt1 | contig 10001 bp, 9 predicted proteins | sample 355202metaG_FD_185969 | JGI IMG/M metagenome (GOLD analysis project Ga0256840, IMG submission 185969) | Hydrothermal vent microbial communities from Mid Atlantic Ridge, Atlantic Ocean - 355-202 | ecosystem: Environmental > Aquatic > Marine > Hydrothermal vents | place: Atlantic Ocean: Mid...
CGAAATGTCGCGTTCGGCAGGAGTTCCTTTACGACGCCGGGAAATTCGAGCAGTTCTTCCTTAGCCATGGTCTCTCCTTAAAACATACACCCGCCATTGTGCGGGCGCCCCCTAGATGGGGCGAATTGCTTTGCTTTTCAAGAGAAATCGGGAGACGCGCACCGCGATTCGGCGAAAATCCGGCAAATATACCAACCTTGACCGATTTTGCCCTGCCAACGGGCAGCGTGCCAATCTTTGACAGCCCAAAGCGAGCTGTCAAAACCGACCAATTAAACATTGCCTATGCGCCGTAGATTGCCCCAAGGGCCAAATAGGCCACCAATGTCGATCCCAACGCAAGGCCCATCGGGAATTTGCGATGTTCCCAGCTTACCCAATCTGGCGTCAAATTGCGAACAACCTTGATCCTTTTGAAGGTACGGTGCGTTACAAAAGACGCCAGAACAATTGCAGACATAAGATAAGCCAGCGTTCCGAAGTCTCCCAAAGCAATAAACGGCGCCATCGCGGCCGCAAATTTGGCGTCCCCTGCTCCAAGCAATCCAAGGGTACTAAGAACCAGGCCGATCAGCAGAACCACTGCCAAATGTAAAAGCCGCCACGGGTATTCCCCCAACGGTAATGCAATCAGCCCGACAACCACGAACACCGCAAACAAAGCCAAAACGGCTTTGTTTGGTATTTTCATAAACTTCATGTCAGACCATGCGACCCAAATCGAGATCGGCACAACAAAGGGTAGAAACCACATCGCGGACGTGGATGTTACAATCATTTCCATCAGTTCGTCACATTATCTTCCAGCGCATTCAGAGAGCGAACCGCCTCTTCAAAGTGCTGCGGGTGGGTGTCGATCGCTTCTTTTAGCAACCCCTTACCGGTTGAAACATCGCCTTGCTTGATGGCCGACAGGGCAAGCGTATACATCAGCTGCGCACGTTCGACCTGCGTCATTGGAACAACCGGAAGTGTGTAGTTGCGTTGCGCACCACGGGCCAGCACCAGATTGTTTTTGGCGGTAAAGCTGTTGCGGTTATAGGTCAGGGATTCACCGAACAGACGCTCGGCATCTTTGTAATCGCCCCGGGTCAGTTTGGAGTAGCCCCAGTTATTCAGCACATTGCCCGGATTAGTGGTCAGGCCCACCGCAATTTCATAAAAGCTGTCGGATTTTTTCCAATCCTTATTGCTGTCGGCAACCATTGCTTCCAAGCGGTACCGCTTATAAGTTTCATGTGTGGGGGGGACGCTGTCCAGAACGGTTTTGGCTTTTTTCCAGTCGTTCGTGCGAATCAACGCGTCGGCCAGATTAACGCGGTCTTCGTTCGTGCTCTCGGGATGTTGGACCACTTTGGCCCAGACGGTCACGGCCTCGCGCAGATGCTTTGCCCGCACCAGCGATTTGGCCAGCCCGCGTTGCAGGTCGATCCTCTCGGGATTGTCGGCGCTGGCTTTGCGGAAGTATGAAACGGATTCGTTCGGATCCGCAACAGTAAGCATGATATTGCTCATGTTGCTTTCGTCGATGACATTCAAGTCTTTTAAAGCACGATTAACCTTGGCGTCACCCGGCTTTTGACATGCAGATAACGCCAGCGCTGCTGTCAGACACAGTGTAATTAAACTAGTTTGGCGCATTTTTGCGTCCTTTTTTTCTGCTCGACCCTATCTATGGTGTTGAAAGTAACAGGTAATCTCCGTTACCGCGCCGCACCAAAGAGAACTCTTCGTTTGTATCGGGTTCAATATACGCGGAATCTTCGGATTTTGCGATAGCCAAGCGCAGATTGTCGCGAATGGAGTCACTTTCGCCACTATCCAGCGCATAAGCCGTGCGAAAAACCTGCCGTGCTTCTGCGACTTTGCCCCGTTCCATCAACACAACGCCAAGATTATTCCAGGCTGGCGCGAATTCGGCATCGGCTTTTACCGCCTGGCGTAGCAGCTTTTCGGATTGCCCCAGGCGGCCCAGTTTCAAGTTGGCCGATCCAAGAGCACTATAGATGTCCGCATTCATACCCTGCTTGCCGGCTGACCGGTAATAGGCCTTTAGTGCCAATTCGTATTCGCCTGCCGCCATTAACCGGTGGCCAACAATTAATCCGTCAACAGATTCACCATGTAACGGATGGCCCGTCGGGGCATAAGGATTGCCTGCGGAATTCCGGAAACCGCCTGCGTTTTCGCAGGCGGTCAGCAAGCTTAACGCCAAGATCAAACCCACCCAATTTTGCATCATTCCATTAGAATTCCGTCAGAATTTTGCACCGCCCAGCATCACCGTAATGCCGTATACCGAAGGACCGATCAAGATAATCAGCAACGGCGGCAGCGTCAGCATCATTGTGGCAAGTGTCATTTTGGTTGGCAACTTGTTTGCCTTTTCTTCGGCCCGCATCACGCGTTTATCCCGCATTTCGGCAGAAAAGACACGCAAAGCATCCGCAACAGAGGTCCCGAAGGTGGCCGACTGGATCAAAACCGTGACAAACGATGCAACATCGGTCACGCCAACGCGTTCGGACATATCGCGTAGGACACTGATACGGTCTTTACCGGCTTTCATTTCCTGTGAAACAATTTCGAATTCATCCGCCAGTGCCGGAAAACCTGCGCGAATTTCTGTCGCAACACGGATAATAGACTGGTCAAGCGATTGACCTGCCTCAACGCAAACCAGCATCATATCAAGCGCGTCTGGAAAGCCGTTAATGATTTCCTCTTCCCGGGCCTGTTGTCGACGGGTAATCCAGTACTTCGGAGCAAAATATCCAATGATCCCAGGAACAAGAATTGTCAGGATCATTTTATTGGTTGTCTGGTCCTCGGTCGCACCGATTGTCAACGCATAGGTTGTGCCCGCAGCCAAAAACCCGACGCCGAGAATAAACTGCATAAAGTGAAATGTCCGCACGGCCGTCTTTGAGGGATAACCAGCCTGAAGAAGTTTCAGACGGATGGCCGAATATTCTTCCTCGTTTTGGGGTTCCAGAAAACTGGAGTATTTTTCCAGCTTGTTGCTGCCTTGTGATTGGCGTAACTGGTTTTCTTTACCCTGCTTTGTCCGGGCTGCGTTTGTTTTACGCAGTTTGTCCAGCGGGTCCTCTTTTCTGTTCATCAGGATAGGAACCGTCAGAAGAATCATGAAAAGACCCAGAATTCCAACTGCCAACAATGGTCCGAATGGACCAAACATATCGGTTAGCATTGTGTTGACGGTATCAATAAAACCCATGTTCCTGCCCCTTTATACTTTGATATTCACAAGCATTTTCATAACGAAAATATTTGCAATCAGGAAAACGGCCACAACCAGACAGGCCGGAACAAAATATGCAGTTTCCATCACCTCGTCATAGTAATCCGGTTTGGCAACATTTATGACAATCAGCGCCAGAATCGGGAATCCGGACAAAAATGCACCGGACCATTTTGCCTCGGCGGTAATCGCTTTTACGCGGCGAAACAGTTTGAAACGCGAGCGGATCACTTTGGACAGGCCATGCAGAATTTCGGCAAGGTTACCACCTGATGTTTGCTGGATCGTCACGGCCACGGCCAAAAATCGCAGGTCCTGCATATCCAGACGCTCCGCCATGCTTTTAAGCGCCTCCCCGACATCGCGCCCGTAGGTGCTTTCGTCGGCAATCACGCCCATTTCAGTCCCCAGCGGATCGGGAATTTCCTTGGCAACAATTGCCAGAGCGGATGCAAAGGGGTGCCCGACACGCAAACTACGCACCATCAGTTCAACCGCATCCGGCAATTGTTCTTCCAGCAGCGCCATACGTTTCTTGGCCTTGTTGTTGACCCAGATAAATACCGAGGCAACCCCCATCACAACGGACAACCCGACGCGGACCGGTACAGAAGTGCTGGTCCCCACAGTCATTCCGATAAAGGCGACAACCCCCAAGGCAACCATCAGCAGGATCAACTGCATCGGCGAAAAGGCAATGTTGGCCTTTTGCGCCCGATTTGCCAAAATGGAATAAAGCGGGATCGAGTTGGATCTGAGGTGTTGCGCCATTTCCTTACGCAATTGCTCCAGAACCTGTTCTCGACCGGCCCCTTTCTCCAGCATATCAAGACGGCGGTTCACTTTGGAGTTCAGACTGATCGATTTGCCGAATACTGTCAGGTAAATTCCCTCGACCAGCATCAGAACGGCAATGAAAATCAGACCATAGACGATGAATTCTGCGTTAATGGACATTATATTTTACTCCGCCGCAAAAGGTTCAAACAAGGATGCAGGCAAATCATAACCCCACATACGGAAACGTTCGGAATAATGTGAACGCACACCGGTAGCTGTAAAATGCCCCAGAATTTTGTTTTCCGGTGTCAGGCCGACACGCTGGAATTTAAACACTTCCTGCATGGAAATTACGTCGCCCTCCATCCCGGTGATTTCTGTGATCGACGTCATCCGGCGCGAACCATCTTGAAGGCGACTGGCCTGCACGATCAGGTTCACAGCCGAGGAAATCTGACTTCGCACTGCTTTCAGCGGCATTTCGATGCCCGCCATCGCGATCATGTTCTCCATCCGCGACACACCGTCACGGGCCGAGTTGGCGTGGATTGTGGTCATTGACCCGTCGTGGCCAGTGTTCATGGCTTGCAACATGTCGATCACTTCCTCGCCGCGTGTTTCCCCCACGATAATCCGGTCAGGACGCATTCGCAGAGCGTTTTTCAAACAATCGCGCGGCGAAACTTCGCCTTTGCCTTCAACATTTGGCGGGCGGCTTTCCATCCGGCCAACGTGGATCTGTTGTAACTGAAGTTCCGCCGTATCCTCGATTGTCAGGATACGTTCAGAGTTATCAATAAAAGACGACAGGGCGTTCAAAGTGGTGGTTTTACCGGAACCGGTACCGCCCGATACGATGATATTCAGGCGGCAAGCCACGGCGGCCTGAAGATAGGCGGCCATTTCCTCGGAGAAGGCGCCGAAAGCCACCAGATCGTCAATGCCCAGCTTGTCCTTTTTAAACTTACGAATGGACACCAGAGAACCGTCAACCGCAATCGGCGGCACCATCGCGTTGAACCGCGAGCCATCGGCCAGACGGGCATCCACATAGGGGTTGGATTCATCGACGCGCCGGCCCACAGCGGACACAATTTTGTCGATGATGCGCAAAAGGTGCTTTTCATCCTTGAAGGTGATGTCACTAAGTTCCAGCTTGCCGTCACGTTCAATAAAAATCTGGCTGGGGCCGTTGATCAAAATATCGTTGACGGTGTCGTCTTTCAAAAGGGGTTCGATCGGGCCGAGGCCTGTTACTTCGTCAAACAGTTGCTGATAAAGATGCGTGCGTTCTTCGCGATTCAGCACAACATTCATCTCTTCGAGCGTTTCATTCGCGATAGCGGTAATCTCATTTCGCAAATCGGACTCGGCTGCGTTTTCCAGAGCTGACAGGTTTAGATTATCCAGAAGTTCCTGATGCAGCTGTAACCTGATGTTTGCCAACCGCTCTTTGCGTTTTAGTTCTTTATCCGGGACAACAGCATTGGCGGGTGCCATTGGTGCTTTTCTCAGGTTTTTTGGCGCATCAGCCGGTTTCGCGGCAGGTTTGGCGGCCTTTTCCACTTCGCCATCAATAGGGCTTTTGGACCCAGACTTTTTATAACGCGAGAACATAGGGGAATCCCTTTTCTAATCTACTGGCCGGCTTCGGCAGCCTGGTTAAGCTCGTGAACCGATTTTGCAAGTTTAGAGAACTCTTTTCGAATCGGGCTTTTGCCGGCACTTTCAGCCAATGGAACACCGTGGTCCCCGGCCTGAACAACGGCTTTTCCGCCATCGGGCATCTGTATCTCGATATCGATATCCAGGCTTTCTGCCAGTCGTTTCACACGGGATTTCCCGTTCAGATCGGTAAATTTCGGGGCGCGGTTCAAAACATAGCGAAGTTTCTTATACGGCAAATCCTCGGCCTTCAGGGCGCGGATCAAACGCAATGCATTCTGGGCGCTGCGCATATCCAGTTCCAGAGTTGCGAAATAAACATGCGCCTTGTTCAACACCGCTTCGGTCCAGCTGACCAGCGTAGACGGCATGTCGATGATCACATAGTCAAAATTGGTTCGGGCCATGTCTATGATACGATTTATATCCTCGGAACCGACCAGATCCAATGGTAACATATCCGAAGGCGCCGTTAGAACATGCAGCTTTTCATTGAACGTCAATAATGCGGCCATAAAGCTTTCGCTATCCATCGCTTCAGTATCCGACAGCAGCTCATAAACTGTTTCTCGCCGTGGCAGGTCCAGATAGGTCGAAACCGAGCCAAACTGCAGATCGAAATCCAGCAGACAAACACGCGGAGATTTTGTTTTGTCGATTGCGGCCAACTCCCAAGCCAGATTGACAGCAAAGGTCGACGCCCCTGTGCCTCCAGCAAGACCATGCACCGGCAAAACGACGCCGTCATAGTTTCCGGTCGCTTTCAACGTAGTCTTCATGCCATCCGGCACCGGTGTTTCGGGGGTTGGTTCAGGGGCGCGCAGGCGCTCGATTGCATCGTGCAATTCACCATCGGGCAGCGGATAAGGGATGAAATCATTGGCGCCAAGACGCAACAACTGATGCAAAGCAATCGGGCTGACCTCTTCGGCGATCAGGATAACCTTGATTCCTTTTTCTTTGGCCGTTGAAATCAAGTCTCCAATACTATCCAGATCTTCCTCGTCCTGGTCATCAACCGCAACAGCAATAAACTCCAGGGTATCCGCATCAGACTGATTCAAGAAGACATGTGCGTCTTCAAAGGTCAGATCGCCCCAGTTTTCCCCCAGTTCGGCTTCCATATCCTCGATCAATAGATCGAAATTGGATACATCCCGCGAAACTGTGCAGGCTACGATTGGTGCCGATTCTGGCTGTAGCATCGCACTGTTCTCCATTGCCTCTTATCCTCTTGTTATTGAGCATAGACTAAATATTAAAGAATACCAAAGAGTTACAATCCCCAGTGTCTTTACTGTCAACGCCCATGTACGCGATTCGTTTGCGCACAGATTGTTCCCATTTAGGGTAAAACTGATCTACAATGTTGGCAACATTAGGGCTAAAAAACCGTAATTGTTCGACATACAGAATAATTACGGGCCAGCAGAGCGGAATTGTCGCCCCTTTTCCGTTTAACTTGTTCACTGGGTTATCTGAAAGCTATTTCTGTTCCAGCGCCAATTCATATGATTGCAACCTGAATGCATACCATTTGTACTGGATTGCTCATATTAACTGTTTTTACACTCGCTGGAAAGAACCGACCAAGAAAAACCGCCCGCAAGCAACCTGCTTGTCGGGCGGTCAATTTGTTTGTCGAAAGGAATATCTAGTTGCCGGTTGCGAGATCAGATCCTTTAATATCGCTGACCTGCGACCGTGGATCTGCGCTACGCACATAATCGCGATAGATAATCTGCGCATATTTGCCATTCAGAACCAGAGGGTGGTTTTTAACAAACCCCGACACCTCGGTTACAGTGCGGCGATTGCGGCGTTCCTGCCCGGGCGTCGCAACCAGCGGACGGGTTTCCCCGAATGAAGCCACAGCCTCAAGCCGGCTTCGGCTAATACCCTGGCTCACCAGATAATTGACCACAGCACGGGCACGACGCAGGCCTAAACGCTTATTATAGGCGTTCGAACCAACCAGATCGGTGTGACCGTATACCCGAAAGCGCACTTCGGGGAATTGACGAATCCAATCGGCCTGTTTCCGCAATGCGGCTTTCGCGGTTGCATCCAGTTGCGCCTTGTTAAAGGCAAAATTCACAGTTGCCGGTACTTCCGATGCAAACCGGTTCGTCAGGTTGACCGCATAGGATTTTTGCCCGGTCTGAACCAGCATGTTGTTCATTGTCGGGTTGCCAAAGCCACCCTCATCCAGTTCAGCGCCCGCTTCGGAGAAGAACGATTCAGTGATGAGGGTTTCTTTCGAGCAACCGGCCAATGCCGAGATGCTGGCTATAGTCAGGATCAGTTTCAGATTGGTTTTCATAGTCCTACTCCATCACATAGCCGTATGAGCCGGTGAAATCCTGCCGGGCAACTTCGCCGGCAGCACCCTTCAGGCGACGCCCTGCAACGCGACCGTTCAGAAACAGCTCGTTTTCAGTCGGGATGCGAACCCGGTCCGTCGGCAGCGCCAAGGCCTCGCCCCGGGTTGGTGTAACCAGATGCGGTGTTATAATGATCACCAGTTCGGATTGCGACCGTTGGTATTCGGTGCTGCGAAACAGCGCGCCCAGAATTGGGACATCGCCCAGCCACGGAACCTGATTGTTCAGATCACGGAAATCATCCTGCAACAGCCCGGCAATCGCAAAGCTTTCGCCATCGCGCATTTCAACGGTTGTAGATGTCTCGCGTTTACGGAACGCATCAACCTTGAAACCATCGCCCAAAACTGCCGAATTCGTCGGGTCGATCGAACTGACAGAGGCCTTCATCGTCAAGTTGATAATGTCCCCGTCAACCACACGCGGCGTAAAGTTCAATTGAACACCGAAAGGTTTATATACAACTGTAATTGCACCATTGTCCTGTGACGACGGAACAGGATATTCTCCGCCTGCCAGAAATGTTGCTTCCTGGCCGGAAAGGGCAATCAGGTTCGGCTCGGCTAAAGTACGAACAACACCTTTGCTTTCAAGGGCTTCCAGCATGATCTGGAACCGCGAGGTCGAGAATATCGCACCACCGATTGCATTGGAATTCAACGTAAAAGCGGTTGTGATCTGCTTCAGGCCACCACCACCGACAATGTCTCCCCCAAGAGCGAGGCCACCGGTGCCACCCCCCCCGATACCATTGGCCCCGGAAAATCTCAAACCCCCCGAAAGCTGCTTGCTCACGTTGCGTTGCATTTCGGCAAATCGCACTTTCAGCATCACCTGCTGAGTGCCTCCCACAACCATCAGATTGGATACGCGGTCAGGCGCATAACGTTTGGCCAGATCAAGAGCGCGATCCAGTCGCGCGATGCTGGAAACAGTTCCCGACAGAACGATGCCGTCATTGGCTGTACGCACTTCGATCTGTTCGCCCGGAAGGATTTGGCGCAGACGTTCTTTGAACTCGCGCATATCCGGCGTGACCTGAATGTCGACATTGGTAATCAATTTTCCGTCGCCGCCAAAAAGGGTGAGCGTGGTGCGGCCGGGTGTCTTGCCCAAAACATACAAAGTACGCTCTGTAACAGGCGAGATATCTGCGATCCCCGGGTTTGCGATAGACGCGTCGGTATAGGGAACATCGCTTTCCACAACCACAGCACTGTTCATCGGAATATTCAATGCACTGGATGTCGCACCGCGCATAACACGCAGCGTTTCAGCACCGACGATTGTCGGGGCTGTAATTGCCGTAAGGGCAAAACCCAATAGGGCTGCCTTCATAAAGGTTTTCATTTTCATTGTGACCTGCCTCTCTGATCACTACTAGGTTGCGGGTCTGTATCTGCCCAATTATGATAGACAATGCCGGAAACCCGTTTTTATTGCAAGAATCAAACCTTTGGTCGGCTCTTCTTATGTGTGTTAGAGGCAACACCGCACTAATTCTGGGGGGTACATAGAGAGCGGAATCTATATAAAGTGTCCACATATTTCCCAAACCGAACTTGCCGCATGATGAATTGTCCAAATCGAACAGCCTGGTGTCCGCACTTTTGGCATCACGCAGCCTCGTTCACCAAGAAAGCGCCTTGCTCAATCATAACCATCCGGGAGCGGCCATGAGATAGACAAACGGAACCGGCCCGGTCACTCGTATAGATCATAAGGCAATGCCTTGAAGCGACGAGCGCCCGACATGTTGACTTGGAAGTGGCTGGCATTTCAGTTGAATGGCCTGTGGTGCTGCCGGGGAGATTCGAACTCCCGACCTCTCCCTTACCAAGGGAGTGCTCTACCCCTGAGCTACGGCAGCATCGGTTCTGGCGGGTGAATAGGGGTATTTTCAGTTTGGT
>Ga0256840_1004761_pt1 | contig 9998 bp, 7 predicted proteins | sample 355202metaG_FD_185969 | JGI IMG/M metagenome (GOLD analysis project Ga0256840, IMG submission 185969) | Hydrothermal vent microbial communities from Mid Atlantic Ridge, Atlantic Ocean - 355-202 | ecosystem: Environmental > Aquatic > Marine > Hydrothermal vents | place: Atlantic Ocean: Mid Atlantic...
GTGCTTCTTGATATATCAAGATATTTTGCTAGATGAGTTATGTTGTCGCACTCTTTGAGCAGCGTTGTATAAAACTCTTTGTGAATCTCATCTAGGATTGATTTAGAGTTTTTAACACCTCTGTCTTTTAGCATCTCTAGAAATAAATCTGAGAGAGGAATTGTGCTTTTTTGTTTGTTTTCAAATTTTATATTTTCTTGTTTTATGATATCTTCATGAGCATTCAGAGCGGAGTTGTAGACTATATTTTTAAGTTCTCGTATATTTCCTTGGTACTCTTTTTTTGTTAACAAATCCAGTGCATCGCTAGAGATTCCTTTTATGTTTAGTTTTAAGTCTATATTTGCTTTTTTTATAAAAAACTCAACTAAAAGAGGGATATCTTGCTTTCTCTCTTTTAGCGTCGGAATTTCCATGCTTATCATCGAGAGTCGAAAGTAGAGATCTTGTCTAAATGTCTCATTTTTGATATTTTTATCTATGTTTATATTTGTAGCAGATATTATCCTGCCTCTGAATTCAATGTCTTTATTGCCACCTACTCTTTTAAATGTTTTGTTTTCCAGAAATCTCAAAAGCTTACTTTGAAGAGAGATATCTAGTTCTCCGATTTCATCTAGAAAAAGTGTTCCATCGCCAACAGATTCGGCAAAACCTATGTGGGAAGTTTTAGCATCTGTAAACGAGCCTTTTTCGTGTCCAAAAAATTGCGATTCAAACAACTCTTTTGGTATTGAAGCACAGTTTATCGCTAGTATCTTTGATTTTGAATTTTTTGAATTATTGTGTATGAGGTGAGCTATTAACTCTTTTCCCGTTCCTGTATCTCCTTGTATCATGACAGGCATTGTGTTGTTTGCTGCGACTCCAATTTTGCTATATATATCTTTCATTGTCTCAAAAGAACCTACAAACTCTTCATTTATCTGGTCGATTATTTTTATATAATTTTCATCTTTTTGTTCATATTTTTTTATAACACTCTTTAACTCATCTGCTGTAAATGGTTTTTGTAAAATATCCTTGATGCCTATCTTTGATGCTTCAATCATATTTGTAGGGGTTGTGTAGGCAGTCATTAAGATAGCGGGAGTAGATATATTGTTTTGCCTAAACTTTTTAAGCAAATCAATTCCGGAAAAATCCTCGCTAAGCATCACATCTACCACCAAAATATCCACAGAATTTTCTGAGATATGTTTTACTATTTTATTTTCTAGTCCACTATATAAAAATGTTTCATGCTTCGCTCTTTTTAGTATCTTTGAGACTGAGTATCTTATCTCTTCTTGGTCGTCTATTATGGCTATTTTCATGACTTCTCCTATGCTAGTGGAAGGTTTATGATAAAAGTTGTTTTATCGCTATCAGCTAGACTCATCTGTCCACCTGAAAGATATACTATCTTATAAATTGTAAAAAGACCTAATCCAGAACCATTAGTTTTGGTTGTAAAGAAAGGCTTAAATATTTTGTTTTTCAAAGCTTGCGGTATTCCACAACCACTATCTTGAATCTTAAATGTTGTCATATTGTTTTGACTTTTTTGCCAATTAATTTGGATTTCACCTTCGCTTTTTATTGCCTCTATGGAGTTATTGATCAGGTTCATAAATATCATCTCAAAAGAGTTTTTACTTATCTTTATACGCAAATTTTCCTCTATATGGTATGACAATGTGATATTTTTAGCATTTAACTTTGGCTTGATGATTTCTATTAAATCTTCTAGAGATTTTTTTATATCTAGTGTCTGAGTATCTTTGTCTATCGGTTTACCAAGAGAGAGAAAATCAATAACTTGAGCATCCATACGATTGAGAGTATTATTGATGATGTGTAAGTCATCTTTATCTATCTCCTCATCTTCCTGAAGCAGTAGTTTTAGTGGCTGAAGTAGGTTTTTAATTTCATGTGCAAACAAGGAACTAATCTCCCCGAGTGTTTTAAGAGAGTGGAGTATCTTTTCATTTTCCTCTAGCCTTGATAGTTGAGTTATGTCTGAAAACGAGATAACAAGATACTCATTTACGAGTTTTATTTGATAATATAGTGAGATATCTTCTCCCAATTCATTTGCTATCTTCTGTTTGCAAAAAGTGCAAGAGTTGTCTTGATAACATTTTATAAGATCTTTTATATAGTTGCTTTTAAATTGCCCATTTTCTAAGATCAATTTACCCATAGAGTGTTCATTTTGATACATAATGTTTAAGTTTTCATCGCAAATTATGATGAAAATATCAACTGAAGCCAAAATTTGCTGATAAAAAAGTTTCAGTTTCTCTTCATTTTCTACAGAACTTTTAATCTCTTTCATCAGGTATGTAGTTGTCTTTACTAAGTCTGTTATCTCATCGTTTTCAACGCTCTGTATCTCTTGTATATCATCCCATTTTCTTAAGGATATTGCTTTGGCATTCTCTCTTAATATATCTAACCTGTCTAGTAAATTTTTCATAAAGTATATGGCAAAAAGAAAGGAAAAAACGGCAGCAAACAGCATAATCAAAAAGTTTGTCGAAAAGCTCTTTTCTAACATCTTTTTGATAGAATTTTTTTGCGTATCTAAGATGATATATCCAAGGAGTACACCATCTTTTTTAAATGGCAAGATTTTATGTCGGCTTTTATCGTCAAGTATAGTTCCGATTCGATGTTTTTTAGTGTTTGTGTGCGCTAAAATGATAAAGTTTGTATCTGTGATTCCTGCATCTGTTATGTATTTACTTTTGGAAAATGATTTTAAAAACTTAAAAAGAGCCCAGTTATCATTTGCCAAGATCGCACTCGTTAGAAAATCCTTGTTTGATTGTATATTGCTTTGTATCATCTCATTTATAATCTCATCTGTTTGATTTCGGGAGGTCTTGATGGCTAAGACAACTATAACAGAGGAAAATATTGCGATAATCATAAAAATTAAAAATGCCAATTTGGTATAGATTGACAAAGAGTGTAGCTTGCGAATCAGTTTTTTCATTTTTTCTCTTTAAGAAAATTTAACATTTTATATATCTTCTTATAGTCTTGTCCGGTTGGTTTTTCAAATCTCTGGATATTCAAATGCTTCAATATTTTCTTCCCAATCTCTGTTTTATTCATATTTAAAAAAAGTTTTTGCAACTCCTTAAACTCCTTGTCATTTATATTGGTTCTTATCACTATAGGGGAGATTGTAAATGGTCCTAGTGCCTGGACTATCCTAAGGTTTTTTATCTCATTGGGATGTTTTTTTGTATACTGAGTCAACACTAAACTATCAACACTAGCCCCATCAACAAAACCTTCCAAGACTGCTTTGATTGATTCTCCGTGGTCGTAAGTATATATAAGATGTTGAAAAAATGTACTGACCTTAAAACCACTTTTGGCTATTTCATAGGTCGGAGCAATGGAGCCAGAAGTAGAATCTGGATCAGTGAAAGCAAATATTTTACCTTTAAAATCCAGTATGCTTTTATATTTTGTATCTTTTAAGGCTATGATATCCGAATAATACTCTCCATATCCATTTATGATTGGAATCGCCAATAACTTAGCGTTTTGCTTATCTTTTAGCAAAGTATATGTTGAACTACAAACATATGCGATATCAGACTTGAAGTCTTTTATATCTGATACTACCTCTGCATAAGTTCTTGCAAATTTTATATTTACATGATATTTAGAGTTATCTTCTAAATACTTTTTCCATTGAAGATATGTTTTAAGATCCTCTTTGAGTGTAGTTCCTGTAAAAGAAAAAGTGATAGTTTTAGCATTTAAATTAGTAAAAAATGCTAAAAGTAAAAAAATAGTGGTAAAAATTTTACCACTGGTGGAAAAAATCTTCTCATTTTTCATTGTAAATTTCCTTTATAATTTTCTTATATCCCTTTATTTGGGGATTTGTCAAAAGTTGGAACGGTTATTGCGCCTATAGTGTTACAAACGATATGTGCGAATTATATACATATATTTTGAAAAACAACTTTAAAGGAGTTGCCATGAGCAAAGAAGAGCTTTCAAAAGTTAGCGAAAATCTTACTTTGGAAACAGATGAGTCTAGAAGAGATTTTCTAGACAAGTTTACTAAAGGCATTTTTGGTGGATTGGTTGCAGGAGGTGTGGTAAGCGCACTTGCTCCCGTACAAGCCAAAGCAAATAAGGATGGAAGTAATTTAAATTTTTCCACTGCGTTTGAGCCTTTTGTTCTACCCCCTGAGCATCCGGGTGAAGATGCGATTCTTAGAATGATGAGAGATCTGCAAAGAGCGTTGAAAAAACCAATCGAGCAAAGACATTGGAATATGGTTATAGATTTGAGAAAATGTGTCGGTTGTGATGCATGTTCTGTCTCTTGTGCTGCTGAAAACAAACTACCACCAGGAGTTATCTATAGACCTGTAATTCAACAAGAGATTGGCTCATATCCAAATGTAGGTCATGTGACACTCCCTCGCCCTTGTATGCAGTGTGATGAACCTCCTTGTGTTCCTGTTTGTCCGGCTGAAGCTACATGGAAAAGACCAGATGGCATCGTGATAGTTGATTATGACCAATGTATCGGTTGTAGGTATTGCTTAAATGCTTGTCCATATGATGCAAGAACATTTGACTTTGGTGTGGAGTATATAGATGGAGCAGCTGATGCGCCAAAAGTATTTTTAGGAAAAGACAAAGCTGGCAAATATGAAACCGAAGCATCATTTGAGTATGCAAAAGAGTGGAAAAGAGAGGATGATAAATCACCAATAGGAAATGCAAGAAAATGTCATTTCTGTATCCCAAGAATCGAAAAAGGAATGCTCCCTGAATGTGTTGTTACATGTATAGGAAGAGCTACTTATTTTGGTGATGGCAGTGATCCTGATAGTCTTGTTGCAGAGCTTATCGCTCTTCCAAATGCATTTAGACTCAAAGAAGAAGTAGGCACACACCCTAGTGTGTATTACATTAAGTAGGAGGATGAAATGACTAGAGAAAAAATGGGTAACATCCTTGTTTGGATTTTAATAATTGGATTTGGAGTTTGGGGATTGCCAGGTATTATGGACAGATTTGCAAATGGTCATATCAATACTGCATATGGCTCTTATATCCCTTGGGGATTATGGATATCTGCTTACATTTGGTTGATTGGACTATCAGCGGGAGCACTTATGATATCTGTGATGACATATGTGTTTAATGTAGAAGCTGTTAAAAAAGTCGGGAAAATGGCATTTTTAGTTGCAATCGCAACACTAGTTGGAGCCATGATATCAGTTGGTTTAGATTTAGGACATCCACTAAGAGCATTTAGTTTGATATTGGATCCAAATCTACACTCTATGATGGGTTGGATGGCAGTTTTATACTCTGCATACTTTGTAACTCTTTGTGTTGAGCTATATTTTGCGATTAAAAAAGAGCAAGCTAGAGGCGAAAAACAAAAAAGCATCAAAAAGATTTTGACAGTATTGGGTATTTGGAGTATTCCTTTGGCATTCGCATTCCACGGAGGAGTTGGTGGAGTTTTTGCAAATGTCGTAGCAAAACCATTTTGGCATGGGCCAATGCTTCCAGTTGTATTTTTAGCAGGCGCCTTCTTAAGTGGCGGTGCACTCTTTGCAACTGTGGCATATATATGGAGACCGAGTCAATCAAAAGATGAATTTATTAAAATGATGGTTTTCTTAGGAAAAACAACTTTGGCACTTTTAATTTTAGATGAAATCTTAGAACTCTCAGAAGTCTATGTTGGAACTTTTTACTCAGCTTATGGAGAGGGACATTTGTGGCAACAAATTTTATTTGGTCAATACTGGTACACATTCTGGATAGTACACCTTTTAATCGGAGTTTTAGTACCACTGTTTTTACTAACAGCAAAATCCAAATCACCAGGTGCGATTGCCCTAGCTGGTTTGTTGATAGCCGGTAGTTTTTTAGCAGTAAGACTAAATATAGTGATTCCTGGTATGTTAGACCCAGAGATTAAAGGCATAGCAAGTGCTTGGGTGCATAGCAAGCTAACATTCTCTTACCTACCGTCTATGATGGAGTGGCAGGTGCTGTTCTTTATAGTAGCTGTTGTGATGGCGGTATTTATGATAGGCAAAAAAGTCTTACCAATATATCAAACAGCAGGAGATGAATAATGAAAAATGAAGTAATACAAAACAAACCTATGGACAGAAGAAGTTTCCTTAAAACTTCTGCGCTACTCGGTGGATCGGCTGCTTGTGCAAATGCAGCATTGAATGTAAGTAGCAATGGTTTTGGCAGAGGAAAGATAGATTATCCTCTAAATGATGCTGAAAATGTGATATATTCAGTATGTTTGCAGTGCCATACAGCGTGTCCAATCAAAGTAAAAATTGAAGATGGTGTGGCTGTAAAGATAGATGGAAATCCATACTCAATACAGAACCTAAACAGCCCAATCCCAACTTCTACCGATGTTCAAGTTGGGGCAAAGATAGATGCTGGTATATGTCCAAAAGGACAAGCTGGAATCCAAACTATATATGATCCTTATCGCGTTGTAAAAGTTCTTAAAAGAGCCGGTAAAAGAGGCGAAAATAAGTGGAAAGTTATTGATTTTGATAAGGCTGTAAGCGAAGTAGTAGAGGGTGGAAAACTTTTTGCTGATGTTCCTGGCGAAGAGAATAGAGTCGTAGAAGGTATGCGCCAAGTTAGAGCTTTAAGTGATGCAAAAGTCGCTAAAGCTATGGCTGGAGATGCTATGAATGTTGGAAAAGGTAAGATGAAATTAGCTGATTTTAAAGCTAAATATAAAAATTACCTAAGCCTTCTTATAGACCCGGACCAACCTGATCTAGGACCAAAAAACAATCAATTCTTAATGCTCGCAGGAAGAATGGAGCATGGTAGAAAAGAGTTTGCAAAAAGATGGCACAAAGGCTCTTATGGAAGTAACAACTTTATGGAGCATACGACTGTATGTGAACAATCACACCACATCGCTTATAAGCAAATAACAAGCCAATACCTAGGTAAGGGAAAGTGGAAGCCAGCAGCTGAGCATCTAAAACCTGATTTTAGAAACTCAAGATTTGTTATATTTTTTGGAACAGGATTTGTTGAGGCAAACTTTGGACCTCCGATCATGGCAAACCTAGTTACTAATGCAGTAAATAATGAAGGTTGTAAAGTAGCTGTTGTTGACCCTAGATTTTCAAAAAGTGCAGCAAAAGCATGGCAGTGGGTTCCTGTTCGACCAGGAGGCGATGCAGCGCTTATTTATGCCATGATAAGATGGATGTTTGAAAATGATAAGATTAATGTAGAGTTTTTGAAAAATGCAAACAAAGCAGCAGCAAAAAAAGGCGATGAAGTAAGCTGGACAAGTGCAACTCATTTGATTAAATACGACAAAGAGGGACCAGCAAAAAAACTAAGAGCAAGTGATCTTGGAATCGGAAGCGATGATCAGTTTGTAGTGACTCAAGGTGGAAATCCAGTAGCAGTCGATACAAATGATAAACTAAATCCTGTTGTTGGTGATCTCTTCTTCTCTGGAGAGCTAAATGGTATAAAAGTCAAGTCTGAACTCTTGATGGTAAAAGAGTATGCCATGAGTAAATCTATGCAAGAGTGGGCAAAAGAGGCAGGACTTAGCGTAAAAGAGATACTAAAACTTGTAAGAGAATATACAAAGTATGGTAGAAAAGCTGGCGCAGAGATGTATAGAGGTCCAGTTCAACATACAAATGGATACTTTAACGGTATGGCAGTGATTTACCTCAATATGCTAATCGGAAATATAGACTACAATGGTGGTTTGATCGCTGGTGGTGGACACTACCATGAAGATGGAAGCAAAGGTGGACCATTTAATCTCAAAAAAGATGCATTTGATGGTAAAACAAAGTCATTTGGTCACAAGATAACCAGAGAAGGTTCATACTATGAGCATAGTTCATACTTCCAAAAAAATGGTTATCCTGCAAAAAGACCTTGGTTTCCTCATACTGGAAATGTCTATCAAGAGGCTATCCCATCTATGGATGATGCATACCCTTATGGTGTAAAAATACTTATGACTATCATGGGAACACCACTATTGTCAAATCCTGCGGCTCAAATGTCTATGTCAACTATATTGGATTTTAAAAAGACTCCACTATATATAGCTAATGATGTAGCTATCGGTGAGACTAGTATGTTTGCTGATTATATCTTCCCTGATTTTGCGATTTGGGAGAGATGGGGAACTCCACATGTACCACCATCAGCTGTAACAAAAATGTCAAAATTTAGACAACCAACAATCGAACCTTTGACTGATGAGGTTACAGTTTTTGGCGAGAAACAGCATATCGGTTTTGAGACAATGCTTTTGGCTATGGCAGAAAAAATGGGACTTCCAGGATATGGAGATAACGGCTTTGGAAAAGGAATACCTTTTAAAAGAACAGAAGATTGGTATCTAAAATTAGCAGCAAATATAGCTGCAGGTGATCACAAAGGAGATGACTTGCCAGAAGCTGATGCAAAAGAGATGGAAATCTTCAAAAAAGCAAGAAGACATCTAACACCTGCTACTTTTGATTTGGCTAAATGGGAGAAAGCATGTACCGATGCAAATGGAAAAAGCTGGTTTAAAAAGACAGTTTATCTTCTAAATCGTGGTGCAAGAGGTGAAGATTATACAAACTACACCAAAAATGTAGAAAAAAGTGATAAAATTTTACATAAGTTTGGTAAATTATTTAACTTCTACTGTGAAAGTGTTGCAAATACCAGACACAGCTATACCGGCAAGAAGTTTAGTGGTATTAGTCAGTATAATCATGCTATTGATTATGCAGGCAAAGAGGTTGTTGGAAGTTCTGCTTATCCGCTGAAGCTCATCACTTATAAACCTATCACTGGTGGACAGGCAAGAACGCAAGCGGTTGACTATTGGTTACAGGCTATTATGCCAGAGAATACTATCGATATAAACAGCCAAACTGCACTTGAGATGGGCTTTAAAGATGGCGATATGGCAAAACTTGTTTCATCTGATAATCCAGATGGAAATTGGGATTTAGGACCATCAGGCAAAAAACCGATGAAAGGCAGAGTTAGAGTACTTGAGGGCTTAAGACCAGGAGTTGTAAATGTCTCTTGGAGCTTTGGTCACTGGGCATACTGTGCTAGAGACATCATGGTTGATGGCAAAGTCATAAAAGGTGAAAAAGCAAGAGAGAGTGGATTGTGTCCAAATGCTGCTATGAAAGTAGATACAGGATTGAAAAATTCTACTCTTGAAGATTTGGTAGGTGGTTCAGCAGTTTTCTATGATTCATTCGTAGGACTTGTGAAAGCTTAGATTTTCGCGCCTGTCAGGGAGTCCCTCCTTTCTTGGCAGGCGTTTAATTTTATAGGAGTCTATAATGTTTAGAGATGCTATAAAGGGTTTGATTTTAGTTCTAGTGTTTGTTTTTTCAACTTCTGCATATGCCTTTGATTATGCAAAACTTCCAGAGATTGTAAAAACAAATATCACAAAACAGTATAGTGGTGAAAAGATCAAGATATTATCAGTAAAAAAGATGGGAAAAAAATTTAGAATTATCATAAAAACCGAAGATGGAAAAGATAAAGTAATCGTAACCAAAAAAGGTAAAATTTTAAGTATAAGTGATTACCTAGAGGGAATGGAAGCAACAGGTGGTTGTTAAGAGAGTAATTTTTACGATATTTATCTTCGGAATGATAACTATCTTTGCGAGCGAATTGGATGTAAAAAATGCGATTTCAAACTACTTTCAAGATAAAAATACAATATTTTTATATATCAAAAAAATGAATAACGGCAACTACTTTGTGATAGCAAGACACAAAAATGAACAAGATAGAATAGTAGTTGACAACAATGGTAAAATTTTAAGTATAGCGGATGATTTATTACCGCACCAACTAAATACCCAAATTTTTGATGCAGTGATTTCGTTCATAATCAAGGCAGATTTTTGCAGAACTAGCCATAGCTAATTCAAAAAAATCTAACGCAGAGTATG
>Ga0256840_1004762_pt1 | contig 9989 bp, 6 predicted proteins | sample 355202metaG_FD_185969 | JGI IMG/M metagenome (GOLD analysis project Ga0256840, IMG submission 185969) | Hydrothermal vent microbial communities from Mid Atlantic Ridge, Atlantic Ocean - 355-202 | ecosystem: Environmental > Aquatic > Marine > Hydrothermal vents | place: Atlantic Ocean: Mid Atlantic...
TACGCGTTAATAATCCAGCACTATCGGCTGTTCTAATCGATATTACGGTTTGATTACGTGAATCATCTTCATCAAAGAGCACTCTCGTTTGTGTTTCAAAATGCTTTAGTTGTCGTGGTTGTCTGTGTTGATTAAAGTTATAAGAAAGCGTTTTTTGCTTTAGGTTTTTTTCAACAGATAATATGAGTTGTTCTTTGTCATTGTGATTTTCTAAAGGCATTCCCTCACTTGTGAGGAGATTGAAAGTATCAAGCACATAGCCATCATTGCTAGACATAATACGTGCAGCAACTACGCTAAGTTGGCGTTGCTCAATAGCTGCAGTTATTCGGGTGAAAATATCAGATTGATCAGGGGAAAAAATAAATAAAAGGGTACTGTTTTTATTTTCACTACTGCTGATTTTCACAATACTATCAGAGTGAGTTTCTTTTGATATTTCATCAATATGCCAAGCCAATGATTCAACCGTGTTTTGTAAAATATAACGATCTCCAAAACGTTGCCAGAAGTTCTGGCAAATTTCGTTGCTAATCCCTCTTTTTTGTAACTGCTTTTGAACAGTGTCTTTCTTTTGCTGGATGAGTTTTTTACTGCTCTTAATGTCGAGTGAGCCGTTTTGTAGATAAGCCCTTGTTGCTCGATAAAGGTCTTTTAATAACGAATGTTTCCAGCTATTTAACAAGGTTGGATTAGTGCCACGAATATCACAAATAGTAAGGAGATATAAATAATCTAAACGCTCTTGTGTAAGCAAACTATCAGCAACAGTTTTAATCACTTGAGGGTCAGAGAGGTCTTTGCGTTGCGCTACACTACTTAAAAGTAGATGTTGTTCAACCAGCCAACTGACTGTTTTAGCGTCATGCTCACTAAGCTCATGCGCTAGACAAAACTCAAGTGCATCAATAGCGCCTTTTTCTGAATGACTTCCACCACGACCTTTAGCAATATCATGAAATAAGCCTGCAAGACATAGCAGCATTGGCTTGTGTAATGTGGTAAAAATTTTGGAACAAAAGGGAAGTTCTTGCTTTCCTTTATCTGTACCTAAGCGTCGAATATTACGCACCACATTTAAAGTATGGTCATCCACCGTATAAGCATGAAAAAGATCATATTGCATACGCCCAACGATATTAGAAAAAGCGGGAATATAGGCTGCTAACACGCCATAGCGATTCATGCGCCTTAATGCAAAAGTAACACCTTGTGACTCTGACATGATATTGATAAAAATCTGTTTATGATGGGAGTTGTTTCTAAACTCATCATTTATTAGGTGTAAGTTTTGGCGTAAGTTACGTAGTGTTTTAGGGGTTAACCCTTTAACTTCTGGTAAGTTTTGCATAATGTGGAAAACTTCCAAAAGGGTGTGGGGCTGAGTTGTAAAGAGGTCATCTTGTGCGAGTTCTAGATAGCCATTATGATTATTGTAATAGTTATTAATAGGGGTAGGTGCTATTTGGTTGCTTTGTAAAATATGTTCACGTAGCAATCCCAGTAATACCTCGTTGAGCCTTTCAAGTTCAGTAATATTGCGATAGTAAAGCTGCATAAAGGATTCAATGGATTCATTATGCTCATCATTGGTGAAGCCAAAACTGTGTGCTAAAGGTCGTTGGTGGTCAAACAGCAAACGATCTGTTTTTCTCCCAGTAATTTGATGCAAGGAAAAACGTACCTTCCATAAAAAATCACGAGCTTCAATTAAGGCTTGATATTCATCAGGGTTTAAAAGATCTACTTCTTCAGTAGAGCTTAACTTTTTAAGGGATCTAACACCGTATTCACGTAAGAAAATCCAGCCAATTGTTTGTAAATCCCGTAACCCGCCTGGCCCTTCTTTTAAGTTGGGTTCAACACGGTAGGCCGTATCACCAAAGCGTTTGTAGCGATTAGATTGTTCTTCAATTTTAGCTTCAAAAAATTCGGCACTGCTCCATATTTTATCCTTAGAAATACTCAGTTTAAGTTTATCAAACAAAGAGCGTGCTCCACATATATAGCGTGACTCTATTAAATTAGTGATAACGGTTAGGTCTTTTTCAGCTTCAATAACACATTCATCTAAGGTTCTTACACTATGACCTATTTCTAAACCCAGATCCCAAAGAATAGTTACAAAATCAGAAAGTTGCTCCTGTACTTTTGCATCCGGTTCATCGCTTAATAAAATAAGTAAATCCACATCAGAGGCTGGGTGCATCTCTTCACGCCCGTAGCCACCTACTGCAACTAGGGCCACATCAAACGTTTTATCTATACCTGTTTTATTCCACATTTCTTGCAGTAAACTATCTATGGTTTCACTGCGTTTTTTTAAGATGGATGAGATATCAGCATTGTTTTCAAATTCTAGTTGTAAGTCTTGATTACTCTGCTGGAGAATTTCTTTGTAAGAGAGGGATGAGGTCATTGAATGTTGTAATGTTTTTATAAAAGACGTAATAAACCACACCCCTCCTATTTATGCTACTTTTAGTGAGTTAACTGTTTAGCTTTTAATACGGATAAGTCAAACGAATGTAACGAATAGTCATAAAAAATCAGTACGAATTGAATTATTTGAGCTATTCTAAACGAGTAACTTACAATAACATAAGAGGAGTCCCTATGAACTTTACAAGACGTTCATTAATAACACTTTTAGTATCAGCAAGTGTTCTATTGCCATTAACAACAAGCACAGCAAATGCAGACCAAAAACACGTTGCGATTACCCAAATCGTTGAACACCCTGCATTAGATGCAGCTACAAAAGGTGTAAAAGATGAATTAGCCGCTGCAGGTTTTGTCGAGGGTAAAAATTTAAAATGGTCTTTTGAAAGTGCACAGGGCGCGCCAGCAACGGCTGCTCAAATCGCTAAGAAGTTTGCGGGTGACAATCCTGATGTTGTGGTTGGTATCGCAACGCCATCAGCACAAGCATTAGCTTCATCGGCTCGTAATATTCAGCAAGTGTTCTCAGCAGTGACTGACCCTGTTGGTGCAAAATTAGTAAAATCTATGGATAAAGCTAATGGTGGCAACATCACAGGTGTATCTGATTTATCTCCGATCAATAGCCATATGGCATTGGTTAAAAGTATCGTACCCGATGCAAAAAAGATTGGTGTTATTTTTAACCCAGGTGAATCAAATTCAGTAACATTAGTTGGTTTGGTAAATATCTACGCACCAGAGCATGGCATGACAGTTGTTGAAGCAGGAGCGCCAAAATCATCAGACGTACTTGCAGCTGCACGCTCTTTAGTGGGTAAAGTTGATGTGATTTATGTGCCGACTGATAACACGGTAGTTTCGGCTTTTGAAGCGGTTATTAAAGTAGCAATAGAAGCTAAAATTCCAGTGATTTCTGCAGATACAGATTCGGTTAAGCGCGGCGCAATCGCGGCAGAAGGCTTTAACTATTATGACTTAGGTCGCCAAACTGGCAAGATGGTTGTGCAGATCTTAAACGGTAAAAAAGCAGGCGATATTAAGCCAGAAGGCGTTGCTAAGACTGAGCTTTATGTAAACCCTGATTCTGCAGAGCTAATGGGCGTGAGTTTATCTGAAGCGCTAATCATGAGAGCGAAAGACGTGGTGCAAACCATGACTAAAGCTGAGCGCGAAGCGGCAGAGAAAGAAAAAAGCTAATTTTTACTGAATTAAAATCAAAAACAGCTTTAAACATAGACCACCCCCCCTCTTTTTCGATGATTTGTAAGTAAAAAACACAAATCATCGAAAAAGAGGGGGGGTGGTTTTACTTTTAGGTTGTTTTGAGTTAGTACTTACCTATAAAGGTCTAATTTATGTCAACAATCGCAGCGCTTGGCGCACTTGAGAGCGGCTTGGTCTTTGCACTGGTCGCTTTCGGTGTTTTTATGACTTTCCGAATTCTTGAATTCCCTGATTTAACCGTCGATGGAAGCTTTCCATTAGGCGCAGCCGTCAGCGCGATTATGATTGTTTCAGGTGTGAACCCTTGGTTGGCAACCATTGCTGCTTTTGGCGCAGGGATGATGGCGGGTGTTGTTACGGCCTGGATGAATACCAAGCTGGGGATTCTCAACCTGTTGGCATCTATCTTAACCATGATTGCTCTGTATTCGATTAATCTACGCATTATGGGCAAACCTAATGTTGCGCTATTAGGTGAAACCACGGTGCTGACACCAACCGAATCATGGGGAATGCCTTATTACTGGGCAACACCATTAGCGTTTTCTGTGGTTGTGTTGATCATGTTCTTCTTCTTACTTAAGTTTTTGAATTCACAACCTGGGTTAGCTATGCGAGCAACAGGCGCGAATGCTCGTATGGCGCGCGCTCAGGGTATTAATACTGACCGTATGATTATTTTGGGTGTTGCTGTTTCTAATGGACTGGTCGGCTTGGCTGGTAGCTTATTCGCACAAAGCCAAGGCAGTGCAGACATCACGATGGGTGTTGGTGTGATTGTTATCGGCTTGGCATCGGTAATTGGTGGTGAGGCGATTATCACGCCCAAAACCATGTTCTTGGCTTTGGTTGCCTGTGTGGTGGGTTCAATACTTTATCGTTTTGCAATCGCGCTAGCTTTGAATGCAGATTTTATTGGTTTAAAAGCGCAGGACTTAAATTTAGTTACGGCAGTGCTGGTCGCATTTGCCATAGTCGCACCCAAGCTAAAAGCAAACCTTAGCGCTCGGTTTTCTTCATCGAAGAAACAATGAGGAATAAATCATGATCAGCTTAGATAATATTCACGTAACGTTTGGTGAAGGCACACCACTTGAAACTCGCGCTGTTAGAGGTATAAGCCTAGATATTCAAGAAGGTGAGTTTGTAACCGTGATTGGCAGTAATGGCTCGGGGAAATCAACATTACTCAATACCCTCAGTGGCGAGACACTGCCTACTAGCGGAAAAATTCAAGTGGGTGATCAAGATGTCACAAAATGGTCAACCGCAGAACGAGCAAAACTCATAGCGCGCGTTTTCCAAGACCCATTAGCAGGAAGCTGTGAGAACTTAAGCATTGAAGAGAACATGGCACTAGCTTGGTATCGAGGCAAGCCTAAAGGGTTTGGCTCAGCTCTTAATAGTAGTAATCGAGAGATTTTCAAAAAGCAGTTATCACGCTTAGGTTTAGGTTTAGAGAATCGATTAAAAGATAAAATGGGATTATTATCAGGTGGGCAACGACAAGCAATCAGCCTGCTTATGTCATCGCTACAGCCCGCTAAAATACTGTTACTAGATGAGCACACCGCAGCGCTAGACCCAAAAACTGCTGCTTTTGTTATCGACTTAACCTGTCAAATCATCGAAGAAAACAAGCTTACCTCACTGATGGTGACACACAGCATGCAACAAGCCTTAGAAGTAGGGACACGCACAATTATGCTCCATGAGGGTAAAATCGTTTTTGATGTAAAGGGTGATGAACGTAAAGGCTTAACCGTTGTTGATTTGCTAGATTTGTTTAAGAAGAATCAGCAGGGCGAAGAATTGAGTGATGATAGTTTGTTGTTGGGGTAAATTATTCTCGTTATTCCCGAATGTTTTTATCGGGATTTTTTGAATAGCTATAAGATTACTTCGCACCATCACCGCACTTCGCTTCGACCCCCACAGGATTTCGCTTTGCGAAGACCCTGTGTACTTTTGGGCTCTTTAGGGAGCCTTCAAAAGCAAAAAGGAGGCCGAAGCCCCCTAAGTTTTAGCAATTAGTGAGTTATACGATTAGCTCGCATTAACCCACTGTCCCTGATCGTTCTTACAAGCACGTCCCTTTACTTGTTGCATACGTCCGTCAATCCACGCATCCATCACATAGTCACGACATTGCTGCCCAGCACCATTTACGGGGGTAAATTCGTATTGTGTATTTGTGTTTGGATTGTTCCATGCTACTTTTTGGTAATTTGGAGCTGTGTCTAATGTTTGGTTAACACGCTGTTGATCTTGACGGTCAAGCCCGCGGCCCATGTTTCCACCTATCATGCCGCCAACCACAGCACCGAGAACAGTCATTACATCACGACCATCGCCGCTACCAAACTGACGACCAATAACACCACCAAGAACTGAACCAGCGATAGTATGTGTTTGTTCATTACTTGCAGCGCCACAACCGCTTAGAAAAACGCTTGATGATAGTGTTGCCGCAATTAGCCCTGTTGTTAATAGTGATTTATTAACGGTTTTAAATGTTGTTTTCATCTGTCCCTTCTCCATTTTTATAAGTTACATTTTCTCTGATGAATTATTACTCAATAAGTTCCGTATTATTGATAAATCGTTAGATCAGCTTCCTTCGTCTTTGTTGTTTTTTAGTGAAAATTGATACAAATCATCGAGCCGGGAGACCATGTTTGAGCATCTCGACGACAATCCATTAGGAGGGTATAATAAAAACTAGAAATAAGCTGATTTTTCGCAAGCTATCCCTGCATTACACAGCAATTCATAGGCAATTGTTTCGGCATGTTGGGCAACAATATCTACGCTCAGGTTTTCTCCCCATAATTCCGCTAAGTCACCGACTTGGATAGTCCCTTTTTCTCGTTTATCAATGTCTATCACAATCATATCCATAGAAACACGCCCAAGTAGTTGTGCTTCATCGCCATTAATCCAAACAGGTGTCCCCGTTCTTGCATGGCGAGGATAACCGTCTGCATAACCACAGGCGATAACAGCAACGCTCATGTCATGCGGACATTGCCAGCTTGCACCATAACCAATGCTATCGCCTTGCTTTAGATCATGAACAGCAATAATAGGCGCTTGTAAGGTCATGGCGGCTTTTAATGAATGTTCATCACGATGGTTATTTGCAAACGGGGAGCTACCATAAAGCATAATACCTGGGCGAATCCATTCGGCATGGCTATCTTCCCAGCCAAGAATACCTGCAGAATTGGCAATGCTTTTAGCTATGGCAGTAGGGGGTGATATATTTTTTGTGGCATCAGTAAAGCAGTCTAATTGTTGCTTTGTGTTTTCTTTATCAAGCTCGTCCGCACAGGATAGATGAGTCATTAGCATTAATGAATCGGCGTTTACGAGCGGGTGATGACTTAATTTTTGATAAAGCTCAGCCGTACGTTCAGGTTGAAAACCTAAGCGGTGCATACCTGTATCTATTTTTATATTGAGATCAAAACCGTTATTGGTATTGTCAGAAGTGTTGTGTGAATACTGATCAAGTAGACTTAGCTGGCGATCATCATGCACAGTTAATCGTAGATTATGGCGTGCGGCAATACGTAAATCATCCACACTTTGGTGGCCCTGCAAAACGGTAATAGGTTTGCTGATTTTAGCTTCACGCAGTTCAATCGCCTCGGGTAGACACGATACCGCAAAGCCATCAGCAATTTGATGCAAAATGCCAGCAGTTGCAACTGATCCATGCCCATAAGCATCTGCTTTAATTACCGCTAAGGTTTTGGAGTTGGGTGCAACTTGTTTGGCACGCTTTAAATTATGCTGTAAAGCTTCGGGGTGGATGGTAATGCGGGATGAACGTTTCATGTGTTTTATTATATCCGCAGTTGAAAAAATTACACAGATAATAAATATTCCACAATCTCAATGACTGCTCAGATTGGCTTTAACTTGCGTCAGTTCAAGGCAGGAAAAATGAGCTTACAAGGGTAAGTGATTTTTTTCTAACGAAGAAATGGCGCAAGTTAAAGGTAAGCTGTGCAGTCCCCTCTACCTAGTGTTCGGGAGCGTATACATCCGGCATATAGTTATCAAAACGGGTGTATTTACCCGTAAATGTTAATCTAATCTTGCCGATTGCGCCGTTTCTTTGTTTGCCTATAATAACTTCAGCCATGCCTTTATCGGGTGTATCTTCGTTATAAACTTCATCACGATAGATAAACATAATCACGTCAGCGTCCTGCTCAATAGCGCCTGATTCACGTAAGTCTGACATGATTGGGCGTTTATTAGGGCGTTGCTCCAAACTACGGTTTAACTGTGAGAGTGCAATAACAGGGCATTCCATTTCTTTCGCTAAAGCTTTTAAAGATCGTGATATTTCTGAGATTTCAGCTGCACGGTTGTCGGATTTTCCACTGATTTGCATTAACTGTATGTAATCAAGTACGACTACACCTAACTGACCATGTTCACGCGCCAAGCGGCGGCACTTTGCACGAACCTCGGTGGGCGACATTGCCGCTGTATCATCGATAAATAATTTTGTTTCACCGAAGGTTTTAACTGCCATGCCGATACGTGGCCAGTCTTCTTCACGGATTTTACCAGTACGAATATCATTGAGCGGTACACGTCCCATAGAAGCAAACATTCTTAGTATGAGTTGCTCGGCGGGCATTTCCATACTGAATATAGCCACAGGTTTTTTGTCATTTACCGCAATAAATTCTGCTAAATTCATTGAGAAGGTTGTTTTACCCATCGATGGGCGACCAGCCACAATAATAAGATCACCTTTTTGTAAGCCAGATGTCATATCATCCAGTTCGGAATAACCTGTTTCCGCACCCGTGATGGTGGCATCAGATTTACTCAGCTCATGAATTTGATCAAGCGTTGTTTTTAGTAGGTCTTTAATGCCTTTAAAATCTTTTGAGCGGTTGCCTTGTTCGGCGATTTCAAAAACTTTGCGTTCAGCTTCATCCAGCAACTCTTTACTGGGGCGTTCACCAGAATTGAAGGCTTCATCTGCAATTTCAGAACCGATGCTAATCAGTTGGCGTAATACCGACTTTTCACGCACGATGTCGGCATAAGCTTTGATGTTAGCCGCACTTGGCGTGTCTTTGGCTAAAGTGCCTAAATAAGCTAAGCCCCCTGCATTTTCTAATTCGTCACGGTCTTTTAGCCATTCAGAGAGTGTAATAATATCAAGTGGCTCATTTTCATTCGCTAGTGTGGCGATAGAGCGAAAGATCAGGCGGTGATCTTGACGATAAAAATCATGCTCTGTGACAACATCAGCGACCTTATCCCATGCGCGGTTTTCGAGCATTAATCCACCGAGGACAGATTGTTCAGCCTCAATAGAATGGGGGGGGACTTTTAGATGTTGGAGTTCATCGTTTTCTTGGGGTATTAGGATTGCAGACATGAGGGGGAGTTTATTCTTTTTTTAATTGGGTAGATAGTGCTACAAGCTGTGGATAACTTGTGATTCTTTTGTCTGTATTAATCGTCCCTAAGGTGTTTTTAGTTTCGATGTCGTCATACTGGCGGATGCCAGTATCCATCGCTGAAGCATAGTGCCAGTTTTCAAATTGATTCTGGTAGTCACCAGAATGACGAGCTATTTATTCAGAATTTCAAAACTTCAGGTAAATACTTTTGGGGTCAGTAATAGTTCCCTTTCCCTTCGGGAGAGGTTTTTTTTAGCTTTCGAGTAACTGTTTTCGTAGCTGGCGGGCTGTGTCTCTCTCCTCTGATCATTGTTACAGGCTACGAGTTACTTTCTTGCTTACGGCAGCAAGAAAGTAACCAAAGAAATGCCATTTCACTTCACAACGTCATAGTTTTACTTACGGTGAGGAAATAACGGGAAAGAAGAGAATTCGCTACGTTCAAACAACCTTCTTTCTGATCCGTTATTGCTTGGGGTTTTGATTTTTTAATAGATTAAATTACAAATCGTCGAAAAAGAGGGGGGGTGGCTATATAAAGTGATCAAAAGTGACCTTCTTATATAGCCACCCCCCCTGTTTTTCGATGTTTTGTACTTAAATTTTCTTTTTTCGTGTCCTTCCGTGGGTTCCGTGGCAAAAAATAGTCTTTTTATTTCACGCCACGAGATTTCTTAATCAAATCATAGGCAGTTTGTATTTCTTGGGATCTTTCTGTGGCTTCTTTTATCATTGCTTCTGGCAAACCTTGGCCCATAAGTTTATCAGGGTGGTATTCGCGCACTAAACGGCGGTAGGCTTTTTTGATTTCTGCGTCTGTATTATCTTTTGATACGCCTAGCGCTTGGTAGGCTGAATCTATAGCGCTGGCTGATGTGT
>Ga0256840_1004763_pt1 | contig 9986 bp, 8 predicted proteins | sample 355202metaG_FD_185969 | JGI IMG/M metagenome (GOLD analysis project Ga0256840, IMG submission 185969) | Hydrothermal vent microbial communities from Mid Atlantic Ridge, Atlantic Ocean - 355-202 | ecosystem: Environmental > Aquatic > Marine > Hydrothermal vents | place: Atlantic Ocean: Mid Atlantic...
CTACCCCTCTATCAAAGGTCGCTTCAAGGAACTGATAGAAGTCTTAGTGGAAAAACATAACCAAAAAGCTGTTGTCCTTATCGACGAATACGATAAACCCATCCTCGATAATATCCACAAACCAGAGCTAGCCGCCAAAATACGCGAAGAGTTAAAAAATTTCTATTCCGTGCTCAAAGACGCTGACCCTTATCTCAAGTTTTGCTTCCTCACCGGCGTTACCAAATTTTCCAAGGTATCGATCTTCTCAGGGCTTAATAACCTCAAAGACATAACCATCCACCCGGCCTATGCCACTATCTGCGGCTATACTCAGGAAGAGTTTGAAAACACCTTTGCCGACCGCCTGGAAGGGGTTGACCTTTCTGAGGTACGCCGCTGGTATAATGGCTATTCCTGGCTGGGGGAACCTGTTTACAACCCCTTCGACATTCTGCTCTTTCTGGATGCCAAAGAGTTCAAACCCTACTGGTTTGAGACCGGCACACCTACTTTTTTGATAAAGCTTCTTTTGGCCAGGAAACTCAACGTGGCCAAACTTGAAAAGCTCGAAGTGGGAGATGAGCTTCTTGAAAGCTTTGACGTGGATCGTATTTACCCGGAGACGGTCCTTTTTCAGACGGGATATTTGACGATAAAAGGCACCAGGCGCCGCGGCCCCCTTACCAAATATATTTTGGGTTTTCCAAACCTTGAGGTGCGCACAAGTTTTAACAATTTTTTGCTGAACACCTTTAGCGACCTACCAACTAAAGAAGAATATTACGACCGTATTTATGAGGCCCTTGAAGAAGGAAGGCCAGAGGAGTTAGAAGAAGTTTTTAAGGCGATATTTGCTGGTATTCCGCATGACTGGTTTCGGAAGACGGGACTTGAGGAGTACGAAGGATTTTACGCCAGTGTATTTTACGCGTACTTTTGTGGTCTGGGGTTGGATGTGCGGGTGGAAGAGGCTACGAACCAGGGCCGGCTTGACATGGCGGTGCTTTTTGAAGGGCGCTGTTATCTCTTTGAGTTTAAGGTGGTGGAGGATGATCCTGAGGGGAAGGCGCTTTTGCAGCTAAAAGAGAAGCGCTACTTTGAGAAGTATCAGGGGAAGTGCGAGAAGATCTGGCTCATCGGGGTTGAGTTCAGCAAGCGCGAGCGGAACATCGTTTCTTTTGAGGTGGAAGAGGTTTCCTGCAATCGCCACGGCGGGCCCACTCGCGATGGGCTAAAGAGCGATATCTGTGATCTGTAAGCAGTAAGCAGTGATCTGTGATATGTGAACGGGGAGCGGTGAGTGGTAGAAGAGATTGTAAAATCGTACACCTCTTTAAACTTGCCTAAACAAACTCTTTGGATTTAATTTTTGTCTCTCAAAAAGTCTGTCTCTTAAAGAAGCATCGTATACCAAATAGGCCCTATGCCCGATTAGGGCAGTAAAGAGTTGTGCTCATGCACTGGACACCTGAAGACATAGCCTTTATGGAAAAGGCCTTGGAACAGGCCAGGATGGCAGCCAAAACTGGGGAAGTACCGGTAGGGGCTGTACTTACCAATGCCGAGGGCAAAATCTTGGCCCAAGCCTTTAACCAACCCATTTCTTTGTGTGACCCTACGGCTCATGCAGAAATCCTGGCCTTGCGCGAAGCGGCCAAAAGAGCCGGAAACTACCGGCTCTTGGGGTGTACTATTTATGTTACTTTAGAACCTTGCCCAATGTGCGCAGGGGCTTTAGTATATGCAAGGATAAAGAGGTTAGTCTTTGCCACCCACGACCCCAAAGCCGGGGCGTGTGGTACGATCTTTAACATTGTTGACAATAAATATTTGAATCACCGCATACAGGTATGTGCCGGTCTCTTGGCCGAGAAAGCACAAAAGTTACTCCAAGACTTCTTTAAGCAACGACGTTAGGAGGGGTGCCCGAGTGGTCGAAGGGGGCCGACTCGAAATCGGCTGTGCGGGCCAAAACCCGCACCGGGGGTTCGAATCCCTCCCCCTCCGCCAAGTCTACTTGATGGTAGTTTCTAAAATCCAATATGCCTGATTACTATTGCGTTTTTTGACCAAGACCATCTGGCTTTGGGGATCGTGTTTGACTAAAAAGATCTCTTCTCCTGGTTCAAACAAAGTACAAATACCCGCTTTAAGCCCCACCCTTAAGGCCCTTAAGAAAGGGACTTCCTCGTTTTGCGCCTGATAATTCAAAATGGTCTCCATAAAACCCTGGTTTATACAACCAAAGGTCTTGCGATTGACCACCAACTTTTTTTCGGCCTGAACCGGGATACAAAAAAAGAGACTAGCCATAAGGCTAACGATGAAAAATACCCCTAACTTTTTCACAGCCCTAACCCCCCTCTTTTTATCCAAAGCCTTTTATTGAAGATATACCTATCTGCGGTATAGGTAAACCTTTTTAGGATAAGGAAGAAAGGTTAAAAAACAGACGTGAAAGGCACTTTCTTAAAAAAAGACGGTCAAACACACCTTCTGTTATTCTTTACAGGCTGGGGTATGGATCCCCACCCTTTTAGGGTTTTAGACGCCAGGGCCTACGATATTTTCGTTTGTTATGCCTACAAAAGGCCCTGGAAATTGCCTTCGGTCTTAAAACAGTATCAAAAAGTTACGGTGTTGGCCTGGTCTTTGGGGGTAGCTGTGGCCTTGAGGCTTTCCCCTAACATAAAGGCCTCACGATGGATATTTCTAAACGGCACCGGGGCCTTGGTGCATCCCCGTTTTGGGATATCTCCGCGGGTGTTTTCCCTAACCCTAGACAGCCTCAAGCAATACGGGTCAAAGACACTGCAAAACTTTTACCAAAATATGTTCTCGGGAGAAAAACAGGCCTTTTTCGAACTTTTTTTACGTCACCGCCCACAAAGAGACCTAGCGGAGGTCATCGCCGAATTAGAAGAAGCTTCTTCTTTAAAACAAGAGGATTTATTAATTCCCCACCAAACAACTGTATTAGCAGGTCAAAAAGACCGCATAATACCCATACAAAAACAACTAAATTTCTGGAACACAAAAGGCGTTCGTCTAAAGGTGTTACCGTGGGGGCATTTCCCTTTTTACCGTTTTGTCTACCTTGATGATCTCCTAGAGACTCCATTATGAAAAAGCCCAAACACCGTCTGCGCCACCGTTTTGAAAGGGCCCTTTTCACCTACGACAGGGCCGCCGTGATCCAGGCCCAAATGGCCACCCACCTTACTGACCTCTTGAGCCAAACCATAGCCCCTCCCCAAAAAGTCCTGGAAATAGGCGTTGGGACCGGCCTCTTTACCCGCAAGTTTTTGGAACAATTTAGTCCGGAAACCTTTGTGGCCACGGATCTTGTACGAAAGTGCAAGGAATTCTTAAAAGGATTACCCCTTTATTTTGTAGTGGCAGATGGGGAAGAGCCTTCCTGGATAAAAGGTCCCTTTGACCTTATTGTAGCCAACGCTACCTTCCAATGGTTTTTAGATTTAAGAAAGGCTTTTGAGGCCTATCATCAACTATTAGGCCCCAAGGGCATTCTAGCTTTTAGTACTTTTGGTCCCCAAACCATGAAAGAGGTCTTTTGGGCCCTGGGGCAAGAAAATCCTCCTTTCCTCTTAGGAGAGAAACAAATAAATACCTTGGTGGCCCGGTTATTTACCCCCCTCAAACAAGAGACCAAGTTAGAAAAATTATATTTTATCGACCCGCTAGGTATCTTACGGCATATCCGGGCCACAGGGGCCTTGGGACACCTTCCGCCTAGGTGGTCTCTTAAAAGACTTAAAGCTTGGCAAAGACGGTATCTGGCTTTAAAAGAAAGATCGGGCTTACCCCTTACTTACGAAATGATCTTTTTTGTGGGGCAAAAAATATGATTTTTTTCCTGGTGGGTACCGATACTGGCGTAGGGAAAAGCGTGGCCACGGGCCTTCTGGCTCGGGCCTTTAAAGAACAAGGCTACCAGGTGATAACCCAAAAACCCGTACAAACCGGCACCAAGCGCCCCGAAGACTTACAACTCCACCGAAAACTTATGCAAGCCTCTTTAGATCCCCCCGAACTCCTTGCTTACACCAATCCGTATCTATTTTCCTACCCGGCCGCCCCAGCCTTGGCCGCTCAGCTAGAAGGGGAACATGTAGATTTTAGACACCTGAAACGCTGTCTTGAAGAATTAGAACGCCGTTACCAAATAGTTTTGGTGGAAGGAGCCGGGGGGCTGCTGGTACCTTTTACCCTGGAAGACACCTTTTTGGACTTTATGTCCCTTTTTCTGGCTCCGGTCATAGTAATCTCTGCGGCCAGGCTTGGAACCATAAATCATACCCTCCTAACAATAAAGGCCTTAAGGGACCGAAGCTTTGTGGTAGCAGGGCTCGTATACAACCGTTATTTTGCCCAAGACGACTTTTTGGCGGACAAGAGCCTTGAAGACATAGTCCGCCTGGGGAAGATCGAAAATGTCTTAGAGCTTCCTCCTCTTGAAGGACTACAAATCCCCACTACGCTCCTAAACCAAACCCAAAAATTTCTTAAAAGACTCCTCCCTCAGGCCCGCACATTTTAAGCCTTAAGCCCCTTTTTCCGAAAGCAAAAATGGCATGCTGAAGGATATCTCCATAAACCTAAACAACTTTTTCCTCTCGGTCTCAGACGCCATAGACCTGTCTAGTCCTCAAATTTCGACCCACCAGATGCGCGTGGCCTACCTTTCTTGGCTCCTGGCCAAAAAGATGAAACTGCCCTTAGAACGACTAAAACAGATCTACATCGCGGCCCTATTCCACGATATAGGGGCCTTAGACCCCTCTGACAAACTTTTACTGCACCGGTTTGAAGAAAAAGACCTCTTCCGTCATTGTCTAAGGGGCGAACGCTTATTTCTTTCTATACCCTTTTTGCGCCCTATGGCCCCCATTGTACGACATCACCATACGAGCTGGGCTACCTGGCAAAAAAACGGCTACCACATAGAAGACCCTTATGTCTTGGAGTCTCAGTTGATATACCTGGCCGATCTCGTAGAACGGCTCCTGGACCGCAGGGAATATGTCCTTCACCAGACCAACCGCATCATAGCACGTATCATAGAGGCCGCGGGCCAAGAAATACACCCGGAAGTAGTGGATATATTTTTGGACATGGCCAAAAGGGCCTCGTGTTGGTTAGACCTGGTTTCGCCCCGACTTTATTCTATTCTCTTAAACCATGGCCCTTTAGAAAGGGTAGAAATAGGCCTGGAAGACATAGCTCAGTTGGCCGCCTTTTTTAGCAAAATCATAGACTTTAAGAGTCGGTTCACCTCTACCCACTCTACAGGTGTAGCGGCGTGCGCCACTATACTGGCCCACATATGCGCCCTTACGGAACAGGAAGTACTCTTGATGAAGATAGCCGGAAACCTCCATGATCTAGGTAAACTAGTTATCCCCAACACTATTTTAGAAAAACCAGGCCCCCTTACCCCCCAAGAATTCGCCATCATCAAACAACACACCTATCACACCTATATGATCCTCTCTTCTATCGAGGGTTTTACCCAAATAGCCGAATGGGCGGCCTTCCATCACGAAAAGCTAGACGGCTCTGGCTATCCCTTTGGGCTTACCGCTGACCGCTTGAGCTTGGGAGCACGCATTATGGCCGTGGCCGATATTTTTACCGCCTTGATAGAAAGGCGCCCTTACCGAAAAGAAATGTCTAAAAAAGAGGTAACAGAAATCTTGAAGCGCCAGGCCCAAAAGGGCTTGCTAGACAGCTATATTGTAAAACTCCTCCTGGAAAACTATCAGGAAGTCTACACCAAGGTGTCTGAACAACAACAAATTGCCCAAGAGAAATTCCAGGAGTATCTACAACTACCAATAGTCTCTATGGCTCAGGACAATAATGTTCCACATCTCCCCAAACAGCCAGTTTTTCTCCCTCAAGGACCGAGATGGCCCCGTGACCTCCACAGATAAGACACCGTTTACCTTGCTTAGCCAGGACTCTTTCCGTCTCTTGCGCAAGGGCAATCAAGGCCTTTCTCTCCCGAGAAGCTATTTCGCGGTCTACATTTACCGAAGTCATCAAAATTTTGGCCAGACGCGCAAAGGCCAAGCGTTGCTCGGTAAAACTATCTAGATTTAGCAAGCTATCACCGGTAAAGAGGAGTCCAGCTTCCGGACAAAAGAAAAACACCTGCCCATAAAGGTGGCCACCAAGGCTCTCCAAAACCTCAAATTCCAACGGGCCCACTTTAAAACGCTGTATCACAGGAAAGATTTCCCTTATCCCCAAGACTTTCTGCGGGAAAAATACGACCTCTTTAGGTGGTGAAAAATGAGAAAAAAGGTTGATGAGCTTGGTATAGACCTCTTCTAATACGGACCCTTCCACCCTGGAGCCATAAGCCCGATTAGCCTTCTCGATGATCTCGTAAGTACCAGGGTGTAAATAGGCAGGCACGTTAAAAAGACCCGCTGCCCCGGCATGGTCGGCGTCGGCGTGGGTGATAAAGATGCGTGTCAAACGTGCCAGATCTAAGCCGTAATGCGACAACATGCGCACTACATCTTCGTAATAAAGACCAAAACCTGTGTCCACCATGACTAATTCTTCGGGGGTATCTAAGACAAAGATATTTCCCCCGCAGGGCAACTGGAAGCAAAAGAGGCGTACACCGTGAGCGACCTCCAGGCACTGTACATCCGCGTAAAAGTTTGGCCCTCTAAATTGGCGCAACATCTTTCCCGTGGCTAGGATACAGGCAAATACTTCTTCGGGATCCTGGTTGAGATTGGTAAGCTCTTGTACGATATGGTTTATATCGTGGAGAAGACGCAGGAGGAAGTCATCTTCGGCCTCTCCTAAAAGGGCCCTAAGTTTTTGGGCAAACTGGAGATAAAACACCGTGTTATCCAAACCATCACTCTGGGTATCATACTCCAGTATCTCTAAACGGTAGCGAGACTTTAGTCGATTCAAGAGTTTGTCCACTACCGCACTACGTTCCACCGTAAGGCTTACGGTAAGGCGATCGGGATGCGGACCACGATCATCAAAGTCCAAAAAGGCAATATTGGCCCGGGCCTCGGTCACGTAGTTTAGAAATTCAAAAAGGGCCCCGGGACGGTGGGGTAAATACACATTAAATTTGAGAAAACCAAGGGGGACCAATGACTCCTGTAAATAGCCTATCCGTTGAAGGTCTTTACGTACTCTCTGATAGTCTTCTTCGGAGGCCAAAGTAACTTCAAAAAAGACCGTGTGCGGGTCTATGCGTCTATCGTAGTGTATGCGGTTTATATTACCCTTATACCGACGCACTATCTCTGCGGCCTTGTGTAAGGCTCCGGGTTCATCGGGCATGCGTGCTATAAAATAAAACTTTTTCCCCTTCATGTATGCTCCCTGGTAAGTTTAATATGAATGTCTAAGACGTTAGCCCCCTCTCGCTCAAGATCAATAGAAATATTTACGTCTCCTAAACGACTATAGATACCCCGAGAAGGAGTACCGGATGTCTGCTGGCGGGCCAGACAAGCACACTCAAACTCCTCGGCAAGGTTTAAGACCTGCTCTGGTTTGCTTCCGTACCGATATATGGTAACCCCTTTTAAACCCAACTCATGGGCCAAAAGATAGGCCTTCTTTACCTCTTCAACCCGGGCCTGAGGCGGAAAATTAATGGTCTTAGAAACGGCATTATGTACATGGCGCTGAAAGGCGGCCTGGATGCGCAAGTGCCGTTGTGGTGCTATATCAAAAGTTGTAACAAAAAGCCTGCGCACTGCCGAGGGGATCTCGGTAATTCCCTGGATAGACCCTTTCTGAGCGGCAATCTTCAAAAAGTCCCTTATTTTTTCCTCGGAAAAGCCATATTGCTTTAATTTTTCCCGGAAAAGGGGGTGTACCTCCCAAAGTTCTTCTCCCTCCAATACCCTCCGGGTATAAGCCACCGAGAAAAGGGGCTCTATTCCCGAAGAACAACCGGCAATAATGGAAATAGAACCCGTAGGCGCAATAGTGGTTGTGGTAGCATTGCGCATAAAGGGCGTTTCAGGTCTATCCCAGATACTGCCCTCATAGGCCGGAAAGTTTCCCCTCTTGCGGGCCAGTTCGGCACTGGCCTTGATACTCTCTTCACAAATAAATTGCATGACTTCTTCCGCCAGGGCCTCTGCGGCCTCAGAATCATACGAGACCCCCAACTCTATGAGTAGATCAGCAAAACCCATAACCCCCAGGCCGATCTTGCGTGTCCGTTTGGTGGCCTTTTCTATTTGAGAAAGTGGGTAGCGGTTGGCCTCAATGACATTGTCTAAAAAGTGTACGGCCCTGTGTACCACTTGGCCCAACCGGTCGTAATCTACAGCGCCGTTTCGCACAAAATGGGCCAAATTAATAGACCCAAGGTTGCAGGACTCAAAGGGCAAGAGAGGCACCTCACCACAAGGATTAGTGGCCTCAAGGACCCCTAGGTTAGGCGTAGGGTTGGCTGCGTTTATGTGATCTAGGAAAAGGACTCCTGGGTCTCCCGAAAGCCAGGCACTTTCAGCCAGCAAAGAAAACAACTCTGTCGCCGAAACCCTCCTTAATGGTTGTTGATCCCTGGGATTTATAAGAACAAAGTCCCTCAGGCCTTTAAGGGCCTCCATAAAAGCCCCGGTCACCCCTACCGAAAAATTAAAATTTTTAAACCTTTCCGGGGCCTTTTTGGCGGTAATAAATTCTTCAATATCCGGATGGTCGATCCTCAAAACAGCCATATTGGCCCCTCGACGGGTACCCCCTTGCTTAATGGCCTCGGTGGCCGCATCGTAAACCGCTATAAAAGACACCGGACCACTGGAAACCCCCAAGGTGGAACGGACCAGATCGCCCCTGGGCCGAAGCCGAGAAAAAGAAAAGCCCGTTCCGCCACCTGATTTATGAATGATGGCCGTGTGTTTTAAGGTCTCAAAGATAGACTCCAGGCTATCCTCTACCGGGAGCACAAAGCAGGCCGAAAGTTGTCCTAAGTCACGACCTGCATTCATGAGGGTGGGCGAATTAGGTAAAAAATCAAGGCTGGCCATGAGCATGTAAAAATCTTCCGCCAGGGCTGACACCTGCGCTTTGGGAACAAATTTCTTTTCTACCTCGGCCACCGTCCAGGCCACACGCCAAAACATCTCTTCGGGAGTTTCCACCGGGTGACCCTGGATATCGCGCTTTAGATATCTTTTGCGCAGTATGGTAAGGGCGTTTTTAGAGAGGCTAACCCTTTTAAGGAGCTCCATTCTCCCTCCTACATCAGGGCTTTAATCAAGTTTTTTACCAGTTTGCCGAAACAATTTTAAGCCCAAAATTCCTAAAGGAGGCGGTTATGAAGTTTTCTTTTGCGGATTTAAACCTGCGCTACAAGATTTTGATCCCTTTTTTGACGGCCGTGCTCATCCTTGCCGGGGTATCTGTGTTTTTTAGCACACGTTCCGCCAAAAAAATAATCTACCGCGCGGGTAAAGAACAGGTCCAAGACAGTTTATTCACGCTAAACAGGGCCCTCTCCGAGGCGCAAGAGGCCGAGATCAACCTGGTAGAGACCCTTTCTGAGATCCATCGCCTACAAAGGGCCCTGGCCACCGGGGACCGGAACCTGGCCTTAAAGGTCATAACGCCCATCTTAAAAAAGGCCCAGGCGCACTCTGATCTCCAGATAAAAGTACATGTCCACACGGCGGAAGGCCGCTCCTTTTTGCGCAGTTGGGCCCCGAACCAATATGGAGACGACCTAACCCAGAGCCGGCCTATGATTGCCCGTATTATTCGGGAGCATCGGCCTCTTTACGGCATAGAGGCGGGAAGAGCAGGTCTATTCATAAGGGCCCTAGCCCCTGTTTTTTACCAGGGCCAGTATGTAGGTAGTATAGAGACAGGCATTCCCCTTAAGGAAATATTTGCCCTCTCCAGTGGAGAAGAAAACGCCATGCAGGCCCTTTTAAAACCCGAAGTCGCTGCCGTAATGGAGACCCAAAAGAATATAG
>Ga0256840_1004764_pt1 | contig 9984 bp, 3 predicted proteins | sample 355202metaG_FD_185969 | JGI IMG/M metagenome (GOLD analysis project Ga0256840, IMG submission 185969) | Hydrothermal vent microbial communities from Mid Atlantic Ridge, Atlantic Ocean - 355-202 | ecosystem: Environmental > Aquatic > Marine > Hydrothermal vents | place: Atlantic Ocean: Mid Atlantic...
TTAAACGACGGAGATAGCTTTGAGAGCCCATAAAATAAGCTAAACCTACCTTCCAGCATGATGGCGTATTCAATCTCGTTAACGAGTAGATATTCTTGGAGTTCTTTCAAGATATCGCCTTCCAAATTTCGTGCGATGATTTGAATTCCTCCTTTCCGAAATTGATAGTTCACCTTCGGGTTAATCACAAAGCCATTATGCTCAACCCAATCTTGGAGGATATGTAAGAGTTTATAACCCTCTGTCCGTGCACAGATGGAAGACTTCAATTTTAGTACCCCAGAATTTTATCAAAATCGGCGACATTCTCACCGATAAAATTTGCAACGTTGAGAGCAACCTCTGTACTGGCCTCAAAAGCGATAGGAACACTGTCACCGACTAAATAAAACCCGCCTGCAACTTTAACTATTGCCATGCCAATTAGCGCGGATTGAGCTGTTTGCTCGGCTACGTATACTTCCTCATTTTCACAAGAGACCAGTCCGTACTTCAAGTTCCATTGCGCAGTTAGCCCGCCACTAATCGACGTTCCAGCAACAACGCCGCCTTTAGGGCTAAAGCGTCCAATGGCAAAGACAGCGGCACCACCGACGAACCCCGCACCAAATCCGATCGAAAACGAACCTCTATAGTTGGGTTGTCTTCCTTGTTTCTCCGCGCGTGTTCGCTCTCTCATTAAATTTGACATTCCGCTCACACTTCCTGCAACCGTACCGAATTTTAACATTCCTCGCAGAACGGTAAACAAGATCGGAGTTAGTCGAGTTAAGAAGGCATTGGCTCCCGAGAGGTCTACAAAATTGACAGGATCGCCGTTCACATAAACATAAAGGTTAAATTGCCCTCCATTGAAACCAATGGGATCGGGTGCGGTCCAACGTCCCGTTAATGCGTCGTAATCGCGGGCGCCAAATCTTACAAGGCCAGTTTCGTGATCGTACAAGCCGCCGGCGAAACCGAAGGGTTGGTAACCTGGGTTACTATCTGAAAGTACGCGACCGAAGGTATCGTAATCTATTTCCTGTTCTACATTTCCTGAAACGACATCGACCACGGCGCGGACCGAACCTAGATAATTCAATACAAAGTAGTAGGTTTTACCATTTCGAATCATATAATCGGGCACGTTGATTCTGGTTCCGTAAACGAAAGTGCTTATCGTATCACCATTGGCGTCCACTTCGGCTATCGGTCCAAGTCCCGAGCCGTATAAAAAACGCTGGGTGATCGTGTTTCCAGATTTTCGTGTAATTCTTCTATCTAAAGCATCGTGCTGATAGGATATCGTTTTACCATTCCCCAACTTTACCGACTTCAAACGTCCCGTCACAGAATAATTATAGGTCGTTGTTTTTCCGCTCTTTCGCCTCGTCTTAAGTTTTCCCGCCCCATCGTAGGTGAAAAGAAAGGACCCGTAGCGCTCCATTCTTTCGTCGCCATCGTAACGAATACGACTTGCCGCAATTCCGGTAGCTGATGTTCTATTTCCCTTTTCATCATAGGTATAAGATTCGGAAACACTTCCATCTATTTTTACCTCGATAATCTGTCCCAATAAATCGTAAGTATATTCGTAGACGCGCTTACTATTTAGGTCCTCGCGAGAGAGTTTGATGATACGCCCCAAGGCGTCGTACTCAAATTGTTCGTCCAGCAAGCCCTCATTGGTTTGAATGCGTTCAGGCTCGCCGAACATATTGTAGGAATAACTTGTTCTTAACCCTTCGAGGGCGCGTTCTTTTATACGGACGGTGTTGTTAATATAAGCGATATCTAAGGCGCCGATTGTCGTAACAATGCCGTCTCCGTCGTAACCCATATTGATGGTTTCTCCGTTGATATTCATCGATTTCACATCTAAGGTTTTATCGTTATAATCCACCGCAAGGTTTCCTGATACACTGCCCGAGTAGCTTTGGGTCTTTAAAAGGGGCCCGTCCCAGGTAAAGGCAAGGTTGGCATCGGCTCCCTCTATTTTTTCTATTTGCCCGGTCATGAGGTAAGTATAATCGTAATTTGTTCCATCTGAAACTACTTTTTTAATTCTATTGCTCTCGTCGTAGGAAAAGGTCACCACACGGCCGTCCGCTAAGGTCATTTTTGTAGGACGGTGATCGAGGTCATACTCATATTCGCTTCGCGTTGAATTAGGTGTATCCATGAAGGTCAAATTAGCGCGTTCATCGTAATGCATCGTATAGGTGGCAGCGCCCGGAGGGGTGATAGAATTTAGATATCCCCAAGGATCGTAGGTAAATTGAGCAAGGCTTGCATCTTTTCGTTCTAGCGTTAGAACACGTCCCATTTTATCACGGGTGTACTTCACGGTGCCATCTGAAGAGGTTATGGATTGTGGATATCCAAAGCCGCTATATTGGAATAGGAGCTCACGCGATCCACGGATGATTTTAGAAAGGCGTCCTTCATTATCGTATTCGAGTTTAGTATCTTCGAGGCCGGGGCTTGATAATAATTGCGGCCTTGCATCGGCATTTAGAACCACCTTCGATCGTCTTCCTTCACCGGTATCTTGGCTCAGCGTCAGGGTCTCATGATCCCAATCCGCTTTAGATACACGGGTTCCCATCGTGTTTTCAATGGACCAGTTGAGCAATCCGCTTCTTAGATCATCGGCGTATAGCGTGGCGCCTATTTCGGTGTGTGTGGTCTGTTTTAAGCCGCTTGGCATGATTGCTTCTTGCGTTTCAGGATAAGCAGCGATGGGGCCGTATAGGGGATGTGATTTGATTAAAGTACGCAACACACTTCCATCTTGTGAGGTCGTCAGCGTCCATCCATCATTTTCATCTTGGGTGATCCTCATCAAGTCGCCGGTCTTTTCTCCTTCTTTTCTTTTAAGCACGCCCGGTGGCGTAAAAAGGTAGTCTGTTTTACGACCGGCAGCGGAGGTGAAACGTACCCTCCCCCTGCTGATATCTCGGTTCAGCGAGGATGTTCCGCCATTAGGTTGATGATCTTTTAGGAGGCGTCCAGCTCTATCATAGTCAAAGGTGGAGACCTCTCCACGAGGACTTTCCATTCTTGTCATTAATCCTTGTGCATCGTATTCGAAGAGGCTGCTTTCGTTTTCTGGCGAGGTGATGCGTGTTAGATTTCGGTCGACGCTTTGGAAGGTCCATGTAATGTTGTTGGGGCCGATGATCGATAGTGGATTTCCGTCTTGGTCGTGGACAATACGTGTTCGATCGCCGTCGCGATCAATGACACTTTCCAATCGGTTTTCTTGGTCATATTCGAAGGTCCAAACAATGCTCCCCGTATTTGCATCATGGGTATTAAGATGTTGACCATTTTTCGAAAAAACGTAAATCTGATTACCATCTGTGGAAGGAATTTCGATTTCCGTACCTGTGTATCCTGGTAATAATTCGACGGCCTTGAAAATCTGTGCTGGGAGCCCATAAAAGGGCGTACCGTCGGGCGCGATGTCGAAGGACATCCCGGGGGCAACCGCCCGGATTGAGCTCTCGTGATCGATGGCAGGTTTGCCCAAAAATCCGCCGAGCATATTCCCTTGGTCGCTTTCTCCCAGGAGCCCAACCCGTGCTTTTAGTTCTCCGTTGGGAAGAACTTGAACGATTCCAGCGCCTGAGGTTTTTGGAGTGTTTTGCATTGATATATAGACTTCTCCGGCAGGTCCGACATCGATCTTGTCGGCGGGAAGGGGGCCTGCATAGGTGCTAAGCATCCCGTCATTCCCGATTTTTCGAATATATGTAGTATCGTCGGAATACACATCTTCTACGATGTAGAGGTCGCCGATATCAGAGACTGCGATATCTCGAATGTTGTTAAAGAAGGCGTTTTTCGCTGCCCCTTGGCAAGGTGTGGCATCACACTTGTCGCGTGATGTTCCGGCGACAAAACGAAGTCGGCCATCGGTTGCAATTTTAAAAATTTGATTTTTCCCATCAACGAAGAATGCAGTTCCTTGGTCTGCGATGTCAAAATATTTGACATCGGTGGAAATCGTTTTTGCGAAGGCACCATCGCCAAAGTCGCTTAAGCCATTTTCTGCGGCGTTCAAAATTATGGATGCTGTCCCATCGTTTTCCATTCGCCAGAGATGAGAACTCGATAGAACATAAAGCCGTCCATCGCGCCCGATTTTTAAATTTTCAATATTGAGGAAACGAACCTCTTCGATAGCTTTTCCGTCGCCTTCATCTTTTTCCCAAGTATCGCATTTGATCCCCGCAAGGCAGTCAGATGATGTGTAGTCGAAATTTTTTCCAACCCGTGTTGAGATCATATTCGTGAAAGGATCGATAGAACGGATAGTTTGTTGGTCGATGACCAGTAATGTACCGTCGCGGTCGACAGCGAAAGGGTTGAGTCCGCCCCAATAATTGAGCTCTCTAGCGAGGGCTCCATCGGGGGGACTTTCGAAAGCCAAATCGAGGTTATCCGTCGACGCGCCGGCTACAATTTCGATTTTTCGATCCGATCGCGCGAATTGATCGGCGCCGTGCCCATAGTAAACTGCTCTACCAATTGGGTCGTACCGATGATGTACATTTAAGGTCCACCCTCCCAGTCCTTCGGATCCTACGTCGAGGGTTCCAGCAGTGATGCGTTTAGTATATCGACGTCGAACGATGACCCTGCCGCGCGATAGTTCGACTTGGACGCCTTCTTCTGGGGAGAGGAGGGTATCAAAACTAGGCGGGAAAGGGTCCTCATCTTCGTTGAGACCACCGCCGCCTGAGGATCCGACAAGATAGGGCGCGTTATAGGCCAAACTCACTTCAATTTCTGCGTTGACGGCACCTTGAACTTTTCTTCCGAATTGATCCTTTCCATCCCAGATGAAGGAGGTTGCGTAAGGAATAGTCGTTGATTCTTCAAAGATTTTTTCGTATTTTTTGCCGCTAATTGTCGCACGTATTTTGGCGGCCAATACAACGCCTTGGCTTGGGTCGACAGGTTTGACAGGAATATCTAGGATGGCCTTATAGCCCTCGCTTCTGCTGGTGCGGTAGGAAAGAACAAAGGGCGTTCCGTTGAGAGGCACCCCTTCGGCGAGTGTTTGGGTAGGACAGCCGATGATGGATCCTGCTTCTTGTCCCATTTGGCAATTGGGAGCATGGCCTTCTCCTCCGAGGGGTGGTGGGTTGGTACCGGGAGGGAAAATGCTTCCCCAATTCATATCGTAGGGGCTAAAATGTTTTGTGGGTATACGCCAGAAAGTATCACCTTTTGCAAAACGCGTGGCAATGGCTTTTTTCTCATCGTTTGAAATGTCGGGAAGAGGTGAGTTCCCTGCGCGAAGTTGGGCCAAGCCCTCAGAAATATTCTCAACTTTGAGAACGATACCGTTGGGCATGGGTTCCCATGCTAAACGTCCTCGATCGTAGAAACCGGAAGGGACAATTGAGCCGGGTTCAAATCCGAGAAAGTTATCTATGTAAACAAAGACCGGATCGACAAACACGATTTTCTCGGCATTTTTTGCGATAGCCTCGTCGACGCTAAATTCAGCTGCGTAGGTGTAGAGGGTTCGTGCTGGAAGGTCGGCCATCATTGAAGCGCGACCTTCTTGGCCACGGGTAACTTCGTCGATGCGGAGTGAAATAGTCTTGATTTCTTCAGAGGCGCCGTTTGAAAACTCTAATTTAGCTTGGGTATTTTCGGGGAAGAAAACGGAAGTCCGTCGCGCGCCACTGTCATCACTGACGAGGTCGCCAGAAACGAGGATGGGTCGACCGAATTCGACTTTGTTGGCGCTTTCTTGCATAGGTAATAGGATGATATCTTGGACCCCACCGGCAAGAAAGATTTTGGAATGAATGCTACGGTCGACAGGAATAAATCCTGCTTTAGATACCCGAAGATGGAGGTATTGATTTCCATCGATGGCCAAATCGTAGGCACCGTCTTTTCTGGTGTAGGTACGTCCAAATTCGGGGCGATTGGCAAACCGACACCCATGAACTCCCAAAAGACAATGGATCGTTTTTGGCAACATGAGTAAGAAAGGGAGCCACTCTTTTCCCGCCTTTTGGGCTAAGGCGACAAGACCGCGATAGGATTCTATATCACCGATCAACCGATGACGTATAAGCGCCTTATGAAGCTCTTCATCATCTTCAATGAACAATAATTCCAAAATATCGGATTCCCATTTCTGCATCGGAACTTGGCGTTGGTAAATCGTATAATTCGTATAATAGAGATCTTCATATTTCTCCGGGTCGATCACCGCCATCAGTTCCCTTGGGTACTCATCTCTCCACTTTTTGCTCTGGAAAACAGCCTTCAAGAATTCTTGACTCTCCTTGGGAAAGCATTTGAAAATCTCGATGTAGAAATCGTTGTCAAAAGGAAAAACTTTCCAGTATTGAGCGATTGGGATCATATGTTCTAATTTGATACATCAAAATATATGAGCCTTCATCAAAGGCGAATTCGAAGAATTCAAACATCGTTTTCTGTGCATTTTTTAGAGTATCAAGGGTCCAATTCTCTGCCGTCATAGAGAGTTGATGTGCGTTCACGAACCAACCATTTTCGATAATTGGTCGGCAGCTGGAGAACGCTTCTGTCGAATCTTTGTGTTTCTTTTTCAGTAAGTTTTTCAGGAGATTATGACATTGCTATGATTAGGAGAAGACGTCTTTGAATGAATCGGAGCTCGAATCATCATAGGCATTGCCTGCCGCGGCGATGTTGGCGTAGTAGGCGACTGAGCCAGCAATCGAGATCGGGACTGTAATCAGAAGTCCGATGCCACACGCTAAGGCGCCAACGATATTGAGAAGTCCCATTACAAAAGCGAAGACAAAGTAGTCGCCTTTATGGCCTTTCATGAGTCTCCAGCTCGCTTGAATGGCGTCGAGGTATCGCAGGTTTTTGTCGATGACGAGCATGGGCACCATCGATAATCCCAACCATAGCATGACTCCTGGAACAATGAAAAAGAGGAAGCCCGCCATGATGATGAAGGTGGTCAAAAAGCAGGTAAGAACAAGGGGAAAAAAAGAAGAGATCAAGGGTTTCATATCCGACAATGTGAATCCCTGACCTCGCAATAGGCGCAACCATAAAATAGAGATAAATCCTGAAATGAATAGCGTGCTAGAAATAGAATTAATGATGGAGAAGGATTGGTTAAAGAGTCGTATTAGGTTTTGAAAGGTTTCGTCTGTGTGGGCCATTCCTTCCAGGAAAACTTCAAGGAGTCCTTCCAAAACCCCCCCACCAAAAATAACGACGACATAAAATAAAAACGAAATACCGATAGTTACAAAGGGGCGTTCTTTTATAATCTCGAAAAGATTCCGAATCGCATCGCTTGCAGTCAAAGGATAGGAATCCTCCTTTTCGATTTGTATATCGTCCAATCCAAGCGAGCGTCCTGTTGGGATACGGGTTGGCCGACTATATTGTGCGTCATCGGTATAGAAAATCATTATTTGTCCCTCGTGTAGACTTTTAGAGAAAAACACTTATGACGCTTTTATCACTCAAACTCAAGCCTAGTTTGCGTTGCCTCATGGATAGTGGTTGCCCAATCGACGTGTGGTCGCTAGAAAGAAACGAGCATTTTCACAGAAGTTTTATGTCCGACCAAGAGTTGAATGGTATAATCGGGGAGGTTATCGATGACCGTTATAAAATCGGTCGTTGTCTGGGCATGGGAACGATGGGATCGGTCTACGAGGCTGAACACATTTTGATGAAAAAAACGGTCGCACTCAAGATGCTTCATCCCTCCCATACGCGCGATAAGGAAGTGGTTCAACGCTTCCGTCGGGAGGCTCAAGCGGCCGCAAATATTGAGCATCCAAATATTTGTTCAGCAACCGATTTCGGTATGTACGATTCGGAGACCTATTACCTTGTTATGGAGTTTCTAGACGGACTTTCGTTAAGCGAACTCATGGAAAAAGAAACCTTGGGGTTAAAACGTTCCATTCATATCACCAAACAGATTTTAGCCGCACTCAAAGAAGCCCATAAAATTGGCGTTGTGCACCGCGATCTCAAGCCTGAAAATATTCTCATTATCAAAAGAGATGAGGATCCCTACTTCGCAAAGATTACCGACTTTGGTGTCGCTCAAGTTCGAATTTTTAAAAACACCCAACGCATCACCCAAGTAGGAATGGTTTACGGATCCCCGCTTTATATGTCACCCGAACAAGCGCAAGGCGAGGAAGTTGACCATCGCGCGGACTTGTACTCGGTCGGTGTGATGCTCTATGAAATGCTAATTGGTGCAGTCCCATTTTATGCCCGCGCACTCAACGTTGTGTTGAGCATGCATGTTAGCGATCCTCCCAAACCCTTTTCCGAGGTCGATGCTGACCATGAAATTCCACCAGCCTACGAAGCATTGGTGATGAAATTATTGTCGAAAAATCCCAACGATCGTTTTCAGAGCGCCGGGGAGGTCTATCAAGCTTTGGTCGATTTGGACCCGAAAGAACCAGGTCAACTCACCCCTCAAAAATCCAAGTCTTCCACTCTCAGGATCGCGTTTGCCATTGCGGGTATCGGTTTTCTCCTTTTCCTCGCCATTTTTTTACTCAGTCGTAATCACGGGAATGAGGAAGGAATCGAAAAAATCGAAGAAAAAGAATTGGTTTTTGTTCCCCAAGAAATTGATCAAAACAGGGAAGAAAGACAGGCCTTTCTCACGACGATCAATGAAGGCGACTTAGAGAAACAAATCGTGTCGGCTCCCAAAGGGACTCTGGAAAAATTGGAAACCTTGGTTGAAGAAACACCCGAGTCTTCTCACTTGCAATTCCTCTATGGAAAGGCTTTAGTTAGTAATAAAGCTTACGAAGATGGGATGGAACGATTTAAGAAAGCGATCGAGATAAATAGTAAATATGCCTCCGATTCCAGTTTGTTAGATGATGTCTTTAGAACCTTCGAAAATAGAAAATGGAAAAATGCAGAACATGCAAATCGACTCATTCTTTCCACCATCAAGGAGGGGGCCAAGTCGCGATTGGCTGAGCTGGCCGAACACCATCGTTCTTCACGTGTACGAAAGCGCGGGCTCAAACTACTCAAGGAACTCGGTCTTTTTTCTAAATTAGAAAAATGGAACCAACTCACGATTTCCCTCCGCCACGCCCAATCCTGCGAAGACAACCGTCTGCTTATCGTCGAAATCGGCGCCTTGGGTGATCCTAAAGCAATGGGCTCCCTCAGACGATTTGCCTCTAACCCCAAAAATGGATGTAAGGGGAAAGATTGTTGGGCCTGTGCCAGAAATGATGTGCGTATCGGCATTGAAAAACTAAGCGCCAAGTAAATTTCTGCGAGTTGGAAATATTTCGCTCTGTTTTTCGCAATTTGATTCTGAACTTTCCCAGCCTCGATTTCTTTCTTTTGAATCCCGCCTTCGATAAATCCAGACGCAGTAAAAGAAAGGTCTCGCGTAGGGCCGTTGTTTTCCGCAACACTGATCTGATTTTCCTCGCCCCGTTTTTTATGATTTTCACCCTATTCCAATATTTAGGGTCTTCGCTTATTGAAAAACGATAGCTGGTGAGCGATTGGTTTCAGAACCGGTATCATTTGGAATGTCGATCCTGAAATTGGAGGATTCACGAAGACATCGTGCAGTTCTTTATCTGAAGGTTAGAAAGTCATAAAAACTACTCCCAACGCGCGAGGTTTTCATGTACACGCAATTCATATCAAAGATGGATTCAAGATATGGAATTAGAAGCATTAAAAGCAAAACTCGACACCATTCAAAGCGAAGCTTTGGCGGAACTTACAACGGCGAAAAGCACCCAAGAGGCGATCCAGATCAAAAATCGTTTCTTAGGAAAAAAAGGTCCTTTTAACGAGGTCATGCGTTTTTTGAAAGATCTTCCCGTGGAAGGAAAGAAAGAGATTGGAAAATCGAGTAATATCGCCAAAAAAGCGATTGAGGCCTCTTTTACGGCGACTTTTTCGGCCCTTGAAGAAGCAGCCTTGAACGCGAGATTGGAA
>Ga0256840_1004765_pt1 | contig 9981 bp, 10 predicted proteins | sample 355202metaG_FD_185969 | JGI IMG/M metagenome (GOLD analysis project Ga0256840, IMG submission 185969) | Hydrothermal vent microbial communities from Mid Atlantic Ridge, Atlantic Ocean - 355-202 | ecosystem: Environmental > Aquatic > Marine > Hydrothermal vents | place: Atlantic Ocean: Mid...
CACAGACCAAGAAAATCTCTTGGTTGGAGAACACCTTATGAAGTTTTTCATGAAAAAGAAGCTGCATAGGTAAAATTAGCTATGATTTTTTAAATGGATTAATTGCACTTTGGATTTAAATTCGGGTTGTCCTGCCCAACCAGAAATAGGGGTCAGGTGATAACGATAACTCATTTCCCACTCCTCTTCACCACACCATACACAGCAGGTTGTGATATGCCCAATACTTTAGCAATCATATGCTGAGAATATCCTTTTTCTATGACTTTAAGTATCTGTTGTTTCTCTCTTTTGTATCGTTGATATTTTAAACTACTTAAATCTCTCTACCATCTCTTTTAGTTTTTTCTTATCTATCTCTACCGATTTATCTCCATTTTTCTTAGCATAGAGTTTTCGTACCATCTCTTCTACTGCTTCGTCTTCACCCATGTGTCCATAGAGTATTTTAAGGGCTTCGCTTTCTTTGTATGGTTTTGCTTTTTTAGAAGGTATGAACCGAACCAAGTACATAGACAATACACCTAAGACAAAGGCAAGTGCGAGCATCCACCATGCTACTGTTTTTACTTCTACTTTTTTCTCTACTATGACTTCTTTTGGTTGTACAGGTTGTGCCAATTGTGTTTGGACTTGTCCTTGTGTCGAGCTAGATGTGCTTACGGTGCTAGCTATGCTTTTTACTTTTACTTCATAGCCATTGACTTTAAGTGTTTTTACTTCATCTGTTTGGGTGTCTAGCATAGTAAATGTACGTTCAGGTATGCTAAAGTCACTCTCTGAAATAAATGCAATCTTTTTACTGTAACTGCTGTAGAGTTCGCCATCTACGACCGTGGTATCTACTTTTGCTTCATCACTGTAAACAGTGACACCGTCTATCTCATATTTTGGGAAGTCAAAACTCTCTAGGTTTCCCTCGCCTTCTATCTGCACTGTGAGATTTACAGGTTTATTTGCTTTTACTTCTTGTGCATCTATGTGTGTTGTCACCTTAAAGTCACCTATAAGCTCAGCATCTTTGGTTTGAGGGAGTACTTCTATGTCTAAGCTGTTAGAGGCTGTTTGGTACCACTTGGTGCCAAAGGTCATACCAAATATGTCTCTTTTACTTCTGTCTGGTACACCGACTTTTGCTTGAGCTGGGCTTATGGTATAGTTGCCTTCTTTAAGTGGGGTCACTATGTAACGTACTTCTTGGACTTGGTAGTTGCCCTTGATGTATGCTTTTTGTTCTCCTGCATCTGCTACTACAAATGCCGATAAATCTGGCTGTGTGTACTGTACTTCTTGTGAAAGTCGCACATCTGAGCGTAGCGAGAAGTACACCGTCATCATAAAAGACTCACCCACACGCACTTTGGTTTTACTCGCTTGCATACTCAGGTTAAATAACCCACCTTTAGCAGAAGTAGGAGCATTTGACTTGACTACTTTTATCTCTATTGGGTCTGTTTTATACTTTTTTCCAGAGATGTTTACCGTGTACGAAGGTATGGTCATATCATGTTCAGGCATAAACTGGATGATTTTAGTGGTACTCACTTCAGACGTTACTGAACCATTTGCCATACTAAGGTTTCGACTACTACTTGTAGAAGTACCCGTTACAGGGGCATCTTCTACCATAAGTATTTTGGGAAATGCAGCACTTCCTCCTGTGGCTTTTATGCGTAAGGTTACAGGGTTTCCTTTGACAACTTCAACCGTGTCTACTGTGGCTTTAACCTCTGCTGCATATGCTAATCCTATACTGACTATAAACGCTATAACTACTTTACCATGGTTTAACATCGTCATCCTTTCTTGGCTTTTTATTGTCACCCATCTGATACATCATCGTAGGGGTTTTACCTTTTTGCATCTTTTTCATAAGACGTTTTAGTTCTTGTTCTTTCAACTTATCTTCTTTGCTTTTTTTCTTTTGAGCTTGAGAGGGTTCAGGTTTTTTGTCACCTTTTTTATCTTGAGGATTTTTCTTCTTTTCACTCTCAGACTTCTTTTTTTCACTCTCTTTTTTCTTTTTTTCTTTGTCCTCTTTGCTCTTTTTATCTTTATCTTTTTTCTTCTCGTCTTTTTTCTTTTTATCTTTTTTCTTATCTTGTTTTTTCTCTTGCTTCTTGTCATCTTTATTTTGTTTTTTATCGTCTTTCTTTTTTTTCTCCTCTTTTTTATCTTTGTCTTTTTTGTCTTCGTTTTTTTTCTTCTCTTCGTCTTTTTGTTCTTGTTTCTTTTTCTTCTTTTCTTTTTTTGCTACTTCTAAATTATTCCTAGTATCTGGGTCATCTTTTAATGCTAAAGATTTTTTAAAACTTTCAATTGATTTATCTAATTCTCCATTTTGAAAATAACTATTACCTAGATTATATTGTCTCAGAGCCTCATCAACACCCTCAGCAGTATTATATTCTTCAATTGCTTTTTCATAATGACCTTTTTTATAATACGTATTTCCTAAATTATAATGTAATTCACTCGTATCATTACTTTTTTTAATACCTTCTAGTAAGGTGGCACTTTTTCCGTATTCTTTATCTTCATACGCTTTTGTCGCATTGTCAATAATTTTAAAATCTGTGATGCCCGCATGCAAAAATATACCAACACCCATCATGAAGATTATCTTTATCATACTTTTCTCCTTTGTGGTAATGAGCTAAATGCTATTAGCAGTAAAAACAACGCCAATCCCAGTGGATAATAAAAATACTCTACCCTCTCTTTGACTGTGACTGCACCTTGTTGTTGACTTTTGTATTTACCTCGTATGACGGAGACAAGTTGGGCTATGTCTTCTTTACCGTTACTTGCTACTACGTAAGCTCCTGCATTTTCTTTGGCGAGTTCTCCTAGTGCATCATTACGCTGTGTGATGGCGATGCTTCCATCTTTTTGCATGAGAGGCTTGCCATTTTCGTCTATGACAGGAGCCCCTTTTTTAGTACCTACAAGTACCACATAAAGGTCAATGTCATTGCTGTTTAAAATGTCAGAAAATCCTGCTATGGCTTCTTCATCTCCACCATCTGTAAAGAGTACCAGTATCTTAGGCTTTTTCTCTTCTAGAACTATGTTTGCAAGTTCACCTAAAGCAGAGAAGTCCGTTGACCCCATGTTTATGTAGGAGTCATCTACCCCTTCTACCATCATTTTCAGGGTTTCTTTGTCTGAAGAAAAGGGTGCTAAGACAAACGGACTGTAAGCAAATGCTACGACACCTATCTCGTCACTTGGCATGGCATCAAAAAACTGTGCCATTTTTGTTTTTGCAAAGGTCAAACGGTTTGGGTAGACATCTTTACTTCTCATAGAGCCAGAGATGTCAAGTGCTGTAAGTAAGGTAAGTCCTTGTACCTCTACCTTTTTATCTCCTTTTTCTATGACAGGTCGTGCAAAGGCAACTATCATCAAAAAAATAGCTAGGAACATCAAGATGTTTCGTACCACCATAGGTAAACTCTCATCTGTAGCAGACAAACGCTTTAAGACTTTTGCGTCAAACACACGTGAGAGCCTCTCTTTATTTGTCGTAATGAGAAATGCCAGTATGACCAAAGGGACTATCATCACCCAAAAAAATTGAGGATTCACAAAACTCATTTTACACTCCTCTACTGTTACGAAGATAGATAAACCCAAGCAATACCAATATCGCTAAAAAAAGCGGGTAGATGTAAAGATAGGTATGTTGCACTATCTTTTTGTCATCTATCTTTGTGGCTTCTAGTTTGTCTATCTCTTCATATATCTTTTCTAAGCTTGTGGCATCTCTTGCACCGTAAGCTTGTCCATGTCCTGCGTCAGCTAATGCTTTTAAATATGCCCCGTTGTAGTCACGTTCATCACCTATGCCTATAACATACAGTTTGATGTCACGTTTTTTAATGAGGTTAATCACATCTTGAAACGGTACTTTCGACATGTTATCTACACCATCGGTGAGAAGTATGGCTATTTTGGACTTGGCTTTACTTTTTGAGAGTAAATTATAGGCTTGTACCACGGCATCGTTAATGGCTGTACGTTTTCCTGCTATACCCATGCGTTGCATCTTAGTGATATCTGTTAAAAACTTCTTTTCAAAGGTCAATGGTGACGCTATAAATGCAATGTCAGCAAAGGTAATCATCCCTATGCGGTCATTTTTACGCTTTTCTATAAAGTCCCCTACCACCTCTTTAACAACATCAAACTTGTTGCGCATGATGTCTTTAGGATCAAAGCCACGTTGACGCATAGAATCAGAAGAATCCAACACTAGCACAATGTCACGCCCTTCTTTTTTAGAGTTGGTGTAAGACTTGGTTATCACAGGTGAAGCAAGAGCGATGACCGCAGAGACTATGCCTATCCATTTTAAAATACTTAGCCATGATGTACTTACTTTACCTTGGTGTATCAAGGTTTTTATATGAGGAAAAAAGATGGCCCTGCTTCTCTCTTTACAAAACTTTGCACATAGCACAAAGACTAATACAAGTAATAATAATAAAGAGTATTCAAAACTAAACTGACTCATCTGCCACCTGCACATAGAGGTTAAATTTGTTACGTGTGTCTGTGTCCACTTGCTCTACCTCTTTTTTGTATTTATATTGTTCTAACATGGGTTCAAGCTGAGAAAAAAGCTCTTTTCTTCTTTCATCTGTTGCTAAAAGTCTTGCATAGTGTGTCGCTTCATACGCTGACTTTTTTGTGTCAACCCAGTCTATGTTTTTGATAGCTTCTAAGTAGCCTTTTTCTAAGTTTACCTTACGCTTGTCCCAGAACTTTTTAAGCACAAAAAACAACACACCCAAGACCAATAACACGCCAGCTCCTATCAATCCCCAATAGACATAATAAGAGCTATCGGGTATCTCTAGTAAGGGTTTTATGTCACGCAGTTGTACACTTAAATTTTCTTCATTCATAAAACGATACCTCTCTTTATAAATGTATTGCAAAGCAATACAGACATTAACTCCTCACTCCTCACTCCTACTTCCTCACTCTTTCTCATCGCATTTTCTTCATCAGTTTTAACGTTGCTTCTTCATGGGTATAGATTTTGCTAAACCTTACCCCTTGCTTTTTAAACTGTTTGTAGAGCTTTTCATCGTTTTCATGTAGTGCTTTTGTGTACTGCTTGAGCGTACCTTTGTCTATGTCACCTTCAAAACTCTCTTTGGTCTCCATATCTATGAGCCTTAAGTAGCCCAGTTCAGAAGGGTTTTCTTCAAACTTGTCTCGTACTATGACTGCAAAAACATCATGTTTTTTAGCCAAAAGTTTTAAGTCTATGTCTCCCACAAAGTCAGACACTATAAACAACAGTGCCTTTTTCTTAAGCCTGTTCACCAAAGTCTCTACCAACGCACTGTAGTCAGCTTCTTTCCCAAGAGGGGCAAACCCCACCACATCTTCCACTGCTTTATGCACTGAGAAGAGTTTTTTACTTGGTTTTGAAAGGCTGTACATTTTGTCTGCAAAAACCATATGTGTGAACAAGTCTGCATTTTTTACCGCTGAAAAGCCTAAGGTTGCTACCACCTCTGCCATGATGTCTGACTTTTGCTTAACCGTACCAAAGTAGGTAGACCCTGAAAGTAGTGACACCACAACGACGTTGAGTTCACGCTCTTCTTTATAGACTTTAACAAAAGGTTTACCCAGTTTTGCAGTCGTTTTCCAGTCTATCTTACGTATGTCATCACCATAGACATACTCACGTAACTCTGCAAACTCAAAGCCTTCTCCTTGAAAAAGAGAAGCATTGTTTCCAAGCATGTCACCATAAACTTGTTTTTTGGTTTTAAGAACTATTTTCTTAACAGTTTTGTTCATATATACAATCCTAAGGAATCGGTACTACTGCTAATATTTTTGTGATAATCTCATCGGTAGTAACTTCTTCTGCTTGTGCCTCGTAAGATAAAATAATACGATGACGTAAAATCTCTTTAGCAATATAGGCTATCTCCATAGGACTCACAAAATCTTGCCCTTTCAAGTAAGCAATAGCACGACTAGCTTTATACATGTCAATACTTGCTCTTGGACTTGCCCCAAACTCTATGTAGCTTTCAAGTTCTTCTAAGCCATATGCTTTAGGGTCACGTGTAGCAGAGACTAGTTCGATAATGTACTTTTCTACTTCTTCATCCATATGTACAGCTAAAGCTTCTTCACGGATTTTGTTTAGGTCTTCTATGGTGGCTACTTGTTCTATGGTTCCGAAGCTGTTGTTTGCGACACGACGTGCGATTTCTAGTTCTTCTTCTTTGGTGTTGTAGCCCACCACGATTTTCATCATAAACCTGTCTAACTGTGCTTCAGGAAGTTCGTATGCTCCTTCTTGCTCTACAGGGTTTTGTGTTGCCATAACCAAAAAAGGCAAGTCTATTTTAAACGTCTCGTCTCCTATAGTCACTTGTCGTTCTTGCATCACTTCTAGTAACGCAGACTGTACCTTTGCTGGAGCTCTGTTTATCTCATCTGCTAGCAATAGGTTAGTAAAAATAGGACCTTGCTTGATTTTGAAACTGTTATTTGAAGGGTCGTAGATCTCTGTACCTATAATGTCTGAGGGAAGTAAATCTGGTGTGAACTGTACACGTTTAAAGTCTAAACCCAGTGTCTTCGCCAGTGCATTAACGGCTGTTGTCTTAGCAAGTCCAGGTACACCCTCAAGAAGTATGTGTCCACGACACAGCAGTCCTGCAAGTAGTCCTTCGACCATTTTTTCTTGTCCTACAAGGACTTTTGAAATCTCTGTCTTAATATTTGTGATAATCTCATTTTGACTCAAGTGCTTCTCCTAGATGTTTTATTAAGAAAAGTGTACTCCACTTGGGTTAATCGTAGTTTAATATTATAAAAATAAAATATTTTAGTGTTTAACTATCACTTGCACATAAATTTATACCCTAAACCATATACACTCTGTATACATTGTTCAGGTATTTTTTGTCTAAGTTTAAAAATAAGATTCCGAATGTTACGTTCACTTATTTCTATGTTATGTTCATAAAACATATCTGCAATATCATAATTACTACATAACTGTTCTTGTTTGTTCACAAAAAACTCTAGTAAAAACAATTCATGTTTCGTCAAGTCTATCAAAACATCTTTATATGTCAATGCTTTGGTCTGCGTATTCCAAGAGTATTCATCTGCTATATACCTTATTTTAGTGTCAGCATCATTTGATTTAAGTAACTTTATTTTTTGACTCTCTTCATATAAAATAGGGAAAAATACATCATAATCAATAGGTTTAGTGATAAATTTAGAAATACCTATATTGATGAGTTCCAAAAGATAGGCACTGTCTGTATGTCCCGAAAGCATAATGATAGCTTGTGACTCATTTAATGCTCGTATATGTTTACTTAACTCCACCCCATTCATCTGAGGCATTTGTATATCAGAGATAATAAGGTCATAAGATGTCTCAGAAGCATATGTCTCCTTATAGAGAGTCAGTGCTTCTTCACCATTTACAGCATAGGTGACAGACTTAAACAAATCGCCTAGTACCTCTACCATTTCTTTACGTAAAGGTTCAAAATCTTCTACCAGTAGTACAGATAATGTTTTTGTTTCATCATATATTTTACGATAGTCAATCACTTCTTTTCCTTATGAATATCTGTCTGTAGCATATAACCCATTTTACTATGTGAGACAATAGGGAAGTCTGGTAAAGTTTTTCGTAGGGAATAAACCAAAGTGCGTAAGGCAGATTGAGCAATACTTGCTTCACCCCACAAATCAAAAACAAGCGTATTGCATGCTACAGTTTTATTACTATTTTTTATTAAGATATGAAGTAATCTACTTTGCTTATGATTAAGTTTTACAGGGGCACCATTATTATATAAAATGTCTTCTTCCCTTGAATACCTATATCTAGCATTTATAAATAAATCACTCTTCAATGCTTTATCCTCAACTTTGATCATGCTTTCTACATGTGTACGGTAACGCTTATACGCCACTTTTAATGTCACCATAATATCTCTACTTGAAAATGGTTTTCCTATAAATCCATAAGGAGCCAATTCTAAAAGTTCTTCTACCGTTTCATCATCATTATGTGCAGTAATAAAAATGATAGGTATATCTCTCAGCTTTAAAATATGCCTTGCCAACTGTATGCCGTCCATGGGGCCTTTTATATTAATATCCATAAAAAGTAAGTCACATTGCACTTTTTTAAGAATTTCAAGCGTTTCTGATGCATTATCGACACAAGCACTCACTTGAATACCAAATGACTCAAAAATATCTTTTAAATACCTCTGTGTGATGACTTCATCTTCTACAATGACAACATTTTTGGGTAAAGACATCACTCATATTCCTTCGTATTAAAATATATCTTAATAAGTGTACCTTCACTCTTTCTAATTGTCAAGCTATGGTTTATCAATGTAGATGCTAAATCACGAATCAATGTCATGCCTAAAGATTGATACTTTTTATTTGTATCAAAACCTTTTCCATTGTCCTGAATCATAAATGCACAGCGTTCACCAATGTGCTTAAACGTTACATGCACCTTTCCTTCTATACCATCATCAAATGCATGTTCTATGGCATTGGTTACAGCTTCGTTAAAAATAAGTCCTATATTCATGGCGATTTTCATATCTATCATGAGTGGATCGATATCAGTAGCTATAGTATGGCTTGTATAGGTCTGTAAATTTTTAGCTATTTCTTCTAAATATTGTTTAATGTCTACCTCCTCATAAGAATGATTTGTATAAAGATTTTTATGCATCATACTCATCGCTTTTAGCCTGTCAACATGGCTTTCAAACATTTTTTTATATTTTGGGTCATCTATTTTAAAGGATTGTGTTTCTAAAAGTCCCATCATAACCTGCATATTATTTTTAGTGCGGTGGTGTACTTCTTTAAACAACATTTGGTTTTCTGCAAGGGCTAGTGCCAATCTTTTTTCATAAGAACTTCGCTCACTTTCTATAATATATAGCATATAGGAAACAACCAAATACCCTAGAAGGATTTGAGATAACAATTCCCATTCGTAGACAAATTTTATACCTGTCAAAAATGAAAAAAGTGGGATAAAAAGTAAGACTAAAAACATGTTGCTACTCCAACGAATACCTTTTTTGACCCCCAAAAAGAAAAAGACAAATATAGGTAAAGAAGCCAACCAAAAAAGTGATAACTCAGGGTCTTTATCTGGGACTACCAGTGAGATAGCCAGTAAAAATGTTAAGGCACCCAGTATCATATACGAGGTAGTATTGATACTCACATAATGAGGAAAGACTACATAAGCCACCATCAAAGTCAAGACAATCAACAACTCAACGACCAACATGACATAATAGCCCTGTGACAAGTTTTCATAGGCATAAAGCAGCATGATGAAAGCACCCACAAAAATAAATAAATTTACCATCGTTGCACGGAGTCTTTCACGACTTTTAGGGGGGAAATATTTCCCTTTTAAAATTTCTGATTCAAAAAAATTCACCATTTCCGCCTTGTCCAAAGTCTTATACTACAGTATAGTATCACCTTGGTTAGCCTATGCTGATAAATTACTGTTTCAAATATCCCATTGCAGTACTTATGATGTCATCATCATCTTTAGAATGAGATTTTAAAATGACACGTTCTTTGTTTTCATCTCTAAACTCAATAAATACTTTTTCACCATAAGAAGAGACTTTTGAGATGCCTTTTTCGCGTGCAAGTACTTTCATGACGATGACATCTATAAACTGTCTGGTTATGGTATCTAACTTCCCAAACCTGTCTGCTATTTCTGCCTCTATCTCATACACATCCCCTGTAGATTCACAAAGCGAAAGTCTTCGGTATAGCTCTAAACGTAAACGGTCTTCTTCTATAAGCTCTTCGTTTAAGTAGGCATCCACTGAGAGTTTCATGTCTATGTTGTGTGCCACTTCTTTGTCTTGACCGCTTAACTCTTTTATGGCATCTTCAAGC
>Ga0256840_1004766_pt1 | contig 9980 bp, 8 predicted proteins | sample 355202metaG_FD_185969 | JGI IMG/M metagenome (GOLD analysis project Ga0256840, IMG submission 185969) | Hydrothermal vent microbial communities from Mid Atlantic Ridge, Atlantic Ocean - 355-202 | ecosystem: Environmental > Aquatic > Marine > Hydrothermal vents | place: Atlantic Ocean: Mid Atlantic...
CACCAGGGTTGTCAGATTGGACAGATAGACTCAATTCAGGTGTAGCTTCAGGAAGTGATGTCGCCTTTGGTTTTGTCTTTTCAGATGAGTTTATAGAAAGAAACTTAAACAATATAGAGTATGTGACCGTACTTTACAGGGCTTTCTTTGGAAGAGAGCCTGATGCAGCAGGATTTAATGACTGGATAACACAGCTAAATAGTGGCACAAGCAAACAAGCAGTACTCCAAGGTTTCTTAGGTGCACCAGAGTTTGCTAATTTAGCTGCTTCGTATGGAATACGTGTGCAATAAAAGATGCACGAAAATAACAAAGAGAATTTTCTCTTTATCACCCATAGACATTGTACCGCTACCGTTTCTCTACAAGGTGCTCAACTTCTTAGCTGGAAACCTACAAACAGTGAAGATATTTTATGGTCATCTACACTAGATAACTTTAAAGAGGGTCATGCTTTTCGAGGTGGCATACCCATTTGCTGGCCTTGGTTTGGTAAGGTCAATACACCTTCACATGGCTTCGCAAGATTTTTAAAATGGCATTTAACCAAACAAGTAGAAACACAAGAACATGTTACCCTAGTCTTTACACTACAAGAGAGTACCTACACACAAAAGCTTTTCCCGCATGCATTTACACTCACACTAACGATGGTGCTAGGAAAGACACTAAGTGTTTCTTTCGAGGTTATGTGTGCGGTGGAAACCACAGGAGCATTACATAGCTACTTTAGAACCCAAGATGTGAGAGAAGAAAAGATAGAGGGACTGGGTGAGGTCTATTTAGATGCACTAGATACACATAAAGAAAAACACACACCTTACCCCTTGCAATTTACACAAGAAGTGGACAGAGTATATACACAGAGTGATGCCACTACCCACATAACATCTAAAAGACGAAAAATAACCCTAAAACACAGTGGCTACAGTGACATAGTAGTATGGAACCCATGGGATGAAACTTCAAGTAAATTAGCAGATATGCAAGAAGATGATTATCTGAAGATGTTTTGTGTAGAGAGTGCGAAGATTAGCACATCTTTTTTGAGGAAAGATGTGCTTACCTTGTCTGTTTCATCTCTTGAATTATAATTTTACTCATATATATCTTATGGCACTCCTTGCTCCTTATCACTTAAGATTCTAAGACAATAAATGCCATAATAGACCCATTTAATTTAGGAGAGATATCTATGCTATATAAAGTATGTTTATATTTTTGCATTTTTTTTGTTGTACTTGAGGCTCAGACCTTTACAGGCTGTAGTGACGAAGAGATACTGACATTATCTAATGCTGAAGAAAACTTAACACAAAAACTCAATGATACACTTCAAGTTTTAGAAGAGGCATCTACACCTATAACTGCTTATAGATATTTCAGAGAGTTTGGTGCCCAAGTGTCCAAAAGCAGCAATACATCAAGCGTACGTTGACAGATATGTATAGTAACATAGCCAATAATCAAATGTCATATAGTTGTCTTTCTGAAATTGACACCGCAGTGTGTGCCTATGCAGCGGCTTTTACCTCTAATAATTCAGATACAATTTATTTTTGCAATAATTTTGTACAAAAGAACCCTGACCTAGTGCTAGGCACTTTAGGACATGAATTGGCACATGTATCAGGTGCTTTGCATTATGAACGTTACTTGATAGAAACATTTGAAGCACTTTATGCATCTAGAGCATATACTGCCGTTTTTGACGCAGATACAATTTCTAGATTTGTTAAAAATGAAGATAATTACTCTATGGAGGAATTTAGATCTAAAGCACAAACTATAGACCCAAATGCTACCGAAATATCAGTTCCATACATCAATAAAGTTCAACAGTTATTGTATGCTATTGCACCTAATGAAACTGCAAATTATACATTTAAAACAGATATGATTACCTACGATTTAACTAATATAACTGTTTTAAATAGTAAGCTTTTACCCATAGCCATGGCTAAATATGTTGATGCTAGCAATGAGAGTAAAGGGCTTGAAGTATCGGCACTTTTAGAAAAGGGGAAAACGTATTATTTACATTTTCGTGATACTTATGTGAACGAAATGAGTAACAATACTTTTAAGATTTCTAAAGCCTTCAATATAGAAGCCTTTGTTAAAAGATTTTATGTAGAGATACTAAAAAGAGAAGCTGAAACCAGTGGATTAACCTATTGGGTAGATAAATTGGCCTCTGGGGAAAGTGCAGGGTCAGATATCGCGAGAGGGTTTATTTATTCTGATGAATTTGTAGAGCAAAATACAACCGATATGCAATATCTAGAGACATTGTATAAAGCATTTTTTAACCGTCCACCTGATGATGCAGGACTTGAGACGTGGTTATATGAACTTGATACAGGGAGTAGCAGAGAGGACATCTTGGATGGTTTTTTATATTCTGAAGAGTTCAATAATTTATGCGACAGCTATAACATTATAGCTGTAAGTGAAAAAAGCATAGAAGGTTTTGTAAAAAGATTTTACACAACCATACTTCAACGTAACCCAGATGTTGATGGGCTGAATTATTGGGTAGAAACTTTAAAAAGTGGTGAAAATGCAGGTTCTGACATAGCATTAGGTTTTATCTTTTCGGATGAATTTTTAGGTCAAGGAAAAGCTGCGATAGACTTTATTCCCATACTCTATCAAGCTTTTTTCGATAGAAAAGTGGATTCAAATGGTTTCTTTTACTGGTGGAATGAAATCTTTGAAAATGGAAAAAGCTATAGAGATGTGGTAAATGGATTTTTAAATTCTGAAGAATTTGCAAACCTTTGTAAAGTGTATGGGATTAAACCTGTCAAATAAATGACAGTAGTAAAAATGAGCATATCCTATAGAGAAATAGATGTGCTTTTTTCTCTCCTTCTGAGCTGTAGATTCTGTGTTAAATACTTTTTTAAGGTTTTTTTAACACGGAATCTACGGGTATCCAACCACCCAAAACACATCAACAGAAAATGACCTATTAAAATGCTTTAAACCTTAAAAGTAATCACTTCATAAGCAACATAAGCCAATGCCAGCACAAACATACTTGTTGCAATCAAAACATATACCATCTATAAATCCTTTAATTTCGTAATATTTTTTAAAATCTTTTTAGATTAAGAGGATATAAAAAGGGTCTTGTAAAATGATTTATTTATCATCCATTTAATAAAATCAAAGCCGTTTATGATATGTGGTGCGTGATTACGCACCACCCAACATGTCATACACCCAAAATACAATATTTTTACCCTCGTTCCATCCACTCCAGTGATGAAACATAGTCACACTGCCATTTGTATGTTGGAGTTTTATTACAGCAGAGAGCTAGTGTAATGAGCTAAACAAGTTAGATAAATCACTCTTCTGACAGTTTTTCTACAGCATAAAAAAGTACTGCCGTGAAAGTTATTGCTACTGCTATCAGTGCTAAAAGTGCTAAATTCATTATAACTCCTTTATTTCTTTTGTTTTTTTAGCTATTTTTCTTACCACTATCACCAATATGAACATAAATACAAACATCAGACAAATGCCTAGCCAAAAAAGTGTATCTGTATTTCCTGTGTCATAACGCTTAACCAAACTACCTGTCAAGACAACTATCATACCAAACAATATGCTCATCGCAATTCTTAGTGTATTTAAAATCTCTTTTACTTCGTCTATTGTTCCCATATAAACATTATATCCAAAGCTCAAAAATATGTCAAAGAAAATTTTCTCGTGACGACGTTTAACGTCGTCACGAGCTAACAATATTATTTTTTATACCATCATGATAAAACACAAATTAATATATATGTTTCGTTTGTTAAAATATTTTGTAATGATTTGATGTAATGCAAATGTGGATGGTATGATGATGCCCTTTTGTCGGTGCAGTCTGGGACTACACCCTACGGGTATACAACCACCCAAAACCCATCAATAGAAAAAAAATTTCGAGAGAGCTGAAGCTCACACCCAAGGGCATTTACTCCCTTTTATCAGGGCAAAAGTATCAAATCTTAATCCCTTATGCAACGCACTGGATATCCCATTACCGTTCCATAAACAGCATGTTCTTCAGCACTTGATACATCATAATATGCATAAACTCCACTACCCTTTCTCTCATAAAATGATGATGACCAGATCCCCCCTTGGGTATCAATATTCCTCATTACTCCATTATAATTATTTCGAAAACCAGAAGATGGCAAGTGCAAAAACATATTAAAAGCATCATCTCTATTCTTTATCCTCATAGAGCCATACAAAAGTTCTGCTCTTAATTCGATTGACGTTGGTACTCTAAAACCTATTGGGCAGACAGATGTCCCATCAATTTTAGACCAATTTACAGAACGGATAGTACCATTACTATCTACAGATGCCCATTCAACAGCTGTTGCTATAAAATCACCGTGACCTACGTTATTCACATTGGTTGCCAAAACACTTGTCGTCGTACTTCCGCTATCTTGATGTCCATCAAAGTTTCTACCCCATTGGTAGTAGTCTCCATAGCAGGCTGTGTCGTTGAAGCTTGTACATACTTGTGCTGCTCCTAAGTTACGGTCTAGCCATACTTTACCAGTGTAGGGGGAAGTAACTGTGCCGTAGGTTGTACCATTATGTGTAATAGTGCTAGGCGTTGGTGTTGGTGTTGGCGTAGGACTTGGGTTTGGTGTTGGTGTTGGCGTTGGTGAAACGCCTACACTGATGTACACAGTCCCTAGTGTAGAGTCTTCAAAGCCATCGTTAACTTGAAAAGTAAAACTATCTGAACCCACGTAAGCACTGTCTGGTGTGTAGATTACATCTGGTGCAGTTCCTGTGAGTGTTCCATGTAGAGGTCCAGAGAATACAGTGTATGTTAAAGGGTCACTGTCTCCATCTGTACCTGTAAGTGTTACGTCGACACTACTATCTTGTGCTGTGTAGATACTCTCATCCGATGCTACAGGTATGTCGTTAAGCACACAGTATTTATCGGTGCTAAATACATACCATGAACCTACCCAGCCACTGCTGGCATTGTCTATGTCTTGTTTACTTGGTAACTGGTCTGTAAAGTTGAGGCTTACGTCTATGTCTTTGATGTTCCATACTTGCCCTTTTGCTCCCATCTGAGCAGAGGTATATGCGACCAACCCCGCTCCACCTTTACCCTCGGTACACATACGCGTACCTTGCCATGACCAAGATGCTCCGAGTCTGTCTACTCCCCAACTTGCCTCACCACCATCAGTGGTAAATGTTTGGGTATAGTTAGCTCCTATTTCTATGCCTGCATTGGCTAGACGCACACCTGCGGTAAAAAAGTCTGCTTCTAGTGAAACACCTATGCTTGTACTAAGTTCAACTTTTCCATCTATGTATGGTGCTTTAATGAGTCTTTTCCCTGGGATAGGGTTTACATTGCTAATGGTCGTATAGTCACCATCTTTTGGTTTGTTAAGCCCCATCTCAAATCTACTTTGCACTGCCACACCTGCTTCACCACTTAATGAAAGTTCGCCTTTAAGGTTGGCGTAAACCCATACTATAAACCCTCCAGACTTAGCTAAACGTACAGGCGTTTGGGCTACACCAGCGTAGGTTACAGGGGTAGGAGACTTAAAGAGTAAACCAACCACAGGAAACTTACCTACCTTGTCATCACTACTTAAGCCTGTCAGTTTGGCATTAATCCCCCATTTGTCAAAGGCTGCTTGCTGTACTTCATTCCACACGTTATTATATGTGCCAAGTGTCACCTTTGCTCCACCTGTTAGGGCAAGTTTGGCTGTAAAGTCACCTTTTATGTTGACATTTATTTTTACATATGGGTCCAAGTCTGTGTTCACCAAGTCGATGTCATGAGACTCTTTTATAACCAAGTTAGCAAGTTCTCCTGTTAGTTCAACTTTGAGTTCCGATTTACCTCCATAAGGTTCTCGGTTTTGTGCATCAAGTACATCATCCCAAATATTAATGGCCAGTGCCAGCTTAATGCTATCTTGTGTTACTTGTTCATCATCTCCTAAAAAGCTTTTTCTTAGTACTTTTGTTTTTACAAAAGAGACACCACCATTTAAAAAACTTTTTGCTATGACTGCATTGGCTTTATATGAAGCTATTTTGGCACTGTTTGCAGTGACAATTGAGGGAGCTATGACCCCTATGAAGTTCTCTTCATTTAGTGGTACACTTGTTTCTACTTTTTTTGACTTTTTCACGACATCAGCAAAATGTGCTTCTGAGAGAACAAGTTCTGTCTCATCTGCATTGATGACAGAAATGTCTTCTATTTTTCCTGCGGTACCAAATGGAAATCTATCGTCATAGCCTGCAGGTACATAAAAAATGTCTCCTTGTTTCATACCAGCAACCATATCAGCAGAGACGGAGAGTGTCTTTTCACCAGAGACAGATTCTTTAGAAATGACTTCTGTGGGCTTGACAAAGTTGACAACATCTTGTAGAGTAGTAGGCGTGAGTGCAGTATTTGGCGTAACAATGTAGGCATGTGCTGCACTTGCAACTGCACCTTTGTCATCGACTACACTTAGACGTACGGTATGCTCTCCTTCTGGAAGTTCAAATGTTTTTATGCTAAGTTGTTTTCCTAACATTACATCTTTACTTTTCCACCATGCACATACGATGCTTCCATCACTGTCAGATGAAGCTGAACCATCTAGCGTGATGGTATCTCCCAGTTTTGCATTGACATTTTCACCTGCATTGGCTACAGGTGCTACGTTGTCACTGTTGTCAGCTATGGGTGCTCCTTGGTAGGCTAAGATGCCAAAAGAGTTTGTAAGGTTGATGAACTCTTCAGAGTGCAAGAAGTTAGAAAGGACATCTTCTCTACTCATGCCAGCATTGAGTTCTGTCATCCAACCGTTGAAGCCACCTTCATCAGCTTCTCTGTTAAAAAATGCTTGGTAGAGGGTATTTAGAAAGGTGGTGTTGTCTTTACTTGCTTCATCGTACTCTGCTGAAAAGACAAAACCAAAAGCGATGTCTGCACCTGTAGCAGTACCTGTACTTAGTTTATTTGTCCAGTCATTAAGCCCTGCAGTATCTGCATCTCTTCCAAGAACCACAGAGTAAAAACGTTGAACGAAACTTGTGAGTGAGGGGTTAGAAAAACTTGCACCATCGTAAGCTTTTATACCATACTCAGAGGCAAGGTTTGCGAACTCAGAAGAGTAAAGAAAACCATTGAGTACATCTTCTCTTGACATACCAGCATTTATTTTTGCTATCCAAGCATCGAAGCCTCCAGTATCAGCAGCTCTTCCAAAAAATGCACTATAGAGTGTGTTTACAAAGTCTGCATCTGTTGTGTTTTTAGCTATGTACTCACCAGAAAATACAAAGCCTGTGGCTACGTCTGCTCCTGTGCTTTTTCCTGATGTAAGTTTATTTGTCCAGTCATCTAAACCTGCGTTGTCAGCATCTCTACCCAGTACTTCAGTATAGAACCTTTGTGCGAAGCTTTGGACTTTGTAGGTTTGGTCACAGTCTACTGCATAAAGTGTACTACTAAGTGCCATAGACAGAGCAAGTGTTGTAAGTGTTTTTTTCATGTGTTTCCCCTTATAGTTATAAATATACCTCTTTAGATTTCGTAAAATGTACAGAGGTGTATTTGCTCTAAGGCACCATGTCGGTGCCTTAGAGTCAAAGTGTATTATGAGGGAAAAGTAAATGTAGCATCTGCTGCTAATGTACCGTTATCTGTAGTTTTAAATCCATTTGCGAAAAGGGTGATAACACCACCTGCAGTAAATGAATCAAACACCATCACAAAAGTGTATGCATCAGACCAATAAGGGGCTGTTGAGTCATGGTTATATGGACCAGATGTCCCTGCGCTACTTACCATCTCCTTATTAAACACTGCTGTTAAAGTGTTGCCACTCATGCTGATAGAGACTGTTAAATCATTGTCTACATGTGTATTTGTATTTGTATTGTTATTTTGGTCATTATATGCATCTGCTTGGGCATCTTCATAGGTAAAGTAAAATCCTCTATTGTCTCCATTATCAGTAGTATATCCTATACCTTTACTTACAACTTCAAAATTTGACAAGGTAAATACTTCATCGTCATTATCTTGTGTAATACGCATAGTATTGCCCACAATACTATAATAGTAAACAATTTCTGCACTTCCATCTTCTTTAATAGAGTATATTATGCCATCTTCCCCAAATAGTATTGTTGCAACTGTACCATAATCATAATCATAATATGTCTTTCCAACAAAAAGCTCAGTCAAACTGCTTGCAGAAGTCACAGGGATAGTGTATGCCGTAATCCCATAACTTTCAGCTAAGGCTACAAACTCATCAGAGTGTAAAAAGCCATTTAATACATCTACTCTTGACGTACCTTGTTCTAGTTTGTCTAGCCAACCGTTGAGTCCACCTTCATCTGCGTCTCTGTTGAAAAATGCACTATAAAGTACATTTAGGAATGTCACATCATCTTTACTTGCTTCATCAAACTCATCTGAAAACACAAAGCCTGTAGCGATGTCTGCTCCTGTGGCTACTTTAGTGTTAAGTCTGTTTACCCAGTCTGCTAAGCCTCCTGCGTCTGCTTCTCTACCTAGTACTACTGAATAAAACCTTTTTACGAAGTCTTCTACGCCACCACCTGTACTACTTGGAGGTGTAGCACCATCACGTACTGCTTTTATACCATATGCTTCTGTGAGATTAGCGAACTCTGTAGAATACAAAAATCCATTAAGTACCACTTCTCTTGAAGTGCCATCATTTAGTTTTGTCATCCAGCCATCAAAACCACCTGTATCTGCAGGTCTGTTAAAAAATGCACTATAGAGTGTATTAACAAATTGAGAATTGCTTGTATTTTTATTTGTATACTCATCTGAGAAGACAAACCCTGTAGCAACATCTGCTCCTACACTTTCTCCCGTTACGAGTCTATCTGTCCAGTCTGCTAGTCCTGCTGTATCTGCTGTACGTCCTAGACTTCTGTGTAAAATCTACTTACGAAGTTTTCTACTTCTTGTGTGTTTGTTGCTGCGTTTAGTGTGTTTAGGCTTAGTGTCATAATTACTAGGCTCAGCAATACTCTTAGTTTCTGTTTCATGTGGTTTCCCTTTTTTGTTAATATTTTATGTATTCAATACATATGGGTTACTTTATGTTTAAAAGTAACCCATCTATATTGACACACCCTTGCTATATGCAAGAGTGTGTGTTTATAAAACAAATTTATGGGATTTGCATCCATTCGTTTGTTGTTGTTATTTTATCATTTTGTGCAGCTGTTAGGAGGTTGTTGTGTACATCATAAGTAAATGCAGAGTAACTTGCATCAACTGCTATACCATTATTATATCCTTTAGAAAGGACAACATTCCCTCTAGTGTCATAGGCTTGTACACTTATATCGTTATCAAATATAGACCCTATCTTATTACCTAAACTATCAAACAAAATGCTATAAGTAAGTGTATTGCCTTGACCATCATCATAAGCATAGGTTTTTTTGATACGATGACCACTGGCATCATACTCATATGTCTCATTACGTGTAGCTCCATTTTCATCAGTAGTGGTGGAAGCTACTCTATTGCCTTGTGCGTCATACGTATAGTGGTATTGTTCTACTGTACCATCGTTAAGATCTGCACTGTTATCGGTAATGATATGATTTGCACCATCATACTCATAGGTATAAGGCGTACCACCATCCATAGTGACTGTTGCAACCTGACCGTTGGCACCTACGGTATAGACTGCGGTATGTGTCACGCCATCATTATCAGTTTTAGATTCAGAAGTAAGTTTACCGTTTTCATCATAGACATAATCATATGCGTAGCTATAGGTAGATGAACTTCCTCCAGAGGTGTAAGTCGATGTATATTCATAACGTGAAGTGGCTAGCTCTCCGTTAGCATGGTAGGTATATACATTTGTCTCTTCTGATGTATCTGAACCATCATATGAACTATAACT
>Ga0256840_1004767_pt1 | contig 9979 bp, 10 predicted proteins | sample 355202metaG_FD_185969 | JGI IMG/M metagenome (GOLD analysis project Ga0256840, IMG submission 185969) | Hydrothermal vent microbial communities from Mid Atlantic Ridge, Atlantic Ocean - 355-202 | ecosystem: Environmental > Aquatic > Marine > Hydrothermal vents | place: Atlantic Ocean: Mid...
AAAAGGCAATCTTTTTTGAATAATTTTTAAGAAATAACAGGTTATTCCTTAAAAATTATGCTTCAAATCTCACCATTTCTTCATTTTCTGTAAATAGAAGTCTTAGTCGAACTCAGGTTAATAACATTAATTTCAAATGATGATTATGATGAAGCATCAAAAGTAGCATATAAAGAGTTATACCAATTTGGAAGCAAAATTGCTGATAAATAAATTGGAATATATTTTCTTGTTTCAAAGCAAAAAAATCTTTGATAGCCTTTGCTATGGAATATTTTTTTAACGCAGAAAAAAGGAAATAGAAACGATTTATATCGGGTGTTTTGTTTTCAAATTGGTATTAGGGTCAACTACTGAAATGCGATTGATGTGTGTATCATTTGGCAATAAAGAGTTTGAGGATATGGGACTGAAATTTCATGCAGATGCAGATAAAATGAGTGAAATATTAAAAACAAAAGACAAAAAGAAGTCGCTACAAGCATTATCAAAAACAATGAATTCTTGTATTAGTTGTCATGCAACTTATAGGCAATAAATAGGCATGATAAAAATGATTAATCATACTTCTGGTAAGACTTTTCTTCAACCAAATTAGAGCCAGTTAATTTATTAATATCACGTTTAATCTCAGAGCGTTTATCGTTAGTGAAATAAACGGCACGAGCAGTTTTAACAAAAGCATCACCAAAATCTTTATCGCGTTCTAAATCACGAATATCATCTTCAATATTCCATAATTCTTGGTTAATATTTAATAAAGCAATATATAACTCATGGTCTTTTTTAATGATTTTTGCAACAGCCTCGTCTAAAACAGCATATTCATTTCTAAGGTTTTTTAATTTAGCCTCATCTTTAATATGTTTTAACTTAATTTCAATAATAGTTAATTTATCAGCAATTTCTCCATTAGATACTTCTATTTTCATTTGAAATAATTTAGAATACAAAGATAAATTATTTATCTAAATCTAGTCTTGTTTTTTTTTTCTTTTTGAAAACAGGCTTAATAATTTAGTGGACAAAGGTTACATTTGTTACTTGAGTTTGAGTTTATTGTTGTAATATTGACAAAATTTTTACTCCCTAATTCATGAAAATACCACCAATCACACGTAAAGAATGGCGCAAACTTTTAAATGGAGAATTGGATGTTTCTTTAAGAAATTTTTTCTTTCAAATGAAAGTAACACAAGCACGTACGCAAATTAATAATGGAACTGTTTCAATAGAAACTGCAATTAATGATTTGCATATTTTGTGCACTAAATTTAGCAAGGCCAAAAACATGGACGAGGATATGAAAAGTATTTTTGGTGCAGATTATATGGATGAGAAAGAACCAATACCAGTTCATTTTGATTTACAAAAGGATATAGATATAAAAAATATATTTTCTAGTTTAAGATATGAAAGAGAAATTCTTTTTTACAAAAAGGCATTAGAAAAAAAAGAAAATATTGTTCAAGAAAAAAATAACTTAATAGTAACACTGCAAGAAGAGGTAATCTTTTTAAAGGAAAAGGTTAGTATACTCTATGAAGGTTTAAAAGAAATAGAAGCAATTAAAGAGGAAGGTGAGTATGTAGTTGTTGAAGAAAAAGTTAAAAAAGAGGAAAAGACTTGGTCTTTTTTTAATATTTTTAAAAAATAGAAGATATTATGGAAAGTAAACTATATACATTTGAAGAGGTAGTGGCTTTTATTAAGCAAGGCTTTGTTTTAAGTTTGGCAGGAGATGAAAGAGTTTTGAGCAAGTTACCTCCAGGGAATTGGATTGGAGGAACAATACCATATTTTATGGATGTTGATTGTGGTAAATTTAATCAAGAATTAATTTTTGTAAACGAGATAGAAATGTATAATAGCGAATATTCTATTAAAGTTTATGATGAAAATAGCATATTAAATATAGCAAGTGATTCTTATGATAATGGATATTCATTATTAATTTTACCAGCATTTCAAAAAATTAATGAAGTATATTCCATTCAAACAGAAAATATTAATGGCTTATATGATAATCCTATTGTAGGTTGGGTTTCAGGTATGGATTTAAATTCATCCGATACTCCAAAAACATTTAGTGGGCTAACAGGTAAGATGTATGAAGATAAAGGAGTAGTTCTTCACGTAAAACTACCTGAAAATTTATTTGCTCAAGTAGATATTGTAAATATTTTTAATCCAGATATTGAAAACGATGAAATAAAATTTTATAACAATTCTTTTGATGTTACTAGTTGTATGATTAATGGAAAAGATGTAAACTTAGCGGAATATGTAACCGAAAATGGGATTGATTCAAAACTACCTTTAATTGCAGATTATTCTGGAGCATCAATTAATGTATGTATTAAAGAGGTAGATGTTGAAAATGGAAAAGTAAGCTTTTTTGGACCTTTATTTAAGAGTAAATCGTATAAATTTGCAAAAGCAATACCAAGTTATATAAATGAGTTTGATGATAAGACAAAAGAGTTAACAGCTAATAATGTTTTTTCTTGTAATTGTGTTCTTAACTATTTGTATGGAGATTTGGAAGGAAAAAAGATAAATAACGCAGCAGGTCCAGTAACCTTTGGAGAAATAGCATATAATTTATTAAATCAAACTTTGGTAGTACTTACAATTGATGAAATATAAGCAGGATGAATAAAGATTTACAAATAATTATAGATACTCTTAAAAATGAATTAAAATCATCTGTTTTGTCTTGTGATTTATGGCTTAAAAATGATAAATCATCTGTTATTGATTATAACAATAGCTTTGAGTTTAGTTCAAATTTTGGAGATATTATTAATGATTTTGAAAAGAAACTCGATTTTTTGGGTTTGCCAATGCTAGGAGATTATGCGTTGTATGAATTAGAAATAGACACTTTATTGTTATTTGTTAATTTGGGTAAAGAGTATGTTTTAGGAAGTTTAATTGATAAAACTACCATTAATGTAACATCACTTATTGTAATTACAATACCAAAAATCATTAAAATATATAATAACTTATAAATACTAAAAATCACCAACTATTTTTTTGGTATTCTTAACTTTAATGTCTTAGTTGTTACACAGAGTGTCACAGAGTGTCACAGAGTGTCACAGAGTACCACAGAGATACACAGAGAAAAAACACAGAGTGTAATCTCTGTGAAATAACTTTATTTCCAACATCTACCCAATACGTTTCCGTTGCACATTCACACCTAATGCCTTAGCCATTATAAATTTCTTTGTGTATCTCTGTGGTACTCTGTGTATCTCTGTGAAATAACTTTATTTCTCCAACTTCAACCCAATACGTTTCCGTTGCACATCCACATCTAAAACCTTAACCATAATATGCTGCTGCAAGCTTACAATTTCATTAGGATCTTTTACATAAGTATCAGATAAATTAGAAATATGAATTAAACCACTTTCTTTAATACCAATACTTACAAAGCAACCAAAAGCAGTAACGTTATTTACAATCCCAGGTAAAACCATACCAGAAATAACATCATCAATGGTTTTGATATTAGGGTCATAAGCAAAAATTTTAGCTTTTTCTCGAGGGTCTAAACCAGGTTTTTCTAATTCTTTTTTGATATCCTGTAAAGTAGGTAAACCAATTTTATCTGTAATAAAATGAGATAATTGCAAATTAGATAACAGTTGACTATTACCAATCAAATCGTTTTCTTTAACCTTTAGTGATTGTGCCATTTTTTTAACCACAGAATAACTCTCAGGATGTACGGCAGAATTATCCAAAGGGTTATTACCATTTTTAATACGTAAAAAACCAGCACCTTGTTCAAAAGCTTTAGCACCTAAACGAGCAACTTTTTTAATATCAGTTCTACTTTTGAAAGCACCATTCTCATCACGATAGGCAACAATATTTTCGGCAAGTTTGGAACCAATACCAGAAACCGAAGTCAATAATGATTTACTCGCAGTATTAATATTTACACCAACCAAATTAACACAACTAGAAACTACAGTTTCCAATTCGTCTTTCAATTTGGTCTGATCTACATCATGCTGGTATTGACCAACACCAATGGATTTCGCATCAATTTTAACCAATTCAGCTAAAGGATCTTGTAAACGTCTTCCGATACTAATAGCACCACGAACCGTAACATCTTCATTAGGAAACTCATCACGAGCAATTTTACTAGCAGAATAAATAGAAGCACCAGCCTCACTCACTACAAATATTGGAAGCTCATTTTCAAAAGGAATGCTTTTTACCAATTCTTCCGTTTCTCTAGACGCAGTTCCATCACCAATAGCAATAGCTTCAATATTGTATTTACTAACTAAATCACTAATTTTTTTACTCGCCAAAGCACTATCACTTTGTGGAGGATGTGGAAAAATAGTTTCATATTTTTTAAAGTTCCCTTGCTTGTCCAAACAAACAACTTTACAGCCAGATCTAAAACCAGGGTCAATAGCTAAAACAGTTTTTTCACCTAAAGGCGAGCCAAGTAATAACTGTTTTAAGTTTTTAGCAAAAACATCAATGGCAGTATTATCTGCTTTTTCTTTAGATTTTTGCAAAATTTCATTCGAAAGTGCAGGAGCTAACAAACGTTTGTAAGCATCATCAATAAATTTTTCTAAAAATGTTTTGCTTTCCGAATTATTTTTAATAATCCGTTTATCAATTACTTCTAAAGCATCTTCACGTTCAATATCTACTTTAACCTTTACAAAACCTTCATTTTCTGCTCTTAACATGGCTAGGATGCGGTGTGAAGGACAACGACTTAAACCCTCATCCCAATCAAAATAATCTTTAAATTTTTGAGCTTTATCGTAATCTTTACTGCCAACTTCTAACTTTTTAGTTTTGGAGGTAACTTTAGCAGAAATAACAGCTTTTCGCTCATAAATTCTACGTAATATATTACGGACACCAATATTTTCATTTATCCATTCGGCAATAATAAAACCAGCACCTTCAATGGCTTGGTCTTCGTTTTGAATAGCATCATTTAAGTATTGTAAAGCTATAAAATCAATATTAGCACTACGTTGCGCCATAATGATTTTAGCCAAAGGTTCCAAGCCATTTTTACGAGCAGTTTCGGCTTTGGTTTTACGCTTTTTCTTGTAAGGTAAATAGATGTCTTCTAACTCTTGTAAAGACTTACTTCTATCTACCTTGTCTTTTAAATCAGGAGTTAGAACACCTTGTTCCTCTAAAGCTTTTAGAATAGTTTCTTTTCGTTTTTGAAAAATTTCAAAATCTTTTTTTAATTTAACAATTAAACCAATTTCAACTTCATCTAAATTACCAGTCATTTCTTTTCGATAACGAGAAATAAACGGAATAGTACAATCTTCGTTCAGTAGCTTTACCGTATTAGTAATACTTTTTTCTGAAAGAGATGTTTGTGATTGTATATGTTTTATAATATTCATTAGATTATTCGGTTTTTGTTTATTTAATTATTATCTCATTATCTCATTATCTCATTATCTCATTATCTCATTATCTCATTATCTCATTATCTCATTATCTCATTATCTCATTATCTCATTATCTCATTAAACCTTCTTAATCACTAGAGTACTCATACATCTAAGATTATTGACATTAACAGTTTTCAAAGGTTCTATAAATTCAAAATTATATTTAGTTTTTAATTTTTCTAAAATTGTATTTGTCAGTAGAAAACGAGTAGATCTATCTGGAATATTGTAAACGCCATTTTCTATTAGCTTAACTAAATTTTCTATGCCAAAATTAGAAGTCATTCTAATGAATAATGTTCCTTTAGGTTTTAAAACTCTAAATAGCTCGGAAAGCATCTTAAAAAAATGAGTTTCATTAATAGCAAAATGAAGCACAGCGTTACAGATAATATAATTGAAATAGTTATTCTTAAAAGGAATTGCTTCTAATTTAGCAACTTTAAAATTGTGATTATTATTTAAATTTTTAAGACTTTTAATTCTATTTTCATTACTATCAATACCATAAACATCAAAATTGTTATTAATAAAATATTGAAGGTTTCTACCAGAACCACAACCAGCATCTAAAATTTTATCAGAAGAATTAAAACGTTCTTTTAAGATTTGATCTAGTAAATAAATATCAATATTTCCTATTTCCTGTTTTAATTCTTTAGAGTTCATTTTGTTTTTTAAAAGACTTTTAAGATTTTAAAGACTAAAAAGTCATAAGGTTTAATTAATCAGTCATTACGAGAAGCCTGAAAGAGCGACGAAGTAATCCGTAAAATCAGCAGATTACACTTTAATCTATTCTTTCTCAAAGTTTCAAGAATACTACATTTGACATTTTATTTCAACAGATTGCTTCACTAACGTTCGCAATGACATTTGACATTTTATTTTTTTTGAATTCAACAAATTGCTTCACTAACATTCGCAATGACAGTTACATCCTACTCGGAACCTCAATACCTAATAATTCAAAGGCTAACTTTATAGTATCAGCTACTTTTTTTGATAATTGTAGTCTAAATTTTCGTTGTTCTAAATCGTCACACATCACATATAACTCTTGGTAGAATGAATTGTAAGATTTTACCAAATCATACGTATAATTAGCAATAATTGCAGGACTATAATTTTTTGCAGCTAATTGAATAGCATCAGGGAACTCGGCTAATTGTTTTAAAACAGCTTTTTCTTTATTATGTACCTCTGTTACATTTGATTTACCTCCTTCTGAGCCAAGAGAAAACTCCGCCTTTCGTAAAATAGATTGAATTCTAGCATAAGTATATTGAATAAAAGGTCCTGTATTTCCGTTAAAATCAATACTCTCTTTTGGGTCGAATAAAATTCGTTTTTTAGGATCTACTTTTAATATGTAATATTTTAAAGCACCTTTACCAATAATTTTATATAAGTTCTCTTTTTCCTCGTTAGAATAACCTTCTAGTTTACCTTTTTCTTGAGATATTTCTCTTGCTGTATTAGTCATTTCTTGCATTAAATCATCTGCATCTACAACAGTACCTTCACGAGATTTCATTTTTCCTTCAGGTAAATCTACCATTCCGTAAGATAAATGGAACATGTTTTTTGCCCATTCAAATCCTAATTTTTTAAGGATGAAAAACAATACTTTAAAATGATAATCTTGCTCGTTACCAACGGTATAAACCATAGAATTTACATTGGTGTAATCTTTTGAACGTTGTATGGCAGTACCAATATCTTGTGTCATATAAACTGCTGTTCCATCGCTACGTAAAACAATTTTTTCATCCAAACCATCACTAGTTAAATCACACCAAACAGAGCCGTCTTCTTTTTTATAAAAAACCTCCGTTTTTAAACCTTCTGCGATGAATTCTTTACCTAATAAATAGGTTTTGCTTTCGTAATATAAAGCATCAAAATCAACACCCATTTCTTTGTATGTAATGGCAAAACCATCATAAACCCATTGGTTCATTTTAGACCAAAGTTTTACGACATCTTCATCTCCTGCTTCCCATTTTTGGAGCATTTGTTGTGCTTTATTACCTAAATCACTAATTTTTGTAAAGTATTCGTTTTTAAAATTATGTTTAAATAATTTTAATTCGGAAAAACTAAATAAATCTTCAATATTTTCTTCAGGTTTGAGTATATAGATTTCTCCATTATTTTCATCATTGAATTTGTCTGCTAGAGGTGTGTTTTTATCTTTTAAAAATTCTTTTTTACCTTCATTAGATTTTAACCATTCATCAAATTCTTTTTGAAATTCCATTTCAAATCTCACATAATAATTACCAACAAATTTATCACCTTTTAATCCAGTACTTTCTGGAGTTTCTCTGTATTCATTTTCATCTTTAGGGGCAAAACGTTCCCAAGCCAACATAGATTTACAAATATGAATACCTCTATCGTTAATAATTTGTGTTTTGATAACTTTTTTTCCTGCTGCTTTAATTATTTCAGCAACCGAATAACCTAATAAATTATTACGTACATGCCCTAAATGTAAAGGTTTGTTAGTGTTTGGCGATGAATATTCCACCATAGTAGCAGCATCAGTTTCAGGTTTTTTAAAACCAAAATCAGCATCCGATAAAGCGGTATAAAAATTATCTAAATGATAGGAATTGTTAATTGAGATATTTAAAAACCCTTTAACCACATTAAAATTAGTAACTAAATCTATATTTTCAACCAGATAGTCACCAATTTGAGTTCCTATTTGTACAGGATTTCCTTTTACATGGCGCAATAAAGAAAATACTACAAAAGTAATATCACCTTCAAATTCTTTTCTGGTTGCTTGGAAGTCAGTTGTATCAATGTCAGTATCAAATAATTGCTTAACTGATTTGACTATTGCGTTGTGTAAAAGGTCTTTAATATTCATTGTATATTTTATGGATTACAAAAATAGGAAAATCTCCTACAAAGGCACAAATACCTTAGAATTATTTTAAGATAAAACCTTTTCTGTATTCAAAAAGAATTTTAGAAAGAAAAATACTTGGTTTAGTAATAGAAAACATGTTATTTTTACATCAGAATAGTAGCGATTAATTATTTTAATAAAAAGGACAATGAATATATTAATACTTTGTACAGGTAATTCTTGTAGAAGTCAAATGGCAGAAGGATTTTTGAAAGCATTTGATAAAAAGTTCAATGTTTTTTCGGCAGGAACAAAACCATCAAAAATAGTACACCCAAATGCGATAAAAGTAATGGCGGAATTAGGTGTTGATATAAACGAGAACTATCCTAAAAACATCAGTTTATTTTTAGATAAAGCCTTTGACTATGTAATTACCGTTTGTGGTAGTGCAAAAGAAAATTGTCCAGTTTTTATTGGTGAAGTAAGACATAGACTACATATAGGTTTTGAAGACCCTGATTCGCTCATTGGAACTAATGAATCAATTTTACTAGAGTTTAGACGAATTAGAGATGAAATTTTGCGTGATTTTTTTGCTTTTTATCAAAAAAATAAGAATAATTAATTTTAATAACTAAAAAGTAGTATGTTTGTAATCAGATGCAAAAGGGATTAATCACATATTTGGCTATTTTTATATTGTTTCAAAGTATGTTTACTAACATAAACATTCTCTTTGAAATTACTGAGATGGTGGAGGATTATAAACTACATCAAACAAAATATGGTGATAATTTTGCTACATTTATTTCAAAACATTTTGGAGATTTAAAAGAATCTCATAAAGAGCAACATAAAGAAGAGCATAAACATCATAATCATCCAATACATAGCGAGTTAAATAGTATGGTGTATGAGGTTTGTGTATTGCAACAATGTGATTTTTCGATAAATACAATGATAAAAATTATAAGTAGAACGGATAATTTTTACTATCAAGATAAATTTTCAACCTTCGAAAAACAAAAAATCTTTCAACCACCGCAGTTAAGTTAAAAATGAAAAGCATATACTGAATTTATTTCAGTATTAAAAATGAAAAATAAATAGTTGTTATTTTCCATTTTATATGTTAGTATATTCTATATTTTTTAGGATTTATCATATAATAAAACGTGTATTTTCACTTTTCATTTATCATCTAAAGCATTTTTCACTTTTCATTTTACATTATTCATTTAAAAAACTTTTCAATATTAATTTTTCATTTAAAAAGAGATGTTATCAAATATAATAAACTTTAGCATAAAAAATAAACTTCTCATATTCTTACTTACTGTAATGGTAATGGGATTCGGAATTTATTCGCTAACACAAATACCTATTGGTGCAGTACCAGACGTTACCAATAACCAAGTGCAAGTAATTACTACTTCGCAAAATCTTTCTACGCAAGATATTGAGCAATTTATTACCTATCCAGTAGAATTAGAAATGTCTAATTTGCCAGGCGTAGAAGAAATCAGATCGGTTTCAAAATTCGGATTATCGGTAGTAACCATCGTTTTTGAAGAAAGTATGGGAACCTACTTACCAAGACAATTAATTTCCGAAAAACTGATTTCGGTTCGTG